>MDTG01050415.1_pt1 | contig 11773 bp, 12 predicted proteins | sample 811421 | NCBI WGS metagenome assembly MDTG01 (sample SAMN05326645, study PRJNA326480) | marine metagenome | isolation source: seawater | place: Pacific Ocean: South East | collected 2011 | reverse complement strand
TCTGCAATTATTTGTATACTGAAAAAAAGTAAACAAGGAATATATAATATTGGGTCTAGTATTCCTGTTTTAAATTATAATATAATAAATATTATTTACTCAAAAGTTGGTATTAAATTAAATTATAAAAATTTTTTCAATCAAGATTTAAATGTTAGTAGTTTTTGGTCTAATTCTAATAAACTATTAAAGCTTGGTTGGATTCCTAATTACTCAATTTTAGATGGATTAAAAAAATTTAGGATTTTCTAATTTATTTAATTGATTTTTTATTTCTATAATTTTACTTTTTGTAAATTTTTGTTTTAAGAAGTTAATCTTAGCATCATATTCTAATAAAAATTCGTCATAGTTTTCAATGATTTTTTTAAATGAGTTAATCATATCTTCTTTTTTAAAAGTATATGCAATGGACTCGAAGTATTTTGGAACACAATATTTATCAGATTCAAATAGTGTGGGAATATTATTTTGTAAAGCATATGTATACCTCATCACTGAATATATCGATTGATCTTTTTCCTTCTTTATATAAATTGAAATTTTAGATTTTTGATTTAATAGTAATCTTTCATTTTCATCTTCAACAAAACTTACAAATTTTACCTTAAAATGTTTTTTGAGCTCTTCATATATTTCTCTTCTATATTCTGTCATAAGGCCAGAAAAAAAAATATCATATTCTTTATCTATTTTTTTATTAAATAATTTATTTGATGAATTATTTTTATAACTCTCTAAATAGATAACAGGTAGTAATATTTGTTTCTCATTTTTGAATTGTGGTATGCCACCGTCCAGCCCCAATGAAAATATTAAATCAAAATTATCTATCTCTTTGTAAGTATTCATAAATAAATCTTTCCAGTGAGTATTTATAGAAAATATTTTATAAAACCAAGAGTCATTGAAGTGATTTACTTCATGAGGTGATTTAATAAAATCATAATATATATTTTCTATGTGTAAAAATTTTATTAAAAAAAGAGAAAAAGAAATTTTTTTCTTTAAAATTAAATAAATCAAAAAATATTTATTTTGAATAAAATTTTTTAATGATTTTTTTTTATTTAAAAAATTATTAATTTTTTTATATTTTATAAAATTAAGCAATCTTCTTTTTTTAAAATTATAAATAAAGTTTAAAAATTTTAATTCAATTGTAGTATTTTCTTTTCTAAATATTTTTCTAGATGTATTCCAAAGATTATAACTCCCATTAAGCAAAATATTTGAATTATTTACATATAGTTCAGTTCTAATTAATCCCCAACAATAATCTTTTTTAACCTTTATAAATTCCTTATAATTAAAAAAGTTAAATCCTTCTGGTATAAGATTTATAAAGCCTTTTTTTGGTTTTTTTGAAATTTCAACTTCATAGTTGCACTCTTTTATTATATCTTTAACAAAACTGAGAGTATCTGAATTTAAGGGATGATTAGTTCCAGTGTTTGTAATGTTAAATTTAAGCTTCTGCATCTAAAATTTTTAAAGATCGATTAATAATGTCAAATTGATCTACAAATCTTAAGTTTTTTTTATATAATTCAAAGAATGATTTAGACCAAATTATTCCAAATTGTAATTTTCCCCATTCATCAAGATTATTAAATTCTATATTTGCATCAATTGATTGATCAAACCTACCTTTTCCGTCTAGTATAAGAGCGTAAACTAAAGTGTATAAAATTGATAATTTTTGAGCTTGTTTTTGGTTTTCAAAGTACTTAAAAACAATATTAGATTTTTCAATCATCCAAATTAATCTTTCAAAATTTTGAGGATCTTCCTCTGTATTCTTACTTCCTTGGTAAGGATGAAATCTATAAAAGTTCACAGAATTATATAAAAAAAGAGCCTTTTTAACGTATCTCCGAACTCTAAAGCATAAATCTAAGTCAATTCCATTTTTAATTGATGGTATTACTCCGTAATTTTCAAAAAATTTTCTTTCAAATATCATACATGATGCTGCGACAGGATAATAAATAAATTTATCCGATGGAACAAACTCACAAGTTCTATCACTATTTGGAGAAGTCCAAGTCCAATTAAATTCTGTTTTATCGTAATCTTCATCCCAAACAGACTTTGTTCTACAAATCATAAATTCATAACCTTTATTTAAATTAACTTTTATGTCTTCAAAAAATTTTGTATCTATATAATCGTCATCCATATGAATATATATATATTTTCCTGATGATAAGTTTACAGCATTATAGATGCTTTCATGTGCTTCAATTTTTTTATCATTTTTAAAAAGTTTAATATTTAATTTATTATATTTTTGTACCAATTCATCTAAATTAAAATCAGAACAATTATCAAATATAACAACCTCATAATTTTTGAATTGTGAAAAATTTATAGCCTCATCAATTTTTTTTATTGCATAATCAAGGTATTTTTTTTTTTCAACCCTGGCATAAGTTGGTATACAGATACTTAAATCGTAAGAATATTTTTTTTTTTCAATATTATCTAATATAAATTGATTGATTTTTTTATCTTTAGAGGCTTCTTTTTGTAATTTTTTTGCGTTTAGTATGTAAAATCTCGATAAAAATTCTACTTTAACTTTATATATTAATTTTTTAAAGTTCATTTTTCAAAAACTTTTGAATTGAATAATAGTCATCTTTATTATCCATTGGATGCCATTTTTTAACTATGTTATATCCAACTTTTCTTTTTTTTGCTATTTTTGGTAATATATCAGATTCAAGCGATAAATTCTGTTTACAAAACTTTAGTATTTTTTCATTCATTATATAAAATCCTGCATTTATATTAAATTCTTTTTTTTTTTCAGAAAAATTAATAATTTTTTTTTGTTTTAAATCTATTGTTCCATACGATGTTTTCTTTTTAAATAGGTTTAAAGTAATTAAATTTTTATTTTTAATATGTAATCTCTTAGTTTTTTTATAATCAAAATTTGCTAAGGAGTCACCATAAGTTAAACAAAAATTTTCATTTTTTTTTACGATTTTTTTTAAAAACGAAATTCTTTTGCCAGTATTTGAATTATTTTTAGAATTAATAATTGATATTTTTAAATCTTTATTTTTGTTTTTAAACTTAATAAATTCACTTATATTGTCTTCTCTGCATAATAATACAAAATCATTGATATTATTTTTTAAATAAATGTTTATTATATGTTTAAGAATTTCTATTTTATTTATTTTTATTAAGGGTTTAGGGCAATTTCGAAATTTTTTTATTCTTGTTCCCTTACCACCAACTAAAATTACTGCCAACATTTGATTTTTTAATCATTTTTTTATTTATAAATTTAATAACTTGTATTATTGTTAATTATGAAAACATGTTAACTAAAAAAGAAAAATATATAAATTTTTTTACTAATCCACCAAAAAATTACCAATTTGTAGATACTTTTTGTCTATATAAGTGTCAAAATGATAAAAAAGTTTCCAATTATGATTTATTTGGTTTTAAAACTCCATTTGTAATCTGTAAAACATGTGGCCTTATAAGAGCATCAAGATTTATGGATCCCAAGTCTTTGACAGATTTTTATCAAAATCATTACACAAAAATATTTTCAGATGATTACATGGAGCCAAAGCAATTCTACGATTTTCAAAATAAACATTCAGGCGATAAGTGGGATGTAATTTCTTTAGTAAAAAAAGACTTTTTTGAAAATGATATAATAATGGATTTAGGCGGTTGCTCCGGTGGCGTATTAGACAGAATAAGAAATAAAAGCAAATGTTACTTAGTAGATTATGATGACAAATATTTGGAATATGCAAAAAAAAAAGGCATATCAGCTATTAAAGGAGACATAGAGAATGTTATTAACGAGGATATAAAACCAGATTTAATCATTATGAGTCATGTTGTTGAGCATATAGTTGATTTAAATCATTTTTTAAAAAGACTGAAAATAGTTATGAAAGAAAAATCGTTAGTTTATTTTGAATTTCCTGCAATAGACTCTTTAAAGTTAGGTAGGTCAGGGAATTTTTTAAATGAGTTGCATATACCTCATATTTATTATTTTACCTCATATTGGATGAAAGATTTTTTAGTTAAAAATGGATTTGAAATTTTATACGTAGACAAACATTCTAGAATTATTGTTAAATTAAATACTGCAAATAAAACCACAAAACAAAAGAATTATTTTTATAAAACAAAACTTGATATTATCTTAGGTAATATGTGGTTCCATTCAAAAGAAAACACTTTAAAAAGAAAATTTGTTAATTATATAAACAAAAAGTTCGATTAATAATTATATTCAATTTACCTTTTCCATTTTATCAGGGTAAATTTATTTATGATATCAAAAACTGACTTGATTTATCATGATACGAATATTCAATCATTTTAAATTTTTTTTTGTATTTTCTTAAAAACCTATATTTGTCATTTTTATTCATTAAGCATAAAATAAAACCACCACCGCCAGCGCCAAGAATTTTATATCCCAAAGCCTTCTCATAATCTAATATTTTTAAAATGCTATTTATATTTTTATTAGTTATTCCAGTTGCGAGACTTGACTTTAGAGTAAATGAATATTTTAAAATTTTACCAAATTTCTTCAAATCAAAATTTCTCGATTTAATTAATCTTAAAGCTTCAAGAGAAATTTGATCCATTTTTTTTAAAACTTCAATTCTATTTTTAATATTTTTTTTTTGATTTCCTAGAATTTTGGAAGAATCTCTTTGTTCTTCTGTCCAGATTAAAAAGGAATTGTTAATTATTTTATTTAAGTTTTTTTTATATTTGTTTAAATTTCTGACAATTAACGAATTTTTTTTTTGAAAAATAAAATGATTAAAACCCCCATATGTTGCCGCAGCATGATCCTGTAATCCAGCATTTTTATTAATAGTTTTTCTCTCAGTTACTACAGCTTTTAAAAAAATCTTATTTAAATCTATTTTAATGTTATTCATTTTATGAAAACTTTTAATCATTCCAACAATGAAAGCACTTGACGATCCAAGACCAGTACCCGATGGTATGTCTGAAAATAAAGAAATGTAATACGGATTAATTTTATCGTAGTCGGTTAAAATTTTTTTTATTATTTTATTTTTTATATGTCTTAGACTTTTACAATTCTCTGAATTAAAATAATTTAATCTATATTTTTCATTAAATATTTCATGGCTTAAATCATTTTTTTTTATTAAAGAATATACGAATTTGTCAATCGTAAAACTTAAAATATTGGCTTCTCCATTTTTATTAATAAAATTTTCAAAATCAGTGCCACCTCCAAATAAACTTATTCTGCAGGGTGTTTTGCTTATGACATATTCCATTAAAAACGAAAAAGATTTGGTAATTTTTTTTTTAGATAGGCTAATCTTGTAAATTTTTTGTTATTATAAAAATTTTTGTTGACTGCATTTTCTTTTAAAATTTTATAAATTTCTTTTGATGCAAATTTAGGTGTTTTTTTAAACTTAAACTTTGGAAATAATTTTTTTAATTTATTGAATGAAGCAATATACGTTCTATAATCTGCGTCATCTTTTTTTAAAATTTTTAATTTTGATTTTGGTAATACTTTCAAAACGTCATCTGCTAGTTTTTTAATTTGAAAATTTAATTTTTCGTCACCTATATTGTACGCTTGATTATGAATTTTCTGTCTATCAGTTTTAATAAATTTAATTATTATATCGCAAACATCATCAACATGCACAACTGGTCTGTACGGCAGGCCGTCTCCAAAAACTTTAATTTCTTTATTTGTGTAAGCCTGTCCTATGAAATTATTAAGAACAGTATCAAGTCTTATTCTTGGAGAGTACCCATAAATTGTACCATTTCGTAAGAATATTGGAGAAAATGATTTTGATGCCATTTTTCTCAAAATTTTTTCACCTTTAACTTTTGATTTAGCATATTCTGTAAGAGGTTTTAATTGCGCGTTTTCTTTAACTACTTTACTAGAGGAAGAGCCATACATTATACATGAAGATGAAAATAAAAATTTCTTAACACCCATTTTTTTTGCTTTAACTGCTAGACTTCTTGTTCCACTGACATTTATTTTCTCTGTCAACCTTTTATTAAGATTTCCTAATGGGTCATTGCTTAAAGCAGCCAGATGAACAATAACATTCACATTTTTAAGGTATTTGGAGTTTAAATCATTTATGTCAGATTTAATTATTTTAATCGGATCTTTATAATTTATAACTTTACAATCTTTAAAATACCCAATATCTGTTCCAATTACATTGTAACCTTCTTTTATTAATTTGGGGACTAAAACAGTACCAATAAAACCTTGTGCACCTGTAACTAAAATTTTTTCTTTCATATATATTTCCAGCTAGAGTCTTTTTTAGATATTATACTTACTTTCAAAGGTAGCTTAATTTTAATTTTTGGATCAAATATTGATACCCCCCTTTCTTTTTTGGGATTATAATAATTTGTAGAAAAATATATTATTTCAGTGTCATTCTCCAAAGTTTGCAGTCCATTAGCAAACCCTCTTGGTATATAGGACATATACCTATTTTTTTCTGAAAGTTTTATTAGAGTATATTTGAGGTAATTTTTTGAATTTTTCCTCATATCTACGACAATATTTACCAAGGATCCTTTCAAACATCGTATAAATTTACATTCCTTTGCATTATCTACCTGATAATGTAATCCTCTCGTTGTTCCCTTATATTTGCTGTATGAATTATTAATTTGAACAATATTTCTTTCTAAAGATTTCATTCCTAAAATTTTTTTGCAAAAAAGTCTTTGAAAGAAACCTCTATTATCCTTATTTGGTTCTGGAATTATTACAAAAACACCTTTTAATCTTGTTTTTCTTATTTTCATATATATTTATCTTCAATAATTTTACCTTCATCAAATGAAATAACTCTATTACATATACTTTTAACGAGCTCAAAGTCATGAGATGCAAATAAAACTACTTTTGATGATTTAATCATATTTTTTAACCTAATATCTGTTTTTTTTCTAAACTCCTCGTCACCGGCTCCAAAAAACTCATCAATAGCAATAATATCAAAATCAATCTCTAGTGCAATTGCCGTAGCAAGCCTAACTCCCATACCACTTGAATAAGTTCTTAAAGGTAAATCAATACTTTTCCTTAATCCTGAAAATTCAATAATATTTTCTCTTTTACTATCTATTTCTTCTCTTGATAAACCTCTCACAAGTCCCATCAGATCAATATTTTCTCTTCCTGTAGCGTCTCCACTCAGTCCCATGCCAACATCTAACATTGTATAAATATCGTAAGCACTTTTTACAATGCCAGTTGATGGTTTATAAATACCTGAAATAGTCTTTAAAAAAGTAGTTTTACCTGAACCGTTTGGTCCAATTAAACCAACTCTTTCTCCATCTTTAATTTCAATATTTATATCTTTAAGTGCATGAATATATTTAATATCATTTACTTTTTTTATCTGACTAAACATATTAACAAATTTAGATCTTATACTAAATTCACTATCACCATATATAGGATAAATTACGTTAAGATTAGTTACTTTAATTGCAGTCATATTAGATCCAAAATGGTAAAATTTTTCTTTTATGTTTGTAAAAAAAATATGTAAGTATATTCCCAAATACTAAAAAAATAGTTAAGTATAAATACACATTGTAATTTATAGGATAACCTAATAGAGGATCACGCATCGACTCTACAAAACTTGTGAAAGGATTAAAGTATACTAAGTGAGCATTTGCACCCAATAAATTTTTATCCCACAATATTGGAGTGATCAAACCTGCAGCTGCCATTACAGACTCAATTAGCGGCGCTAGATCACGAAATCTTGCACAAAGACAGCTGATTATAAAGCTCATCCATATACCATTTAAAAATACAAGAGTTAACCCTAAAAAAAAAAATAAACTTTTTCCATCTAGAGTTTTTCCAAAAAATAAAAAAATTAAAATATAAATTGGAATAGCGTGTAAGTAATTTATTATTGATGTACATAAAAATCTTCCATAAATTACCGATAGATTAACATTTAAATTTTGAAAATAGGCAGCATATTGACCAAAAACAATTGATGTTGCAGAACTGGTATAATATGTTGCAAGTCCAAAACATGTCATGCCAACATATAATCGCGGTAAATAATCCTCTAGGTTCATTTTAAATATTTCAGACCAAACCAGGGATAACAATATTATAGTTATTAATTGTGCTAGAGAATTCCAAAGCGGACCTAATAAAGTCCTTCTATATTTAAGTTTATTATCAATATAGGATAAATATATAATATTTTTATATTGTAAAAAAAAATTAGTTAAAAAAGATAAATATGAAGTTTCTTTCATTGTAAACAAAACAAAGGTTTAATGATAAAAAATAAAAAATCAATTAGCAAATACCTAATTTAAATAGAAAATAGCAGATCAATATATTGCATAAATCAACATCTGTAGTACTTCAAATAAATTTAAATTATAAAATTACTTATCAAAATTAAAAAATTGAACTAAAACAATGCAAAATTTTGTTGTATAATTTAAATGATATTTATATATTTTAATTTAAATAGTAAAAAAAATTATTAAGTTCATAATAAAATTACCAAAATGAACCTTGAAAAATATACTAAATATTATTTTAAAAAAAAATCTTTTCTTATTGAAAGTCTTAATTTAGAAATTTTTAAAAATTTTTTAAAAGAACTTAAAAAAATAAAAAAAAATAAAAAAAAAATAGTAATTTTAGGAAATGGAGGAAGTGCAGCAATTGCAAGTCATGTTAGTGTTGATTTAACAAAACAGTGTGGAATTAGGGCAATCAATTTTAATGAAGCAGATTTAATTACATGCTTCGCCAATGATTATGGGCACGATAATTGGATGAAAGAAGCATTAAAAAAATATGTAGATAAAGGTGATATTGTAATTTTAATAAGTAGTAGTGGTAATTCTAAGAATCATCTTGTTGCAGGGAAATTTTGCCGAGCGAAAAATTTGAAATTAGTAACATTTACGGGTTTTAATGGAAAAAATAAACTAGCAAAGATGGGGAATCTAAACTTTATTGCAAATTCAAAAAATTATAATCAAATAGAGATGGTTCATCACATCTGGTTATTGTTAGCGTGTGATTATATTTCAAATACAAAAATTTAAACTTTTAAATTCTCCTCAATGATTTTTCTTTTTAATTTTATTTTTAACATTTCATCAATATTTTTTTCAGCAGAATTCCCAAATTTTTCTCTTATTTTTTCCTTAAATTTTGGATTTGAAAAATATTCTTGAAAATGATCGTCTCTTAATTTTAATATTTCCCAGGCTTTAAGAGTATCGGTATCTTGGGGTTTAGTATCATAAGAGTGAAAAGAATATTCACTATATTTCTGTGGTAACTCAACATTATTTTCTAAAGAATTTTTATACAGTTGACTTCCTGGAAGAGCCATAGCGGCATAGGTGTTCCATCCAAGAGTATTTAAATCTAAACTTAACTCAAAAGTTTGATTTATACTTTCAGTAGTATCACCAGGTAACCCATAAATATAGTTTGCTAAAACATTAATGTCAGCCTCTTCTATTTGCTTAACTACTTTTTTTACATCGACATCTTCAAATTTTCCTTTTGATACTTCTAACCTAATTTTCTTAGATCCACTTTCTATTCCAAGAGCAAGCCATTTAATCCCAGCTTTTCTAACTTTATTAAGCACTTCTGATCTTCTAACAGTATCTATTCTTGAATAAGCCCACATTTTTAATTCATCATTCTTATTTCTTTGTTCAAGTAATTCACAAAGTGGTAAATAATACTTAGGATTTAACAAAAACATTTCATCTGTAATTTTTATTGTTTTTACTCCCATCGAAATTAGCTTATCAAATTCTTTGATAATAAAATCAGGTGACCAAAATCTCATTTTATTATATTGGGTTGCTACACCTATTTCTCCATCATCATTTTTATTTAAAATATTTATCATACAAAAATTACACTTAAACTGACAACCTAAAGAAGTTTGTATAGCAGCATAGGGAGATCTAAATTCCTCTTTATATTCAGCATGCCACAATGGTGCTCTGTATAAATCCAAAGGTTTATCCTTAAAGGGTAGAAGGTCCCATGCATATCCGGGCAAGTCACGATCCATATGCTCAGTTGGAACTACGTTTATTGGCCTTGTAAATTCAATTTGCTTCTTTTTATTTCTAAAAAAAATACCTGGGATTTTTCTTAAATTTTCATCATCAAATTTTTTAATTTTCAAAATTTCGTGTAAAGCATAAACACCTTCATTAATAAACACAAAATCTATACTTTTTTCGTCTTTTAGAGCTTTTTTAGGAAGTGCTTGAACATATGATCCAATAAAAGAGATCGGCATCTTAATATTTTTTGATTTTAAATAATTTGCAAGTTCAACAGCACCAACCATGTTGGTTGTTCCTGAATTAACATTTTGACCATATACAACAAAACAAATCAATAACGGATTAAATTCCAAAATTTTATTATAGGTCGTTTCAAGATTAAGATTTTCCGCTAAACAATCTAAAATTTTGACTTTTGCCCCTTTTGATCTACAACTTTCTGCAAGCAACAATGACCAGGTTGGTGTTTCGATCGCAGAAAGTTTATTTGATAATCCTTGATAAATATGAGAAGCTGAATTAGGATTTATAAACAGTATATCAATCATTTGTACTATATTAAATTAAATTAGAGATTTATCAATTTAATCAATTATATTTACTTTGTAAAATCTTATTGTAAATTAACAATAATTTATAATGATTTTAAGTATTCCCAAAAAGTTTAAAATAAAAAATAAAAAGACAATATATAATTCAAATGATCTAATAAATTTTGAAAATGAAATTGCAAAAGATTACAATAATGCTAAAATTAAAGGTCCAATACATCTTTCAAAAGGTAATGAAAAGCAATTATTAAAAATTTTTAAATATGTTGATAAGAAAGATTGGGTTTTTTCGAGTTGGAGAAATCATTACCATGCTTTGCTTCATGGTGTAAATCCAAAATTAATAAAAAAATTTATTTATGATGGAAAAAGTATGAGCATATCCTCATCAAAGCCAAAATTCATATCAAGCTCTATTGTAGGGGGAATTTTACCAATAGCCCTTGGTGTTGCTAAAATTAACAAAATAAAAAAAAAGAACGAAAACGTGTGGTGTTTTATTGGAGATATGACCGCAGAAACTGGCACCTTTCATGAAGTGTATAAATATTCAAAAAATTTTAATTTAAAAATTAAATTTGTTATAGAGGACAACTTATTAAGTACAAACTCACCTACCCATATTGTTTGGAACAAGAAAAAGTATTTTGATCATAAGAAATATCCTGATGTAATTTATTATAGATATAATAATTCATATCCACATCATGGTACTGGAAAATGGGTGCTTTTTTAATGTCAAAATATTCTTCCGAAATAATTAAGTCAATGAATTTTTTGTCAAAAAAAAAGGATACTATTTTTTTAGGTCAGTCAGTAGTTTATCCAGGAAATCTTCTTTATAAAACATTAAAGCAAGTCAGTAAAAAAAAAAAAATTGAATTACCTGTATTTGAAGAAGTTCAGATGGGAATGAGTCTTGGTATGTCACTTAATAAAACTTTACCAATCACTTGCTTTCCACGGTTTGATTTTTTACTTTGTGCTATGAACCAACTGGTTAATCATGCAGATAAAATTGAAATTATCACTTTAAAACAGCATTTACCAAGAATGATTATAAGAGTTCTTGT
>MDTG01391426.1_pt1 | contig 11774 bp, 11 predicted proteins | sample 811421 | NCBI WGS metagenome assembly MDTG01 (sample SAMN05326645, study PRJNA326480) | marine metagenome | isolation source: seawater | place: Pacific Ocean: South East | collected 2011 | reverse complement strand
AGATCCTCCTTATGATTTTGAGGAAGAAGTTTATACTAAAATTATAGATTTAGCTTTAAATAGACTTAATTCTGATGGAATATTAATAGTTGAACATTTTAAACAAAAGGACCTTTCGAATACAACTTGGTTTTCTTTTGATCGAAGATATGGGAACAATGTATTTTCCTTTTTCAAATTTAATTAAAAATGCAGGCCGATAAGCCGGATTCTGTCGAGTCTTATCATTTATCTGGATGTAAAATTACTTATACATTCTAGCCGCCTACCCTTCTAAATTGAGCGAGCCACTCTTAATTATAGAACTACTTGGCGTTGCACCACATAGAGTTTACCTGATTTCACTACAGCCGAACTGTACATGCTTTCTGTTGCACTGGTCCGCTTCAATAGAAGGACGGGTGTTACCCGCTATGCTGCTCTATGGTGTCCGGACTTTCCTCTCTTGCAAAAACAAGAGCGATAAGATAGCCTGCGTTACAAAGTTAGCGATTTGTTGATAATTATAATGGAATATCTAAAGTTGAAAGATCAAAAAAATTAATCGGATTTATATCTTTGTGTTTATGGATTCCTTTGTTGTTTCTGCAATAAAATATAGACCAAAGTCTTTCACTGATGTGGTAGGTCAGGAAAGCATTACCCAAACTCTACAAAACAGCTTGAAGACAAATCAGCTAGCTCAAGCATTGTTGTTTTGTGGGCCACGCGGTGTAGGAAAAACATCCTGTGCACGGATATTGGCTAAACAAATCAACGGAGGTAATAAAGATTACTCAAGAAATTTTGACTTCAATATTTTTGAATTAGATGCCGCCTCAAACAATTCAGTTGAAGACATTCGCAAAATTAATGAGCAAGTTCGTATACCACCTCAGGAAGGAAGTTATAAGGTTTATATTATTGATGAGGCACACATGCTCTCTAATGCTGCTTTTAATGCATTTTTAAAAACTTTGGAAGAACCACCTAAACATGTTATTTTTATTTTAGCTACAACAGAGAAAAACAAAATAATTCCAACAGTTATTTCTAGATGTCAAGTATATGATTTTAAACGTATCTCAGTTCAAGAAATACAAAGCTATCTTTTAAAGATTGCAAAAAAAAGAGATTTATTATTTGAGGAAAATGCACTTTATCTTATTGCTCAAAAAGCGGAAGGGGCACTTCGTGACGCCCTTTCTATTTTTGATCGTATGGTCAGCTTTACTAAAGGAAATTTATCAGCAAAATCAGTAGCGGACAATCTTAATATTTTAGATCATCAAACTTATATTGATTTAGGTAAACTTATTTTTAATAATGATATCCCTCAACTACTTAAAAACTACGATGGTTTAATTCTAAGAGGTGTAGATAGTATTCACTTTATAAAAGGTCTTGGGGATTATTTTAGAAATCTAATTCTCGCAAAAGATTCCGAAACTCTTTTCCTAATGGAAGTAGGAAAAGAAATCAAAAAAACATATTTACAAGATACTAAAACACTTTCTAACACTTTTTTGCTGGATGCTATCAGTCTCGTAAATACATGTGAAATGAATTTTAAGAATGTTAGGAATAGAAGGGTCCATGTTGAATTAACTTTGATGCAACTTGCTTCCCTCCATTTTGATGGAGAAAAAAAAAAGGAAGCATAGTTCCAGCCAATAAACTAAACTTGAAAAACTCTTTAGTTTATAAAAAAATTACAAACCAGCCTTATAAAGAGGCTATGAACTCTAAAAACATTTTACATAAAGCAAAAAAACTAGACCCTCAAACTACTGTATCAGGTTTTTCACTTTCGAGTATTTCCTTAAAAAAAGCTGCAATCAAAATTAATAGTTCTGTAGATAAAAAAAGAAAAAAGTCCGAATCCCCATTTGATATTGATACAATTAAGTTTTTTTTAAAAAAATATATTGAAAATCTTAAAAAAGAAGGAAAGCATAATATCGCTTCAATACTTACCATGAATCCAATAGAATTAAAAAAAAGAAATAAAATACTTTTAAAAGTAGCCAACGAAATGAACAGAGTAGAAGTAAATCTTGAAAAAGAAAAGCTTCTTCCTTTCTTAAAAGAGTGTTTAAATAATTTTACAATTGAAATTGATGTAATAGTTGCCGAAACTATTAAGGAAGAAATTCTCTCTTCACCAAGAGAAAAATATCAACATCTTTTAAAGATTAATCCAATATTAGATGAACTTAGAAAAAAATTTGATCTTGATTTTTAAATTAATTATGATATGTTAGGTTTAAAACTCCCTACTGACCCACGTTGGGTTAATATTGCTCAACAAAATCTAGAAGAAATTTTGTCAGATCATGCCTATTGTGAACAAAAAGCAGTGAGCTCGGCAATTTCTCTAATTATTGGATTTCCAGATAAACCTCAGTTGGTATCTGCAATGATCAATTTAGCAAAAGAAGAAATGAATCATTTTAAAATGGTCCACGATTTGATTTTAAATCGAGGGTATACTTTAGGAAGAGAAAGAAAAGACGAATACGTGTTGAAATTACATTCTTTTTTTCCAAAAGGTGGGTCACGTAATGACCACTTAATTCATAAACTACTTTATGCTGCATTAATTGAAGCTCGAAGTTGTGAGCGTTTTCGAATTCTTTCAGAAAAATTAGAGGACAAAAAATTATGTTCTTTTTATCGTAAATTGATGATCAGTGAAGCACAACATTACACTCTCTTCTTAAAATTAGCGCGAAAGTACACTGACATAAAAGAAAAAGTAGATCAAAAGTGGCAATCACTTCTGGAATTTGAAGGTGAATTAATTAAAGAACTTGGAGAAAAAGAATCAATCCATGGTTAGATGCAGATTTTGTTTTTTTATATAATTCTCTAATCATTCCATCAGAAAGTCCCAACTTAGGAACATATATTACTTTAGCACCGCTCCATCGAAATGTTTTGAGAAAAAGTTCTGTTGCAGGAATAATGACATCTGAGCGATCTGGATTAAGTCCTAATTTAACAATACGCTGCTCATAAGACAGTAATTTAAGTTTATTGTAAATTGCATTTATTGTAAGATAGGTAATGGGCCTATCGTCTTTAACATTGCACATTTTATGTAACTTATTAATATTCCCTCCTGTACCTAAAAGATAAATTTTTGAATAGGAGGCAGTATGTTTTTTGACCCAAGATTTAACTCCATACCATGTTTTTTGATCAACACCATTATTTAATAAACGTACAGTCCCAATTTTAAAAGATATTGAATTTATGCGTTTCCCTCTTTTTAATATGCTAAACTCAGTGCTCCCACCTCCCACATCTATATATAAAAAAGTCTTTTCAATATCAATATTTTCAAAAACATTTGCTTTTGAAATAATTTTAGCCTCTTTTTTACCATCAATAATCTCAATTTTAATTCCTGATTTTTTATTGATCTTGCTAACAACTAATTTTCCGTTTTCAGCATCACGAAGTGCTGAAGTTGCATAAGCTAAATAATCTTTTACTCCATGTACTTTCATCAATATTCGAAATGCTTTTACAGACTTTACAATACGCTTTATGTTCTTATCGCTTATTTTACCATTAGTAAAGGCGTCTTGGCCTAAACGAATTGGAACTCTAACTAGTGAGTTTTTGTGAAAAAGAGTTTCATTTTCATGTTCTATTACATTAGAAACTAGTAAACGAACAGCATTCGAACCAATATCTATTGCAGCATATTTTTTTATTTTCATTAAGTGAACTCTTTTTTATAGTACTCGTAAATTTCGAATTGGGAGCGAATAGTGTTCTTTTTATTATTAACAAAAGTATTTTGACTAGAACCATTTAGCATTCTAGCTTTTACATTGTCACTCCAGATAATATCAAATACATCCATAATCTGGCGTTGGAGATAGGGGTCATAAATGGGGGTTGCTACTTCTACCCTGTTTTCAATATTACGAGTCATAAAATCTGCAGAAGAAATATAAATTTTTTGTATCCCTGCATTAGTAAACTGGTATACCCTAGGATGCTCCAAAAACTTGTCTACTATACTAATCACTTCAATGTTTTCGCTCATTCCTTTTACTCCAGGTATCAAGCAACAAATTCCACGAACAACCATTTGTATAGATACACCAGCATTACTTGCTTCATATAGTTTTTCGATCAAGTTAAAATTTGTTATTGCATTTAGCTTAAGTCTAATACCACTTGGAAGCCCCGCCCTATGATTCTCTATTTCCTGGTTTATCAATTTTACAATTACACTATGCGTATAATGAGGCGAAACAATTAAGTGTTTGTATTTTTTTAACTTATAATGTACCTGTAAGAAGTTGAATACTTTATTTACCTCCCTTAATATTTTTTGATTGGCTGTCAAAAGAGTGTAATCAGTATATACCTTGGCAGTATCTTCATTAAAGTTACCTGTGCTAATAAACCCATAACGTTTTTTTTTATCCTTTTTCTTTTTTTCAATGACACATATTTTAGAGTGAACTTTTAGTCCTGGAATTCCAAAAATAAGCTCTACTCCTGCAGCTTGCATTTGTTCTGCATAAGTTATGTTATTTGTCTCGTCAAAACGTGCTTGGAGTTCTATCTGAACCAAAACCTTTTTCCCGTTCTTTGCAGCATTAATCAAAGAACGAGCCACATTTGATATTTTAGACAAGCGATAAATGGTTATTTTAATAGAAGTAACGTCTGGGTCAAGAGCTGCTTCTCTAAGGAATTTAATAACGAAGGAGAAGCTATGGTATGGAGTGTATAACAAATAGTCTTTAGTGTCAATGGCTTTAAAAATACTTTTTTCTAGAGAAAGTCCAGGGATGGGTAATGTCTGTTTACGTTCGTATTGTAAATCGGGTCTGTTCAGTTTAGGAAAGTTCATATAGTCCCTGCGGTGATGATATCGACCTCCAGGAATTAAACTGTCATTAGTGCCAACTTCGAGTAAATTTTTGATAACTTCTAACGTATCTGAAGCGATGTCTTTATCATATACCAACCTAACAGGCTCTGCTAGTATTCGCTCTCGGACACTCTCCATGATTTTATTAATATAACTTTTTGAAACGTCTCCTTCCATATCTAATTCAGCATCTCTAGTTACTTTAATCATATGAGATTCAATGTTTGTAAATTCAAAAAAATTAAAAATCAAATGGAAATGATATCGAATCAAATCATCTAGAAACATTACGTACTGCTTGTTAGCTATTTTAGGTAAAACAATAAATCGGTCAAGATCCTTAGGTAATTCTATAAGTGCAAATTTAGTGTCCTTTCCATTTTTGGAATCAAAAACTAATTTAACTGCTAAAAATGCTAGATTATCAGAAAAGTCTTGCATTTCATCTTTAGATACTATAATAGTCATAAGTGCTGGACTCACATTCTGAATAAAATATTCTTTTAAAAAGGTTTCGTGTTCCTTTAAGACTTGATTTTCGTTAATAAAATAAATTTGTTCCTTTTCTAATTTTTTTTCAATTTCAAATAGAATTCCCATACTTAGTTTCTGTTGCTCAATGACTTTTTTAGTGATTGTTTTCAATAAGTCAGATGCACTTTGACCTCCTAAGATTTTTTTTCCTGTTTTATCAGATTGAGCAATTCGCTGAACGGTAGCAAAACGAACTTGAAAGAATTCATCTAAGTTATTTGAAAAAATACCAATAAATCGCAAACGTTCTAGAAGAGGAACAGCACTATGAGCTGCTTCTTGTAAAACACGAGAATTAAAGTCTAACCAACTTAATTCTCTATTAATATATCTCAATTGATGATCCATACTACTTTAAAAGTTTTTTAGGTATCCCAACTTTAAGAGTCCCTTTTGAAATTGCAGTCCATGAATTTTGAGAAAAGGTTAATTGAGCCCAGCCCGAAGTTGGGAGATGTGCAAAATATGATCCACTAAAATGCTCTATAGCCTGAGTAAAAGCAGGATTGTGACCTACACAAACAACAGAATTAAGAGAATCTGATAGGTTTTGAATAAAATAAATCAGTTTTGATACTTCAAAAGTATATAAATCCTCTACCAAATTTAGTTTATCAAAGTTTAACCGTAAGCTGTACATCATTATAGAAGCAGTATGAAATGCTCTATTCGCAGGACTTGAAAAAATAGTACATGCTCCGGAAAAAACATCGGGACATTCAAGGGCCACTTTTTTTATCCTTCGAATTCCTTTCTCCGTTAATGGTCGATGAAGGTCGGCAACATTAAGAGCCCAAGATGACTTCGCATGTCTTAACAAAACCAATGTTTTCATTCTATGGTGCTAAGCGTTCCAAATTCCAAAAGCCAGAATTTAACTGACATCTTATCCTATCATGTAATCGATTGGGTCTTCCTTGCCAAAATTCTATAGAATAGGGCTTTACGACGTAACCACCCCAATAATCAGGTCGTTTTATATCTTCATTTTTATATTGAATTTCTAAAATTTTTAATTTCGATTCTATAATTGATCGATCTGTTATTACTTTACTTTGGTCAGAAACAATTGCTCCTATTTGACTTCCTTTTGGTCTAGATTTAAAATATGTGTCTGATTGTTCAAAATCGATTTTTTTCGCTTCGCCCTTTACAATAACTTGTCGCTCGAGTGGTGCCCAAAAAAAGGAAAGTCCTACTTTAGGGTGTTGGGCGATAGACATTCCTTTTTCACTTTGATAGTTTGTATAAAATACAAATCCTTCTTGCATAATAGCCTTTAATAAAACTATTCTTGCTTTAGGAAAATCATCCAATCCGATTGTCGTTAGTGACATAGCATTGGGTTCTTCAATTTTATTGTGAGCAACTGCTTCATCAAACCAATGTTTAAAAAAACCCATAGGATTGTTATTAATATCATTAATTTCTAAAGTACTTTTATCGTACGATTTTCGTAAATGTCCTAAATCTTCTGTCTCCATTATTATGCAAGTTAAACCCATTTTAATTAAATTAAAAAAGTTTTAAATTCTTCAGATAAATTTACAGCTTTAAAAACTTCAGAGGCCTCTTTAATAAAATCTTCTTTTTTACTGTAACGATTAGAATAATGGCCCAACAAAAGTTTTTTTACACCTGCAGATTTAGCAATTCTGGCGGCTTGAAGAGCAGTACTATGTTTTGTTTTTTCTGCCAAATAGGCGTGTTTTTCTAAAAAAGTTGATTCATGATATAATAAATCAACTCCTTTTATAAGTGGTATTAGATTATCAAAATAAGCTGTGTCGCTACAGTAGGCATATTTTTTTGGCGGATCAGGATCGAGAGTTAAACTTTTGTTTTCATAAAATTTTCCATCTGCCAATTCTATGGAAAGCCCTTTCCTCAGTTTATCAAATTGAAAAGGTTCTAAATTTAATTTATTAATAGCCTTTGGATCAATTTTTCGTTTTAAAGATTTAGTTTTAAAAAGAAATCCATTAGTATAAACTCTATGATCTAAAGGTAATGTAGATACTGAAACTTCTTCGTTTTCATAGATGATTTCACTTTTATAAGAAATTAATTCATGAAAATTCAGTGGATAATCTGTCCAAGATTTCGCTAACTTAAGCTGAAGAGTAATAACTTCTTTTATTCCCCTAGGACCGTAAATATTTAAGGGTGCTGTTCTTCCCAAAAGGCGAAAAGTTGTTATCAATCCAATCAGTCCATAAAAATGATCTCCATGGAGATGAGATATGAAAATATGTTGTAAACGTGTAAACTTTACTTTTACTTTTCGAAGCTGCATTTGTGTCCCCTCTCCACAATCTATAAGAAAAATATTACTATTAACTTTGAGTAATTGAGAAGTGGTATGCTTATTTTCTCTAGGAGTAGCTGAGTGACATCCCAAAATAGTTAACTCCATCATTTCAAAATCCTATATCACGTTGCATTTGTTCAAAGCAGATAAAGTCAAAAGCTTCTTTTTTTGTAGGGACAATATTCAATTCTAAATTTATTAAATCTTTTTTACCAATGGGTATTATGAGCACAAAACTCTTCTTAATTTTTTTTTGATAAATGGTAATATCGTTAAGAAAAGATTCAGTTGGCAAAGATGCAGAGCAGTTAATGATTATATCTTGTTTTAATTCCATCATCTCATTTAAAAGAGTAGTTTCTTTTTTAGCTAAAATAGGGGAATCAATATAACTAATCCCATGATGTTTTTTTTGAATCATGTAACTTTTATATTTATTTGTGAACCTAAGAGATAGATGATTGCCATGCGAATTGCTACTCCATTTTCAACCTGATCCAAAATTATTGCCTGTTCAGAATCTGCCACTTCACTGGTAATCTCCACTCCCCTATTGATAGGTCCTGGATGAAGAATTACAATTTTTTTTCTTAGTTGATTCATTCGTTCAATATTAAGACCAAATTTCTGACTATATTCTCTATTAGAAGGAAAATAATTCAGCTCCATACGTTCATTTTGAACACGAAGCATGTTCACTGCATCACACCAATTTAAGACATCCATTAAATCAGACGAAATAGAAACTCCAAGAGATTCAATTAGCTTAGGTAAAAGTGACCTAGGAGCACAAAGTTTAACTTCTGCACCCATCATTTTTAAGGCATATATATTGGATAGAGCAACCCGAGAGTGTAAAATGTCTCCAACGATAGCAATACGTTTTCCACTTAAGTCTCCAAACCTTTCATAAAGAGAATATGCATCTAATAGGGCTTGAGATGGATGTTCATGAGTTCCATCACCTGCATTTATTATACAAGAGTCAACATACTTGGACAAAAAATGTGCTGCTCCAGAATTGGGATGTCTTAATACAACCATGTCTACCTTCATGGCTAGTATATTTTTTACAGTATCAACAAGGGTTTCGCCTTTTGAAACAGAAGATTGACTTACAGAAAAATTAATTACATCTGCAGAAAGGCGTTTTTCAGCTAATTCAAAAGATAACTTTGTTCTAGTACTATCTTCGAAAAATAAGTTAGCAATAGTTATGTCTCTTAGACTTGGAACTTTTTTTATTGGGCGATTGATAACTTCTTTAAAATGTGTTGCTGTTTCAAAAATTAAGTGTAAGTCTTCAGGTTGAAGATATTTGATTCCTAGAAGGTTAGAGACACTTAATCTTTTCATTCGTTATTTTTTTCAATATACACAATACTTTCAGAGTGCTTTTTAGACCATACCACCCTTACTTTATCTCCTTGTAATGCATCTACTTGAGCACCTAAATAATCTGGCTGTATTGGTAATTGACGACTAAATCTTCTATCAACCATAACTAGCAACTCAATTGATTTTGGTCGACCATAACTATCAATCGCTGAAAGTGCGGAACGAATACTTCTTCCAGTAAATAAAACATCATCAATAATAACAACATCTTTGCCTTCAACAATTTCATTCATCTCAGTAGTTTTAGCATTAAGTGGTTTTTCATTTCTTCTAAAATCATCTCGGAAAAAAGTTGTATCTAATTTTCCTGATTTAATCGAATCAATCCCTTCTTGAGTTAATAATTGTAGCAAACGATCCATAAGAAGAGTACCCCTTGGTTGTAATCCAACCAAAACAGTGTTAGAAAAATCACCATGGCGCTCGATTAGCTGATGACATAAGCGAATCAAAATAATGCCTATTTTTTTATTACTAAGAAGTATTTTAGGATTCATTATCTATTATTAAATAGCAAAAGTATTGTTTTCTCGAGTATAAAAAAAACCCTTCGAAAGAAGGGTTTAATATTATTTTATTTAATTCAATTAGCCTATTCGTCATCCATCTTATCTTTAAGATTAGCTAAAGCATCTAAATCACCTAGGGTTGTCTTCTCTGAATTAGATGAAGTAATTTTCGAAGCAGAACGCTTTAAATTTTTAGCCTCTCGCTCTTTAAAAGTTATTGTATGAGAAGCAACTACACGCTTAAAATCTTTATTGAACTCAATTATTTTAAAATTTGCTTCTTCTCCTTTTGAAAGCTTAGAACCGTCATCCTTTTCCATATGTCGTGAGGGGACAAAAGCTACTATATCTTCATTGAATTGAATTGTAGCTCCCTTGTCTACAATTTCAGAAAGGGCTACTTTGTGTTCCGTATTTAGAGCAAATTGTTTCTCGTACTTGTCCCAAGGATTATCTTTTGTATGTTTATGACCTAAACTTAATTTACGACCCTCTACATCTAATTCAAGAACAATCACATCAATCTTATCTCCTAAAGTCAATACTTCAGAAGGGTGTTTTACTTTTTTTGTCCAAGACAAATCAGATATATAAACTAATCCATCGATTCCCTCTTCAAGTTCAATAAAAACTCCAAAGTTAGTAAAGTTTCTTACCAAACCTTTGTGTTTTGAACCTATAGGATATTTAGAAGTAATATCTGTCCAAGGGTCTGGAGTTATTTGCTTAATACCAAGTGACATTTTACGTGATTCACGATCAAGTGTTAAAATAATAGCTTCTACCTCATCTCCTACTTTTACAAAGTCTTGTGCAGAGCGAAGATGAGTTGACCATGACATTTCCGAAACGTGAACAAGTCCTTCTACCCCTTCTTCAATTTCTACAAAAGCACCGTAATCTGCAATAACAACTACTTTACCATTTACACGATCTCCTTCCTTGAGTTCATCTGAAAGTTGGTCCCATGGATGAGCACTCAGTTGTTTTAATCCTAATTGGATCCTAGATTTATTATCATCGAAATCTAAAATAACAACATTGAGCTTTTGATCTAATTCCAAAATTTCGCTCGGATGATTAATACGGCTCCAAGAGAGGTCGGTAATGTGTATTAATCCATCTACTCCACCAAGATCTATAAATACTCCGTAGGAAGTAATATTTTTTACAATTCCTTCAAGTACTTGCCCTTTTTCTAATTGACCTATAATTTCTTTCTTTTGCTCTTCTATGTCAGCCTCGATTAATGCTTTATGAGAAACAACAACATTTTTAAATTCATGGTTGATTTTTACAACTTTAAATTCCATTGTCTTGTTAACATACTGATCATAATCACGAATGGGTTTTACATCAATTTGTGAACCAGGTAAAAAAGCTTCTATGCCAAAGACATCAACAATCATTCCACCTTTAGTTCTACATTTAACAAAACCACTTACAATCTCGGAATTATCATGAGCATTATTTACTCGATCCCATGCCTTAATAACACGAGCTTTTCGATGAGAAAGAACTAGCTGACCAGTGCGGTCTTCACGAATATCAACAATTACTTCAACTTTATCACCAACTTTTAATTCAGGATTATAACGAAACTCATTTAAAGATATTACACCTTCTGATTTAGCATTAATATCAATTATTGCTTCACGTTCTGTCATGTAAACCACGGTCCCCTCAATAACATCATCATCAGAGGTATCTACAAAGTTTTCTTTAACAAGCTTTTCAAATTCATCAAGTTGTTTAACGTCGATAACATCTATACCCTCTTGGTAATTATGCCAGTTAAAATTTTGTAAAAATTTGTCATCAGTAATATCTTCATTAATTTCTTTTTTGTTTTCAGATATATCAGCTGATGATTTTACTTCTTCCTTAATCTCATCTTTTTCATTTGCCTTTTTTTGAATAGTTTTTTTCTTATCTACTACTTTTGAATCTGTTTTTTTTGTAGTTGATTTTGTAGTTTTTTTCTTATCTACTGTTTTTGAATCTGTTTTTTTTGTAGTTGATTTTGTAGTTTTTTTCTTATTTGATACTTTTGAATCTGTTTTTTTTGCAGTTGATTTTGTAGTTTTTTTCTTATCTGATGCTTTTGAATCTGTTTTTTTTGCAGTTGATTTTGTAGTTT
>MDTG01174121.1_pt1 | contig 11775 bp, 6 predicted proteins | sample 811421 | NCBI WGS metagenome assembly MDTG01 (sample SAMN05326645, study PRJNA326480) | marine metagenome | isolation source: seawater | place: Pacific Ocean: South East | collected 2011 | reverse complement strand
TACAGTGAGAATCAATATGTTGAGAATTCAGTACTTAGTACAGGATCATGGTATAAGATTGGAGTAACACAAACAGGATTGCATCAAATAGATATTAATTTTTTAAATAACCTTGGATTAGACGTCAGTGGTATTGATCCAAAAAAAATTAGGCTTTACGGTAATAAATCCGGCATGTTAAATGAAGCTAATAATTTATCTATTATTGATGATTTAATTGAGCTGTCTATTAAGGTAACAGGAGAAAATGATGGTGTATTTAATGATAGTGATAAAATTTTATTTTATGGTGAATCTCCCCACACTTGGGTTTTTGAGGATTCACAGTTTTCTCACAAAAATAATATATACAGTGATACAACATTTTATTTCTTATCACTTGATTTAGGTGTTGGAAAGCGTGTTATTGAACAAACTGAGAATAATCTTTCACCTAGTCATTATATAAATAGTTATGATAGATTAATTTCGCACGAAGAAGATATAGTTAATTTAGTTAGTACTGGTCGGAAATGGTTTGGAGAATCTATTAGTTTTAATTCATCAAAAATATTTGAAATTGCTGCGCCAAATATTAGTTTGGTTTCTAATGACTCGGTTGTTTTATCTACAAGAATAGCAGCCAGATCGTCTTCGCCAGCATCACTTAATATTTCTAATAATAATGTTACAATTTCGAATGTTACTATTCCATATGTTTCAAGTAATTCTAATGATTATTATAAATTAGTATCTTCAAGCCATGCTTTTTTACCTACCAGTTCAAATTTTAATTTATCATTCTCATTTAACTCATTTGGCAATCAATCGGCATTAGCTTGGTTAGATTATTTTACATTAGTATTTAGAAGTAATTTAGTTTTTTCAGAAAAGCAATTTTCTTTTAGAGATAGTAAATCCGCATCTATACCATTGCCTTCTCGTTTTTCAATTAAAAACAACTCATTTAATTCTAATATATTTGTTTGGGATGTGTCTGATGTGCACAACGTCAAAAATATGATATTAGAACAGGTTAATGATAGTATTGTTTTTTTGTCTGAAACAGGTGGTTTAAGAGAGTTTGTAATTTTTAACGGAAGTGATAATTTAACTCCTTTTTATAAGGGCCAAATTCCTAATCAAAATATTCATGGATCTAATCAACCTGATTATATCATTGTTTCTCACCCTTTATTTTATGATGCTGCTGATAGACTTGCCAATCACCATAGAAATAACAATCAAAATGTATTATTAGTTACAACTAATCAGGTATATAATGAGTTTAGTACAGGCTCTCCAGATTTAGTTTCAATTCGTAATCTAATTAAAATGTTCTATAGTAGAGCCAAAGATACTAATGATGTTCCTAAAAATATTTTGTTATTTGGAGACGCTTCATATGATTATAAAAATAAATTAAACTTCGTATCTAATTTTGTACCTACATATCAGTCAGAAAGTTCTAGTAGTATTGAATCTTCTTATTGTACAGATGATTTTTATGGTATGCTGGATTATAATGAAGGAGATTGGGGTGGTGGACAAAACTTAAACTCTGTTAATAGTGATTTAATAGATTTAGGTGTGGGTAGAATACCTGTTACAAATATTCAAGATGCTAATAACTTCGTTGATAAAATTATTTCATACAGTAATTTAAACACAAGAGGATCATGGAAAAATGAAATTTGTTTTGTGGCAGATGATATTGATGCTTCTTGGGAGTTTAATTTAATTAATCATGCCGATGCACTAGCTACAAAAATTGATACTAATTATAATTGTTTTAATATTAATAAAATATATCTTGACTCCTATAATCAATCTTTATCTTCAGGTTCACAAAGATATCCAGAAGCTCAAGAAGATTTAATTAGAAGTATTCAAAAGGGTGTTTTTATAGTTAATTATGTGGGTCACGGTGGAGAAATAGGATGGGCGTCAGAACGAGTTCTTGAAATAAGTGATATTAATAATTTTGATAATCAATTTAAATTGCCATTATTTATTACTGCCACATGTGAATTCACTAGATATGATGATCCCAATAGAGTATCTGCAGGAGAATTACTTTTATTAAACCCATCTGGTGGTGCGATTGGTTTGTTTAGTACTTCTAGAACTGTTTCTGAATCAGCTACGTATAATTTAGTAGATGCAATGTATAATTATTTACCTGATAAAAATTTACAATTAACATTAGGTGAAGTTATGAGAAAGACTAAAAATGATCCATCTTCAGGATCAAATATTGTAAATAGAAAGTTTTCTTTTTTTGGGGATCCAAATTTAAAACTTTCATATCCAGAATTCAATGTGCAAACTACCCATGTTGAGCTATTAGATTCTACGGGTTATCCTTTAAGTATTTACAATGACACCATATCTGCCTTAAGTCATGTTAAAATTTATGGACAGATAAATGATGAGTTGGGTTTAATTAATAATTTTAATGGTAATCTTTTTGTTAAAGTGTTTGATAAATCCATCTCTGCTTTTACTTTAAATAATGATCAAGCAAGTCAAATTCCATTTGAGTATAATTTACAGACAAATATTATCTATACGGGTGAAGTTAATGTAGTGAATGGTAATTTCATGTTTGAGTTTATTGTTCCCAAGGATATTAGTTATTATTATGGAGATGCTAAAATTAGTTATTATGCTAATGATGAATATTTGGGCGACGCTAGTGGATATGATAATAGTATTTCTATTGGTGGGATAAGTGAATATGCTAATACTGATTTAGAGGGTCCATTAATTGAATTATTTATGAATGATACCAGTTTTAAATCGGGAGGCATAACAAATACCGATCCAAGTTTATTAGCACATTTATTTGATGAGTCGGGTTTAAATACTGTAGGAACGGGAATAGGTCATAATTTAGTAGTTACAATAGATGACGATATTTCCAATCAGTATATTGTTAATGATTATTATCAATCAAATTTAAATAGTTACCAATCAGGTACGGTTTCTTTTCCTTTCTTTAATTTAAGTGAAGGAGTCCATACACTAGGTTTAAAGGCTTGGGATGTACATAATAATTCTAGCTATAGTGAAATTGATTTTTTCGTGACAGATTCAGAAGAATTAGCTATTTCTCATTTAATAAATTACCCTAATCCCTGTTCTTTAAGTACTAGTTTTTCCTTCGAACACAATAGGTCAGATGAATTATTAAATATAACAATTGATATTTTTTCTATTAATGGGCAACTAGTAAAGAGCATTAATAAAATCGGTGTTAGCTCAGGTTTTAGAGAAGACATTAATTGGAGTATTAACACTGATATCCCAAAAGGGATATATATATATAAATTAAATGTTAAATCAGAATCTGATCATTCTATTGTAGAAAAAACAGAAAAACTTATAATACTAAGGTAGTTTTTTCGTTAGATTTGTGAACGAAACATAAAATTATTTACTATGAGATTAAAATTTGCTTTAATCATTATCTCTTTTTTACTTATTGATAATATGAGAGCTCAAACTACCACTGCTTTTGGAGATAATCTAAATACTATTACATCAGCTGTGCCATTTTTAACTATTTCTCCTGATGCAAGGGCAGGGTCTATGGGTGAAGTTGGTGTTGCAACAAGTGCTGATGTTCACTCACTGCATTGGAATGCGTCTAAATTAGCCTTTTTAAACGATCAAAGAGGCTTAGCTATTTCTTACACACCATGGTTAAGTAAATTAGTGCCCGATATTTCTTTGGCTTACTTGACAGGTTATAGTAAAATTAATGATAATAGTGCTTGGTCTGTAGCATTGCGTTACTTCTCATTGGGTAATATTCAGTTTACTGATGAAACAGGTGAAATATATGGAACATTTGATCCAAATGAGTATACATTTGATTTTGGTTATGGTATGAAGCTTAATAATAATTTTTCGGGGGGATTAGCTATGAGATATATTTATTCTAATTTAACTGGAAATCAATTTGTGGCTGGACAAGAAACAGAACCCGGCAATGCATTTGCATTTGATTTGTCTGCTTATTACGAATCTGATCCCACAGAGAAAAACCAGTGGGCTTCTGGAATTAGTATTTCTAATATAGGAACAAAGATTTCTTATACAGAAACGGATGAAAAGGATTTTTTACCAATGAATTTAAAGATGGGAGGAAGATATACTATGCAAATTGATGAGTATAATACTATGTCGTTTGCAATGGACTTGAACAAGTTGTTAGTACCTACTCCGCCTGTTTACGATGGTTCTGGTCAAACTGAAGCCAGTAATATTATAGCTGGTCAAGATCCTAATGTATCTGTCATTTCTGGTCTTTTTCAATCTTTTGGTGACGCTCCTGGTGGACTTCAAGAAGAGTGGAGAGAATTAATGTATTCATTTGGTCTTGAGTACTGGTATAATAATCAATTTGCATTTAGAGGAGGATATTTTCATGAACATGAGACTAAAGGTAACAGAAAGTACTTTACTTTGGGGGCTGGATTAAAGATGAATGTGTTTTCATTAGATTTTGCTTATTTAGTTACTGCTAATCCTGAAGTTAAAAGCCCACTTGAGAATACTATGCGTTTTACCCTTGTTTTTGATATTGGTGCATTTAATTCAATGAATAATGAAACTACACAATAGTCCATGAGTAACTTGAGAATTGGTATTGGTTACGATGTTCATAGGCTAGAATCTAACCTCGACTTAATTCTTGCTGGGGTCCAAATAGATCATTATAAAGGTATAGTTGCACATTCTGATGGAGATATAATTTTACATACTATTTCAGATGCCTTGTTAGGAGCTACTTCATTAGGTGACATAGGTTGTTTGTTTCCTGATACCAAATCTGAAAATAAAAATATTTCTAGCTCAGTCATTTTATTATCTGTATTGGAAAAGTTAAGAACTCTATCATATAGTGTTGTAAATATAGATGTCTCTATAGCACTACAAAAACCTAAAATCCAGCCGTATGTTTTGGCAATGAGAAAATCTATAGCTCAATTGATGCAAATCGATTTAGATTTAATTAGTATTAAGGCAACAACAACAGAAAAAATGGGGTTTGAAGGCCATGAGCAAGGTGTATCTTGTTATTCTGTAGTATTAATTCAAAAAAATTAAATCCTGGAATACAATTATTTCACTCTATTTAGTTAGATTTGCTAATCATGTTTAATAATTGTATTTGTCATGAAGAAGAAATTTAATAAACAAGATTACTTAAAAAGTTATTATGAAATGCTTCTTTGGAGAAAGTTTGAAGAAAAGTGTGCAGCGCTTTATATTCAACAGAAAATAAGAGGTTTCCTTCATTTATATAACGGTCAAGAAGCGGTTCTTTCTGGTGTTATTAATTCAATTGATGTCAAAATAGACAAGGTTATTACTGCTTACAGGTGTCATGTTCATCCTATTGCAATGGGTCTACACCCAAAGTATGTGATGGCTGAGTTATTAGGAAAAGCTACAGGTTCTTCTAATGGTAAAGGAGGCTCTATGCATATGTTTTCTAAAGAACATAATTGTTTTGGTGGTCATGGGATTGTTGGTGGTCAAATCCCTTTAGGAGCTGGTATCGCATTTGCAGATAAGTATAATGATAACAATGCGGTTACAATTTGTTTTATGGGTGATGGCGCAGTGAGGCAAGGTGTTTTACATGAAACTTTCAATATGGCTATGAATTGGAAACTCCCAGTTATATTTATTTGTGAAAATAACGGTTACGCTATGGGCACATCAGTAGATAGAACAGCTAATCATTCTGAAATATGGAAGCTTGGTTTAGGTTATGAAATGCCATGTTTACCAGTAGATGGAATGAAACCAGAAAGCGTAGCACATGAAATGGATATTGCGATAAAAAGAGCTAGAGAGGGTAATGGCCCAACCTTTTTAGAAATCAAAACATATAGATATAAAGGCCACTCTATGTCTGATGCTCAAAAATATAGAACTAAAGAAGAAATTCAAGAATATAAAGATATCGATCCAATTGATTATGTATTAAATATTATAAAGTCTAAGAAATATGCTAATAGCAAGCAAATTGAAGAAATAAATAATGATGTGAAAAACACCATTAAAGAATGTCTAGATTTTGCTGAAGAGTCTCCATTCCCAAAACCAGAAGACCTTTATAATGATATTTATGATGGTCCGTATAAATTTATAAAAGATTAATTATGGCTGAAGTAATTAAAATGCCACGCTTAAGTGATACTATGACTGATGGAGTTGTAGCCAAATGGCATAAAAAAGTTGGTGATTTAGTTAGTGAAGGTGATTTGTTAGCTGACATAGAAACAGATAAGGCTACAATGGAATTTGAATCATTTCAAGAAGGTGTTTTATTACATATTGGTGTTCTTGAAAATGAAACAGCAGAGGTTGATTCTATTTTGGCTATTTTAGGTGAAAAGGGAGAGGATATAGCGCAGTTTTTAAACAATGATTTTTCATCTGAATTAGATTCAAAAGTAGTTGAAACAAAAGAACCAGAAAAGAAACCAATTATTGATAGTATTGGTGAATCTTCGGTAATCGATGAACCATCATTAGAATCGAATAATCAAACTTTTATTAAAATATCCCCTTTAGCCAGAAAAATGGCTAAAGATAAAGGCATAGATTTAAATATTTTAAAAGGTTCAGGAGATGGAGGTAGAATTATCAAGAGAGATATAGAGTCACATAGAAAATCTCCTTCCAGTAATTATGGTGATTTGATCAAAGATCAAGATATACCTATTTCACAAATGAGAAAAACTATAGCTAATAGGTTATCTGCTTCAAAGTTTTCAGCCCCTCATTTTTATCTTAATATTGAGGTGTTTATGGATGAGTTAATTAAAACCAGGAATGATGTAAACTCTCATAGTGAAATTAAAATTTCATTCAATGATATAATTGTGAAGGCAGTATCAATGTCTCTCAAAAAGCATCCAAATATAAATTCGTCATGGATGGAAACAATTATTAAAAAACATGGTGATATTAATGTTGGTATTGCAGTTTCCATCGATGGGGGATTAGTCGTTCCTGTGATTAAGAATGCTGACCAAAAGTCTTTTGCTCAAATTTCATTAGAATCAAAAGAATACGTAGAAAAAGCAAAATCTAATAAACTACAACCTTCGGATTGGGAATCTAATACATTCACAATATCAAATTTAGGAATGTTTGGTATAGATGATTTTACTGCTATAATTAATTCACCTGATTCATGTATACTTGCAGTTGGAGCGATAAAACAGCAACCAATTGTAAAGAACGGCTCTGTTCTTGTTGGCAATGTGATGAGGTTAACTTTGTCTTGTGATCATAGGGTGGTTGATGGAGTTGCAGGAGCACAATTTTTACAGACCGTAAAGAAAATGCTTGAAACACCGGTCATGATTTTTTGTTAAATTAGAGTATGATAAATTCGTACAATAAGCACATTTCTTTATTACCTAAACATTTACTTCAATATGTTGTAGATCAAGATTATGCTCATTATAATCCGATGGATCAAGCTGTATGGCGGTATGTTATGAGACAAAATGTTAGTTATTTACCAAGTGTATGTCATGGCTCTTATTTAGAAGGGTTAGAAAAAACTGGTTTGTCAATAGATCATATACCAAGCATGTCAGGGATGAATAGAATTTTAAAAGATATTGGTTGGTATGCAGTTGCAGTTGATGGATTTATTCCCCCTTCTGTTTTTATGGAATTTCAAGCTAATAATGTATTAGTTATTGCAGCTGATATTCGTCAAATTAATCATATTGGATATACACCTGCTCCAGATATTTTGCATGAAGCAGCTGGCCATGCCCCTATAATTGCTGACCCTAAATATGCTTTTTATTTAAAAAAATTTGGAGAAATAGGTTCAAAAGCTTTTTCTTCTCATCATGACATTGAATTATTCGAATCAATTAGAAAGTTGTCAATTTTAAAAGAATCACCATCAACAAAAAAAGATATAATTCAAAAAGCAGAAGATGAAGTTTTAAAACTTCAATCTAAGCAACATGAATTATCCGAAATGTCTAAAATAAGAAATCTACATTGGTGGACTGTTGAATATGGTTTAATAGGTCCATTAAATAACCCCAAAATATATGGAGCTGGTTTACTATCATCTATTTCAGAAAGTGCAAATTGTTTAAAAAGTAATGTAAAAAAAATTCCATATAGTATTCTAGCGTCTGATGTGACCTTTGATATTACAACTGAACAGCCACAGTTGTTTGTTGCTAAAGATTTTGATCACATTAATGATGTTTTAGATGAATATTCTCAATCTATGGCTTTTAGAATCGGGGGTGAATATGGAATTAAACTTGCAGTAGAATCTAAGCAAATTGCTACATGTGAATATGATAGTGGGGTACAGGTTTCAGGAATTTTTTCTGATTTTATTACCGTTAATGAACAGGTTGTATATTTAAAAACAAACGGTCCGACATCACTTTCTTATAAAAATAATGAAATTGAGAATCAGGGTATTCATTATCATAATCAAGGTTTTGGTTGTCCTATAGGTGAAATAGAAAATTTTAAAAAAACGGATTTTCAAGATAGTATTATTGGTGACACTATATATATAAAATATAAAACAGGGGTTGAGCTAAGAGGTAAGTTGTTGTCTATATTAAGAGATAATAAAGGCGAGCCACTAGTCCTAACTTTTAATAATTGTACAGTAAGTCTTTTTAACAACGAGATTCTTTTTGACCCCTCTTGGGGTAATTATGATTTAGTAATTGGTGAGAAAATTGTTTCTGCGTACCCTCATCCTGCGGATTATAAGTCATTTCCGTTAGACAAGGTAGAATTTAAAAGTAAAACCATACATTCTAAACTTTCTAAGGATCTCACTTTATTAAATAGTTTATATAAAGAGATAAGATTGATGAGAGAATCAAAACTAAATGCTATAAGAATAGATACAATACTTAATATATTAATAAAAGACTTTACAACTGATTGGTTACTAACTTTAGAAATATGTGAAATAACGAAAGAAAAAAAACCCACCTTGTATAATAAAGGTTTATCTCATTTAAAGAATCTTAGTATTATAAATGTGAGTTATAAAAAATTAATTTTGGATGGATTAAAAATATTATAATAAAATGAAAAATATATTAATTACAGGTTGTAGTAGAGGTATTGGTTTCCATATAGTTAAACAATTTGTTAAGATGGATATTCTTAATATATTATGTATATCACGTAATAAGATAGGTTTGCAAAAATTACAATCAGAGTGTTTAATTATTAATCCAAAGGCTAAAATTCATCAATTAGTATTAGATCTATCAGAAATAAACTCATTTGATTTTATTGTTAATTATATTAGGGACATAAAAATTGGCAATTTGGATCTATTAATCAATAATGCAGGTTTTTTAGTAAATAAACCTTTTCAGGATATTACTCTGCAAGAATTAGATGACTCCATTAATATAAATGCAAAAGCACCTTTTTTATTGATTCAAAGACTAATCCCGTTTTTTAATAAAAATGCTCATATAGTATCAATAAGTAGCATGGGGGGGGTTCAAGGAAGTATAAAATTTACTGGCTTATCATCTTATAGTTCAACTAAGTCTTTTATTATGACTTTAACTGAATGTTTAGCAGAGGAATTTAAGGACACAGATTTAAAATTTAATTGTTTAGCTCTTGGTGCGGTTCAGACTGAAATGCTAGAAAATGCATTCCCTGGATATAAAGCTCCAACATCAGCGGATGAGATCAGTAGGTATATATATAAGTTTTGTATTGAAGGAAATACATACTTCAATGGTAAAATAATACCTGTTTCTAAAACAACACCTTGATATCAGTTGTTTAATATGAAACTAGATTGTATATTTGCCATCTATTTTGAATCATTGAATTCTTGTAGTGTAGTTCAGTCTCGTAGCTCAGCTGGTTAGAGCGCTACACTGATAATGTAGAGGTCGGCAGTTCAAGTCTGCCCGAGACTACTTAATGGGGGATTAGCTCAGCTGGCTAGAGCGCCTGCCTTGCACGCAGGAGGTCGTCGGTTCGACTCCGACATTCTCCACAAAAAAAGCAGGTTAAAGCCTGCTTTTTTTTTAAAATAGATATTATGAAAAAGACATTATTATTCTTATTAATCACTCTTGTTTGTTACCCTGTTTTTCCCCAGAAAGAATTAACTTTAAAAGATGCTGTTTTAGAGAGATGGCGCTCATTAGAACCAGATAGATTATTAGATTTACAGTGGAATAATGAAGTTGATTTTTATAGCTATAAAGATGAAGATTATATATATATATATAATTATGAAAGTATCTTACAAGATACTATTAGCTTAAATAAATTAAATAATAGCTTTGAAGGAGAAGATCGTCTTATTACAATTCCAAATATAAACTGGATTGACTCTCATTCATTTACATTTAAAAATCGTAATAACTATTATATTTGTAATACTAAAAGAGGATATAAATCAAGTTTATTATTTAGTGTTCCTTCAAATGCTCAAAATATTGAAATAAATAGTCAGTATAATTTAATGGCATATACCATTGACAATAATCTCTTTATCTCAAAGGATGTAAATCAGTCTTTTAATATAACTAATGAAAATAATGTAAATATAGTTTATGGACAAGCTGTACATCGTTATGAATTTGGCATATATAAAGGTACATTTTGGTCAAGAGATGGTAATTATTTAGCTTTTTATAGAAAGGATGAATCTATGGTGTCTGATTATCCACTAATGAATATATCTTCTCATGTTGGACACGTGGATAATATAAAATATCCAATGGCAGGCATGTCAAGTCATTATGTAAAAATAGGTATTTACAACTCATTTAATAATGATACTATTTATTTAGAAACTAATGGTCCAAAAGACCAATATTTAACTAATATATGTTGGGGCCCAAACAATGAGTATATATATGTAGCTGTGTTAAATAGGGGACAAGATCTGTTAAAGTTAAATCAGTATAATGTTCAAAATGGTGCTTTTGTAAAAACACTATTTGAAGAAACAAGCGACAAATATATTCAGCCATTACATTCAATGGAGTTTATATCATCGAATCAGTTTTTGTGGAGAAGCGAGCGTGATGGATATGATAACTTTTATTTGTATAGTATTGACGGCAATTTAATTAAAAAAATTGCTATTAAAAATCATGTGGTTAAAGACTTTTATGGCTTTAATAATGATAATATATATTTTTCATCATACTCAAAAGATGGTTTGTCTACAGATTTATGGTTAGTGTCAGTAAATAAAAAATACAGAAAAAAGATAATTAGTGATAGTAGTTACCACACCTTTTTAGCTTCACCATCTAAAAGTTTTTTCATTGATATATATTCAAGTATATTAAATCCAGGTGAAACTAGAATAATCAATAATAAGGGGTCAATTATTGATGTCATTCATAATGCGAAAAACCCACTCATAAACTATAATATTGGATCTACCGAATTAATTAAAATTAAAACAGAAAATAATATTTCATTAAATGCTAGAATTATCAAACCTTATCATTTTGATCCCCAAAAGAAATACCCAGCCCTTATATATGTTTATAATGGACCAATGGTACAATTATTACAGAATAATTGGTTAGCTAATACCCCTTTGTGGATGTATTATTTAGCTAATCAAGATTATATTATTTTTACAGTTGATGGTAGAGGTTCTGAAAATAGAGGTCGTGATTTTGAACAATGTATTTTTGGTGAGCTAGGAAAAATAGAAATGATTGATCAAATCAAAGGATATGAGTACTTAATAAATTT
>MDTG01368307.1_pt1 | contig 11776 bp, 14 predicted proteins | sample 811421 | NCBI WGS metagenome assembly MDTG01 (sample SAMN05326645, study PRJNA326480) | marine metagenome | isolation source: seawater | place: Pacific Ocean: South East | collected 2011 | reverse complement strand
TCGACCATGTGCATCGGCGTCGGCCAGGGGATTGCCATCGCCCTCGAAGCGGTCTGATCACGCGTCGCGGGCCATTTCCCCGGCTCGCCTGTGCAGCAGCCTCGCCAGTAAATCGGCGGGGCTGTTTTCGTTGAAGGCGAACTTGCGTGTGATCCCGACCGCGCCCGACATATAACCCGATTTCAGGTTCACCTCGGCAAGGGTGCCCCGCTGCAACTCGCGTTCGACCACCCCGCGCGAGATGAACCACAGCATGTCGGATCGTTCGATCAGGGAGAGGGCAACCGGCAGGGCAACCGTTTCGAAGGCAGGCACGAGGCCGCTCAGCCCCTGCGCGGCCAGATATTGATCCACGGTCTGGCGAATGATCGCCCCGGGGTTGGGGGCAATCAGCGGATACATCGCCAGCGCCTCTGGCGCAGGCAGGGCCAGTGCCGGGTGATCCGCCCGCGCCACCAAAAGCACCGGTTCGTCGTAAAGATGCTCGAAGGACAGGCCGGGCATATCCTTGGCCGATGGCATCCGCCCGACCATCAGGTCGATCCCGCCCGAGCGCAGCATGTCGAGCAAATAGCGATTCGGCCCGGTGATGATCCCGATCCGCGCTTGCTGCTGCGTGCGATGATAATCCAGCGCGACAGACGGGAAAAATCCGCCCGCAACGGTAGGCAGCACCCCGACCTTGACCAGCCCCGGCGCGGCTTTGCCCGACAGATCGCGCACCCCCGCTTCGAGGCTTTGCACCGCAACCAGCGCATGGGCGCGAAAGCCCTCCCCCGCCGGGGTCAGGACCGCGCGCCTGCCGGTCCGCTCAAACAATGCTGTGCCTAAAAAGGTCTCAAGCTCGCCAATGGTCTTGGACAATGCGGGCTGCGAAACATTGCGCGCCCGCGCTGCGGCCGAGATCGTGCCATTCTGCGCGACCGCCAGAAACGCCTCGATATGGCGGAGTTTCAAACCGGGTGGTATATTCATTTGGTTATACTTTTGACGCAAGATTGTATTTTTTCAAGGGAAAATATTATGCAAAGGTCTGAGTCAGGAGGTACCAATGCAAGCAATCACACGCGACTGGGGCATAATGCACGTCGATCACCGGGCTGGCAGCGGTGTGCCGTTGGTCTTTGTCAACTCTCTCGGCACGGATTTGCGGATGTGGGACGCGGTTATCGCGGCCCTGCCCGAGGACCGCGCCTGCCTTCGCATGGACAAACGCGGACATGGATTATCGGAAACCGCCCCACAGGGTTATGGGATTCCCGATCTGGCCGAAGATGTTCTGGCCGCGATGACCGGGACCGGGATAGACCGCGCGATCATCGTTGGCTGCTCGATCGGCGGGTTGATCGCGCAGCACGTCGCACTGATGGCACCCGAGCGCGTTGCCGGCCTTGTCCTGTCCAATACCGCCTCCATGCTGGGGGCCGCCGAAGGCTGGCACACGCGCATCCAAGCCGTTCGTGAAAATGGCATGGCGGCAATGGCGGAAGGCATCATGCCACGGTGGTTCGGACCCAAGATGCTTGCGGACAGGACCGCGCCCTTGTGGCGGACGCTTTTGGCACGAACCGATCAAGAGGGGTATATCGCCACCTGTGCCGCGATTGCCGGAACAGACATTACCGAGCGCTTGGGCGAAATCACTCAGTCCGCGCTCGTACTCGGCGGAAAGCACGATCTGGCCACCCCGCCCGACATGGTCGAAGCACTGGCCCGCGTGCTGCCGCGTGCCGATCTGGTCATGTTCGAAGACACCGGGCACCTGCCCGCGATCGAGGCGCCGGAAGCCTTTACCAGGGCATTGATGACATTTGTGGAAAGGATCAGCGCATGAGCCAAAAATTCGATCAGGGCATGAAGACCCGGCGCGAGGTTCTGGGCGATGCCCACGTGGACCGCGCCGAGGCGGCAAAAACCGAATTCGACCTGCCCTTTCAATCGCTCATCACCGAGAGCGCCTGGGGCACGGTATGGTCCTCGGATAAGATTTCGCGCCGGGAACGGTCGATGCTGACCATTGCGCTTCTGGCGGCGACGGGAAACTTCGAAGAAATCCCGATGCACATCCGCGCCACGCTGCGCACGGGTGCGTCGAAAGACGACATCGCGGAGGCCCTGCAGCATGTGGCGATATATGCGGGGGTACCGAAGGCGAACCACGCCCTGAAACTCGCCAAACAGACCTTTGCGGAAATGGAGGAACGTGAAAATGACTGACCGATTGAACGTGGATCAGGGACCGCTGATCCCCCGAAACCGCGCGATCCATCCCGACCCCTACAATCCGGGGTACAAGACCAGCGTTGCACGCTCGCCGAACCTGCCGCTTCTGTCGATGGAAAGCACCCCTTCGGAAGAGACCGGCCCGACCTTCGGGCATGGGAAGCTCGGCGCGCTCGACAACAACCTGATCCTGAACTGGACCAAGGGCAAGGCCCCAGCCGTGGGGGAGCGCATCCTGATGCACGGGCGGGTTCTGGACGAGATGGGCCGCCCCGTCCCCAATACGCTGATCGAGATCTGGCAGGCCAACGCGGGCGGTCGTTACCGTCACAAGAAGGATACCTATTTCGCACCGCTCGATCCGAATTTCGGCGGCTGCGGGCGGACCATCACCGACGAGAACGGGTATTACGAATTCCTGACCGTGCGCCCCGGCGCTTATCCCTGGCCCAACCGCGGCAATGACTGGCGGCCCATGCATATCCATGTGTCCGTCTATGGCCACAGCTTCGGTCAGCGCCTGATCACCCAGATGTATTTCGAGGGTGACCCGCTGATCAACCATTGCCCGATCGCCGCGACGATCAAGGAGCGCAGCCAGCTCGACCGCCTGGTCGCGCCACTCGATTTCTCGAAGTCGCGCCCGCTCGATTTCCTTGCCTATAAATTCGACATCGTTCTGCGCGGGCGCCGCCAGACCATGTTCGAGAACAAGCTGGAGGGTATGTAATCATGGTCCAGAAACTCGACACTCTGCAAGAAAGCCCGTCGCAAACAGCGGGTCCTTATGTCCACATCGGATTGATGCCAACCTACGCCGGGAATGCCGGGTATTACGACGAAGAGATCGGCACCACCCCCTTCATCGACGAAAGCAAGGCACAAGGCGAGATCATCGAGATCGTTGGCTCCGTGTACGATGGCACCGGCTGGGCGATGCGCGATGCCCTGATCGAAAGCTGGCAATGCGACGCAAGCGGCATCTTCCCGGGGGCCGAGGGCGCCGATCCGGCCGTTACCGGCCATTGCCGCTTTGCCGCCGATGCGGAAACCGGTGAATTCACGCTGCGCACCGTGAAGCCCGGCCCCTACAAGGGCCGTGGCGGGGTAGACAGCGCGCCGCATATCTCGCTTTGGGTGGTGTCCCGCGGAATCAACATCGGTCTCAATACCCGGATCTATTTCGAGGATGAAGACAATGAAAACGATCCGCTTCTGAACCGGGTCGAACAGCGCCCGCGCGTGGACACGCTTATCGCCAAGAAAACCGGCGAGGGGAAATATCGCTTCGATATCCGCCTTCAGGGCGAGGGCGAAACGGTTTTCCTCGATATTTGAGCCGAAACAAGTCATTCAAAAGGGGCGGCAACGACCGCCCTTTTTGCCTTTCAGCGAGGACGTAGCCCGATGAACATCTCGGTTTTCGATCACCCTTGGCTTTCCGGTCTTTTCGGCGATGCGGAGATGGCCGGGATTCTTTCCGCCGAACGGTAAATGTCGCATATGCTCGCCTTCGAAGCGGCATGGTCACGCGCCTGCGGCAAGGCCGGATTGTTCGACACGGCAAAGGCGGAAGAGGCCGCGCGGGCGATCGAGACCGCAACGATCGACTTTGCCGATATCGCCACAGGCATGGGGCAAGATGGCGTACCGATCCCGCGTCTTGTGAAACAATTGAAGGCGATTGCACCCGCCGACGCCGTACACAAGGGTGCCACGTCGCAGGATGTCGTGGATACCGCGATGGTCCTTGCACTGCGCGAGGCATCCATCCTGATCGAGGGCCGCTTGAAAACCCTTGAAACAGAATTCGAAGCCCTCGAAAAGCGGTTCGGTGACGTCCCCCTCATGGGCCGCACGCGGATGCAGGCAGCCACGCAAATCACCGTTCGGGACCGTCTGCTTGCCTGGCGCTTACCACTGTCCGATCATCTCACGGCCATCGGCCAAAAGCGTGCGACTATCGAAAAGGTGCAGATCGGCGGGGCTTCGGGCGACCGCAAGGCCCTTGGCGACAAGGCCGGGATGGTCGTGGACGAAGTGGCGAAAACCCTTGGCCTTGCCCCGACGCAAAAGAGTTGGCAGACCATGCGCCACGGCATCGCGGATTATGCCTCCTGTCTCTCATTGATTTCGGGAACTCTCGGAAAGTTCGGGCAGGACGTCGCATTGATGACCCAGCAAGGCCTCGAAGACATCACCCTGTCTGGCGGTGGCGGGTCTTCGGCCATGCCGCACAAGCAAAACCCGGTTTCCGCCGAACTGCTCATCACCCTGGCACGCTTCAACGCCACGCAGGTCTCGGCCATGCATCATGCCTTGATCCATGAACAGGAACGCTCGGGCGCGGCCTGGTCTCTTGAATGGATGGTGCTACCGCAAATGCTGATGGCCACGGGCAAGGCCTTGGATGTCGGGTGCGCCCTTTGCAAATCCATTACGGGGCTTGGCAAGGCTTAAAGTGTTTCGCCCTTGGCCCGGCACATCGGCGAAAGGCGAAACGCATTAGTGCGACATGAATACCGGCACCTTCGTCGACCGGATCACCTCGTGGGTCACGCCGCCGAAAAGGTCCTGTGAAAACTTGCTGTGTTCATAGGCACCCATGATAATCAGCTTGGCATCCAGTTCCGCGGCTGTTTCCTGAATGGTACTGGCGATGCTTTTCCCGGATCTCGCCCGCTCTATGTGTTTGGCGTGAACTCCATGGCGCTCCAGATGCGTCAGGATATCGTTCCCTTCCGGCATGTCAGGCAGGCCGCCACCGACGGTCACGATAGAGACCTTGCGCGGCTTTTCCTCCAGAATATACATGGCGTCGTTGAGGGCCCGGGCCGCCGAACGCTTGCCATCCCACGCGACAAGAGCATGGGCCGCAGGTTTATCGGCTTCGTATTCATCGGGCACAACCAGGACCGGGCGACCGCTTTCAAGTGCCATCAGGTCCGGGCTTACGGCGCGAAATTCGTCTGACGGCAACTTGGGCTGATAGCCCGTTACGATAAAATCGAAGTTGCGGGCGACCTGTGTAATGCTGAGCTTTCCGATCTCATCGGGCATCAGGAAACGGGCGCGATCACCAAGACCCGCAGCCGCCGTCACTTCCATGAACAATTCCCGCGATGCCGCGATTTTCTCACGTCTCACGTGCCCGAGCTTTTCAAGCAATTCTTCGGTCAGCCCCAGCACTTGTTCGAAGTACGAGGTCGAACTGCCATAAACTCCGGTCAACCATGCCTCGTGGGTTGCGGCAATTCTTGCCGCATGCCGCAAACTGTTGGGAAAACCAGAACTGCCGGAATGTGCAAGCAGGATGTTTTTTATACTCATTTTCGCCTCGCAGTTCGATCTTTCCAAATCCGATTACCAGACTTATACTTAGATGTCTATGGTTGTGAATTTGGGATCGCCGGGGTTATCGGTGCAACCTTTGGCCGAATGGCCATGATCCTCGCCTATTCCGGAATGCCCGAGGTCGGCAAACATATGGCATGGTGATCGGCGCAGCCTTTGCCGCGACCCCACGGAATACCCCGATGAACGCGGCCTTTCATGGGGACAGGACATCATGCGCGGCCCGGCAAGACCAGGCCGCGCAATTATTGCATCAGCCCTGCTTGCGGGCTTCAAGCTTCCACTCGGACATTACCGGATCGAGGTTGAACAGCTTTTGCGCGTTCCCACCGAGAATGTTCCGTTTTGCCGTTTCATCAAGGAACGGAATGTCGTGGATCGTGCTGGGCAGGTCCATATCCCAGTGCGGATAGTCGGACGAGTACAGCAATTGCGACTCCGCGTTCATCATCTTGAACGTGACTTCCAGGGCTTCCTTGTTGTCCACCAGTTCGATCGGCTGAGAAGAATAGAACATCTCGCGCATGTAATCGCTCGGCTTCTTCTTGAGAAGCGGCGCGTCCGAGGTGCGCATCATGTATTCATTGTCCAAACGCTGCATCAGGAACGGAACCCAGGCAAGGCCGCTTTCGATCCACATGGTGTTCAGCTTCGGGAACCGCTCGGGCATACCGTTCAGAACCCAGTTCGTCATGTGGATGATGTTACAGAAGCTGAACCCGAGGGCATGAACCGAAATGAACTTGTTCAGCTGCGCCAGGGACGTATCTGCCCAGTGATAGGCCGCGTGGAAACCAAGCGGCATACCGTGTTCTTCCAGCTTGGCATAGATGCGCATGTTCACACTGTCATGCACCGGTCGCTTGAGGTAGCCCGTCGACAGGAAGCCGACGACGCCTTTTTTCTCGGCGAACTCGTCAATCATCTTTTCCGCTTCATGCGGTTCGTTCATCGGAAGATAGACCATCGACACGATGCGCTTGTCTTCTTCCAGGATACGTTCGCACAGCCAGCGGTTATAAGCCCGCGCCATCGCCACCTCGACCTCGACTTGCGGATGGGTTGCAAGCAGCAGCATCGGGGTCGGGAAAAGGCAGGCCATGTCGACCCCCATCGCGTCCATCCAGCGCCGGGTCAGCGTGATGTCGCGATGCGGTTTCTCGGGGACCACTTCCTTGTTACGACCGGCATAGCGCGTCACGCGCCCGGCCATGTCCTGAGAGCCGATTGCCTGCGGGATCAGGCCGGCACGCCCCACGTTCCCCGCCGACAGACCGAGATGCCGCATGACCGGGTCATCCATGTACTGCAGGATTTCGGGCAGGGCCTCGGTTTCATAGTGGTGGCTGTCCACGTCGCAAATGAAGAAATCCTTGTAGTTCCGGTCTTCTGCCTGTTTGCGCGCGTTTTTCAGAAGTTTGGTGGTATTGAACTCCTTGATCGCCGGATCATTATCCGTGCTGAAGTTCATCGTATTCCCAGTAAGAGACATATTATCTCGCTCCCTTGATCGTTATTGTTTCAGCGTCTGCCACATACCGAGTTCGAATACCGCCACATCGGCAGCATCGAGAATCCCGGTTGCGGCAACTGCAACATCCGTCGCTGAAACGTTGTTGTTGTCTGGAAAGGCAGGGAACTCCTTGTCGCTTTCCCGATACTTGGCAAACGCGGTCACAACCTCGGCGAACACCGCCTGGAATTGTGCCGGGTTCAACCCGCTGGTTTCCGGCTCGCGCAGGGCTTGCAAAACGGCGTTAACCGATGCGTCCAACCCGGTGGCTTCAGCAGTCATTTTCTCAAATTTCGACATAGACCTCTCCATCCCGTTCGGTCACCTTGTATCGCTTGAGGCGAATTTTCGGATCGCCCACGGCTTCTCCGGTTTCCATTTTGAATTCCCAGCCGTGCCAGGGGCACACGAAGTGCATCTCGCTTTCGTCGAAGTTCTGTTGGAGCGCGCGCTGCTGGTCGTCGAATTCGACACAAACCCGGGGCATCCTCAGGCCTTCGCAAACTGGTCCGCCCTGGTGAGGGCATACGTTCTTGTATGCGACGACATCCCCGTTGTGACGTATAATGCCGATCTCAACTCCGTCGACCTCGCAGATTTTCACGGTCGTATCGCTGAGGTCGGACGAAGCACATAATAGTTTTTCCGGCATAAAAGCTCCTCCGTTTATTGCCTGGCTTGGTCATACCAATTGGTAAGATTGTCTTACTATAAGATATGCTCTAGAATTGTCAATAAAATAAGAAATCTAATCTAAGGCATTACGATATCGGCTTGAATCACTCCCCTTCCCGCAAACGCGGTCTCGGAGCATCGCTTCGTCTGTCCCACCATCTCTATGGCAAGCTGTTGCAGAAACAGCTGATCGATTCTGATCTGAGCATGGCGCAGTACATCCACCTCAGAAGCCTGCGGGAGGAAGGCGCGCTCAGCCAATCCGAGCTTTCAGCGATTCTCGGTATTGAAAAGGCTTCTTCCACGCGCGTTCTGGACGAGCTTGAGCAGCGGCAGCTGATCCTGCGTGAACGTAACCGCGAAGACAGGCGCGTGGTCGTTGTCAGCCTCTCCGATCAAGGCCGGAAAAAGATTGACCAGGCCATGAAAGCGGCGCGCACTGCGGCTGATCGTGCGTCAAGGGGCTTCGAAGAAGATGAGCTTTTGCAGCTTTTTGCCGCGATGGACAAACTGATCGGGAATCTCTCCTCCTGACGCGGACAGGTCCGATCATGCAAGGCCCGGTGCGACGGCCAACAGAACAACCCCGGAACCGGCAAGAGTCGCGGCAATATAGAATTTCCGCCCCGGGCGCCGTTCGGTCTTGAAGACATGCCCGGCCAACCATGCCGCGAAAAACATTTCGACCGACGATATGATCGCCACCACGGTGACACTGGTAAACATCAGCGAAAAGAACAGGGCAACTTGCCCAATGGTCATGGCCCCACCCGCAAGCAATTGCCAGCCACTTGGCCTTTCAATCCGCAATGGGGCCACGGAGCCATTGCGCAGACGCACCCCCGCGGAGGCAGCGAACCACAGCAATCCGGTCATTGCACCGATGAAAACACCGGCAAGCGGATCGGGCAGGGTCTGCATCGCCAGCTTCCGGGAAACGAACGATGCCCCGTATCCCGCCGCCGAACTAAAGGCCATGACGCGGCCCTTGTTCTTTTCCTTCGGCGCGAAATCCCCCACGGCCATGGCCGTGGCTGTTTTAAGGTTTGTGCGCGTCATCATGATCAGCACCCCGCCCGTCACGAGAAGGAAGGCGATCACGATTGTCGGCGTGATGAGTTCACCGAGGAACAAGAATGCAAAGACCGCGGCAAAGACGGGAATCAATCGCCGGATGAATCCCGTTTCGATGGCCCCGGCCAATTCGACGGACCGGAAAAGAGTGAGCCGGCCGAGTACATTGCCCAGCAACCCCGCAACAACGAAATAAACGATGCCGATCAGGACGGCGTTGCCATAGACAGGCAGTTCCGGCCCCAGCAGCAGCCAAAGCACGCCGGAGGCCACGGCCGTCATGAGAACGGAAATGAACACATCATTTCCGCGGCCCTGGGCGGACTGGGAACTTTTGGCAATGGCGACCGAACCCAGCGCATAACAAAATGCGCCGAGCATGGCGAGAAGGCCGCCAAAGCCAGCGGTCATCGGGAATGTTCCGACAGCACGAAGCTACCTGGCATCAGCAACAAGCTGCTCAAGGAAGCGGTCAGAGGACATGACCTCGCGCATCGGCAGCTTTTCTTGCGTCTCCATGAGTTCGGTCGAGAAGGTCAGGCCTTGCCCATCCCAGAACCACCAATAGATGATTTCGCCTTTCTTTCCCCGAATAGGCATTCTGAATGTCGGGAATTTCCGTTCCCCACGCGGGATTTCGACATTCTCGACACGGGAATGCTTCAACCCGAGTTTCTTCAGAACGCCCGATAGCGGAACCATCGCCATGGGGGACTCTTCGGTTGCCAGGACAGTGACATTCTCGGGTCGGCTTTTGTACGGACCCGAGAGAAATTTGACCACCGGCGGATAGCTCGGGTGGGTATGCGTCAACTGAACATAGGCCAGCCCCTTGGGCGTTTCGACCTCGACAATATCGCCGGGCTGATACTCTTCCATTTTAACACTCCTGTTAAAGGCTGTAGGCTTCCAAAGTCGATGGGTGGAATAATTCCTCGATTCCGACACGGCGCGGCGAAAGGCCCTGGCTCGCGTGGTAATCAAGGAACTTGTCCAGCACATGGGCGTTCGCGCCAACCCCGTAACTCCACGGGTCATCCCCCATCAGGGTGTGAACCCGGTTGAGGGTATCCTCGACAAACGGCATCGTGACCTTGGTGGCCGACGTGTCTGACAGCGCCTCTTCGGCCAGCCGCTTTGACTGAGTAAACGCCTTGAGCAACGCAGCGGGCAGGAAAGGATATTCCTCGGCAAGGCTTCGGCGGACACCCAGAACATGCATGATCGGGAAAATCTTGGTCCGCTCGAAATAATCCTCCGCGGCAGAGATGCTGTCGGAAAACAGCCGCCCGACATGCGGGTGCCCCTCGGCGAAGCAACGCGGCCAGCGCGGACCGACAAAGCCGTCGATCTCACCGGCTGCCAGCATCCCGTTCAGGGTGCTGCCTTCGGGGGCCTCTTCCATCGTGATGTCGTCCGGCAACTGAACCTTGATCTTCTCCGGCCGGCCCGGTGTATCCATACCGCCCCGCACCCAGACGATATCCGAAGATTTCACGCCGTATTCCTCTTCCAGAATACCGCGCACCCAGACATTGGCGGAAAGCTGATACTCGGCGATACCGATGCGCTTGCCCTTCAGATCCTCGGGCTTCTCAATGCCCTTGTCCGTGCGGATATAAACCGACGTGTGCCGGAACGCACGGCTCAGGAAAACCGGGATGGCCACATAATGCGGATCACCGCGGGCAACCGAGATCGAATAGGACGACAGCGAAAGCTCGCTGATATCAAAGGCTTGATGCCGGAAAGCCCGGAAGAACATTTCTTCCGGCGACAACAGCATCGGAATGGGATCGACCCCGTCGATCTGTACCCGTCCATCCACGATTGCCCGTGTCCGGTCGTAGTTTCCCATTGCAAGTGATAGATTTAGATTGCTCATTGCGTCCCCTCCCTGTGTTTTGTTCTGTACTGCCGCTGTAGCTCGACCGGCTGGCCGGTGTCAGCGGCCTGCAAGATCGCATGGCAGACCTCAAGGCTCGCAAGGCCCCACTCCCCTGTCTGGACAGGGGGCTCATCCTCACGAACTGCGGCCACCAGTGCATCGATAACGGTCCTGCGCGGCGCAGGACCGAATTTCGCTTCGATAAAGCTGCGTTCGGTATCCCCGAACACCTCGATACCGTCCGGCGTGAGTTTCAGGTCGGCACGATCGCAAAGTGCGATGACCGGCCCGAAATGTTCATTGTGTTTGGCGTCGACCGTCTTGCCGCCGCCGAAAGTCCGCGTCGTCTTGAGCCGGGCTTCCTCCTCGGGGTCGAGGTCCATCAGGGCGCGGCGCGCCCCGCCATAGGCACCGGGCTGTTTCCGCTGCCCCAGCTCTCCGACGTCGTTCATCCAGATATCGCTGTCGAAATGGGCGTACCCCGAATAGGTCAGGTTGGCGATACAGCCCGTCTCAAAGTTCATGAGCGCGGTAAACGCACCCTCTGTCGGGCGTTTCGGGTCCCATGCGCCGGTCATGGCATAGATATTCTTGGCCATGCCCCCCGCCAACCGGCGAACGACATCGATCTGGTGAATGGCCTGGCTGAAAAGAACGCCTCCGCCCTCTTCGGTGCGAAGCTCTTCGGGGCGCCGGGGGCGATACAGGAAATCCGTGTAGTTCAGCGCCTGGATCATCCGCAACTGACCGAACTCACCGCTTTCGATCAACTGCGCGGCAAGGTCCACGGGCGGATCGAAGCTGTGGCTCGGGCCAACGATCATATGCACCCCGGCCTCGCGGACAGCCGCAACCATCTTGTCGGCATCTTCCATCGAGATCGCCAGGGGCTTTTCGACAAGAATATGCTTACCGGCACGCGCCGCTGCCAGAACATGATCGACATGCATCTGGTGCGGGGTCGCGATATAGATCGCCTCGACCGAGGGATCGGCGCAGAGGTCTTCGATAGCCGCATACCCCGTGCCGCCGTATTCCTTTTCAAAGGC
>MDTG01220515.1_pt1 | contig 11776 bp, 15 predicted proteins | sample 811421 | NCBI WGS metagenome assembly MDTG01 (sample SAMN05326645, study PRJNA326480) | marine metagenome | isolation source: seawater | place: Pacific Ocean: South East | collected 2011 | reverse complement strand
ATGCATAAGTGGGGACCAAGCTGGGTCTGACCCCCCTAAAGGAGTTATAACCTTTCTCTCATTATAGCCTGTAATATCAATAGAATATAAGCTAGATTCACCTCCACTTCCATCTTCAGCTGTTCTTTCCTCCTTAAAATACATTAAATATCTTCCATTTGGTGACCATGTTGGACCTTCTACATGAAAAGATTTAGCTATCATTCTTTCATTAGAACCATCATTTTCCATAACTCCTATGTAAAACTGCCCACCTTCTTGTTTTGTAAATGCTATCATATCTCCTCTTGGTGACCAAACTGGGGTATAGTAACTACCGCCCTCTCTACTTATTCTTTTGAGATTTTTGCCAGTTGTATCAATAATATACAAATGTCTCCTTCCATTTCTATCTGAATTAAAAACTAATTTTTTTCCATTTGGAGCAAAACTTGCTGAAACATCAATTGATGAACTGTCTGTGATTCTGTTTGAAATCCTAGTCTCAAGGTCAAGTATGTAAATTTCTGAATTACCAACGCTTGGATCTGTATATGACATTACAATCTTTTTACCATCAGGTGAAAATCTTGGCGCAAAAGTCATACCTGGAAATTCTCCTACAATTTGTTGTTGTCCTGTTTCTATATCAAAAATATAAACTCTAGGACTATTTGGATTAATATAAGACATATATGTGATTTTTTGAGAATTAGGAGAAAATCTTGGAGTTAAAACTAAATAAGAGCCATCAGTTAAAAATCTGTGGTTTGCTTGATCCTGATCCATTATGGCCAACCTTTTTTGCTTGTTATCTTTTGGCCCTGTTTCAGCAACATAAACTATTCTAGTATCAAAATAACCTCCTTCACCAGTAATACTTTGGAAAATTGCATCAGAAATAATATGAGCAACTCTTCTCCAATTACTTTCTGTCGTTTGATATTTTTTTCCAATTATTTGTTTTTGTTGAAAAACATCAAAAAGCCTAAACTCTACTGAAATGTTGTTATTCACTTTATTAATTTTTCCAGAAACAAGATGCTGTGCTTTTATAACTTTCCAATCTTCAAATCGAGGTTGCTTTGAAAGAGATTCAGTTGATTGAATAAAAGCTTGTTTATTTATAGGTAAAAATAATCCAGATCTTTCTAAATTATCTGATATCACCGCTGAAATATTCTTACCTATTTTAAGATTTGAATTATTACTTGAATATAAATCGGTTATAGCAATTGGTGTTGGTTTTACAGTTCCTTGAGTCAACGTTACTTCTAAAGCATATGAATATTTAAAAAATAACATAAATAAAATTGAATAAAGTATTTGATTTTTTAATTTCATGAGTATCCTTTCATAATACTATAATCAAAAGTAATAGTTAAATTTTTCCATAAATCATATTTATCTTCTGGCAACTTAAGGGGTGTACATTCTGGTTTCAATAATGTTCTCATAGCACTTTCAGTTATAGGTCCATAAAAAGGATTACTCTCAGGTATATTTGTGTCAATAATTTGAACTGATTCACCAATTACTCTCCTATTTTTCTCAACTTTTGCAGAAATCCTTACTTTCATACCTTTTTTTATAACTGCTCCTGCAGGTGCATTCCAACAAGATGATAATTGTTGTCTTAATAGGTCAATCTCACTTATTGATAAAATAAGGTCATCATTATTTTCCTTAGAATCACTATCAGTGATTTTTTTCTCTGTCTCGCCTTGTTTATTTTCATTGTTGGAAATTGTCTTTTCATTTCTTAAATCTTTTAACATTGTAGCAATATTAAAATCTGGTTCTGGCTTGACTTCAGGCTTAGGTTCTATTTTTTTTGTTAAATCTATTTTTTTCTTATCTTCAATTTTTTGTTCTAACAATGTATCCAAATTATTATTATTTTTATTTTCAACAATTTTTGGTTTAATTTTAGGTTTAATTTTTTTAGTTTTTATTGTTTCTATATTGTCTTCAATGAAATTTTTTTTTTCTATTTTGATTTCTGGAGATTTTTTTTCTTTTATAACCATTGATTCTTTAACAATATTTTTATTAACTTTTTTTTCTTCAACAACTACTTGTTTTAATTTTTTTTCATTTTCCTCCAAATTAATTTTTTTAATTTCTGTATTTTCAGATGAGTTAAATTTTTTTTGTTCTATAAATTTTTTTTCATTTGTTTCTAGGTTATCTTTTATATTTTTATTCATATCTATATTTGTTGTTTCAGTTACATTGATTATTTCTATAGGTATTATGTTTGGTAAACTAATTTTTTTTTGTGAAAAAAAGTTTGGCAAACCAATCGCAATTAACAGTATTAATAAATGTATAAATAAAGAAAAAAATATACCCGATAATTTTGGATCAAAATTATCAAAAATCTGAAGTGATTTTAAATAATAATTATTAATTAATTCCATTAATTAGCTTTTGGATTTTCCGTTACTAAAGCAACCTTAACATATCCTGCTGAATTAATTATTGACATTATGTTCATTACTCTTCCATAAGATACAACCCGATCTCCCCTAACATATATTCTTGCTTCAGTATTTTGACTTGTAATAGCATTTAATCTAGGTATTAAATTTTCAATCTCAACTTTTGATTCACCAAGGTAAAGATTTCCATCAAGTTTTACTGTTATTTCTATAGGATCTTTTTGGTCTGTAAGTGCTGATGCTTTTACTTTTGGTAAATCAACAGGTATTCCTACAGTTAATAAAGGGGCAGTTACCATAAAAACTATTAAAAGAACCAACATTACATCAACAAATGGTGTAACGTTAATTTCACTCATTTGAGTATATCTTCTTTTTTTTCTTGATGAATTTATTCCTGAATTTATCAATTTATCTCTTCTCTAACTGTCTAAAAAAAATTGTAGTAAATTCATCCATAAATGTTTCAAGTGAGATAAAGTATTTTGACAAATCACTAGATATTTTATTGTAAGCTACTACTGCTGGTATAGCTACAAAAAGCCCAAGTGCTGTTGCAAATAAAGCTTCAGCTATTCCTGGCGCTACTACAGATAAATTAGTATTTTGAGCTACAGCAATTGATTTAAAGCTATTCATTATTCCCCATACGGTTCCAAATAAACCTATAAAAGGTGCAGTAGAACCAGCAGTTGCAAGAAATGTAAGATTTTTTTCTATTATCTCAACTTCTTTATTGAACATTACAGTCATTGATCTTTGCATTCTATCTTTGAGATTGTTTATACTAAAATTGTTTTCATCTGCTGAATTAATTTTGCTTTTTTTCCATTCGGAAATAGCTGCACAAAATATTTTTGATTTTGGATCTAAATTATTAAAATTTAAAGTCTCATATAAATCTTCAAAAGAATTACCTGACCAAAATATTTCCTCAAATTCTTTTTCTTGATTTATAAGCTGCCTTATACGCATAATTTTCGAAATTATAACATTCCAAGAATATAAAGATGATAAAACTAAAATTATTATTACTGATTTAACTACATAATCTGCTTGTAAAAAAAGTGATAGCATAGAAAAATCAGATGATTCTGATATTACGTTATTAATTACATTGATGTCTTCCATTATTTTATATCTTTAATCTTATCTAAATCATTACTATGAACCATAACCCAAAAACCAGGTCTATTCTTTTCACATAATGCTATTACAGGAGTTTTACCCTCTTCTTTAGCTAATTTAGCAGTATCATCCCAAAGAGAAATTGCAGTATGTTTAGCTCGCAATTTGCATTCAATAAATAAATCTTCGTGAATTACATCCGCTCTGGTAACTTTACCATTTCCTCCACTAAGAGGTGTTCTTTGACCATTAAAATAATTTGCAACATCTCTTTCTCGTTTTTTCCATGCTTTATCTGGCATTTCTCTGTCCTTTCATTAAACTGTTAAAGATGATAAAACTTCATCAGAAACCTCAAAATTTGATGAGACGAATTGAACATCATCACTTTCTTCTAATACATTTAATAGTTTAAATAACTTATCAGCATTATCTTTTTCAATAGAAATTGTATTTTCACTTTTCCAAATTAGAGATGCTTGATTTATTTTACCGTATTTTTTTGAAATTTTTTCACTCAAATCATGCAATATATTTTGATCACAAAAAATACTATATTCATCATTGTTTATTTCATAATCCTGAGATCCATTCGCTAATACAAAATCAAATAAATCTTCTTCATCAACTAAATCTTTGTTTAGATTAATACAGCCAAGCCTTCTAAATCCAAAACTAACACTACCAGTTTCTCCTAAATTACCACCATGCTTACTAAAACATGATCTAATTTCAGCTGCAGTTCTGTTTTTATTATTTGTTAATGCTTCCACTATTATTGCTACACCTGCTGGACCATATCCTTCATATCTTACCTCTTCATAATTAGAGTCTGGATCATTACCTTCACCTTTTTTAATTGCTCTCTCAATATTATCTTTAGGCATATTTAAAGATTTTGCATTATTAACTGCAGATCTTAAGCGAATATTTTTTTCAGGATCTGGACCAGCTTCTTTAACAGCTACAGAAATCTCCTTTCCTAACCTTGAAAATACCTTGGCTCTTTTTTTATCCTGTGCACCCTTTCGATGCATAATATTTTTAAATTTTGAATGACCTGCCATAAATAATGTCTATAGATATTTTGTTCGTTATTAGTAAAGCCTTATTCTATATAACAAAATAATATGGCTAATATGTGCAAAATTTATATTTGAAATGGTTCAATTTTTGTCGAAAGTCCGGAAGAGTCATTAATTACTAAATATGTCCCACAAATTGTTATATTTTCATCAGCAGGTGAAAACCTCCCTTCTAAGCGAAAACCTCTAACAAATCCATGAATTGGATTGTCTTTTTTCATACCAATTACAGAATCATAGTCACCAGTCATACCCACATCTGTTTGATAACCTGTGCCTTTAGATAAAATTCTAGAATCTGCAGTTGGTATATGTGTATGTGTTCCCAATATTGCGGAGACTTTTCCATCAAAAAAATGGGCAAAAGCATTTTTTTCTGAAGTTGCCTCTCCATGTAGATCAATGAGTATACCCTGGCAAGTTGAACCTAGTTTTTCAGATTTTAAGAAGTTTGTTGTAGCACTAAAAGGATCATCCAAAGATAAACCCATAAATAGTCTTAGCATAACTTGTAAAACTATAAATTTTCTTCCATCATTAAGTTTTATTTCATAAGAACCTTTTCCAGGAACTCCAGCTGGATAATTTATGGCTCTTACAATTTTAGGACAATTTTCAATATAAGATAGCATTTCTCTTTGATCCCATGCATGATTGCCAAGAGTAATTACATCAATACCATTTTCAAATAGATTTAATGCAATTTTTTTAGTTAAACCATATCCTGAAGCTGCATTTTCAGCATTAGCTACAATTAAGTCAGGGGAATATTTTTTTTTTATTTGAGGTATTTTTTCAATTAAATACTCACGTGCTTTTTTTCCAACTATATCACCTATAAAAATTACATTCATATCAATTAATCAAAATTATAAATTTTCTTTTCTGTAAAAACATAGTTTAACCTGTAATCATATTTATTAACAGGAATTTTTTTTATTTTTTGATTATCATAAGCAAAACCAACTGTTACAAATTTATATTTTTTTTCTTTAAGATATGCAAAAGTTCTATCATAATAACCTCCCCCATAACCTAATCTATATCCTTTTTCATCAAAAGCTAAACAAGGAACAAATATAATTTTTGGAATTATTTCATCATTATCCTTATTAGGCTCAAGTATATTAAATTTACCTAAAGAAGTTTTTTGTTTTCTATTATATTCACGGAATATTAATCTATATTTTTTTTTTACGACAATTGGAAATCCAATAACTTTTCCTTGCTTCCATAAAAAATCATTTAAATCTTCTGAAGATATCTCAGATTTTATTGAAAAAAAACTAGAAACAAATTTTACCTTTTTTAAATTTAATTCTTCATACAAGATGTTCAACATTTTATTTTTTATTTTAAAACTTTTACTAAAACGTTTGTGGTACTTATCTCTTTCTAAAGATTGATTTTCTCTTAATTTTTTTTTTTCCTTGTCTATATTATTCATTATAATTTTTTATAATTATTTCATTCAAATATTTAATATCTTTATTTATTATACCAATTAAATCCATTATTTTTTTCTCTTCTTCACTTTTATTATTAAGTTCTTTTTGTAAATCGTTAATTTTATCATTTAATTTTAAATTATTAGTTGTTAAAGATTCTACTTTATCATCTTTTGCTAAAAAATTTTTTTCATGAGTTTTTTTATTATTTAGTGAAGCATTTAAGTCTGCAATTTTATCCTCTAACTCCAAGCATAATAAAATAAATATCTTACTATCTGTAACTTGTCCTTTAAGCCTTTCATATTTTTTTAAACGTTCGTTTAAATTTTTTATTAAATTTAAAATTTTATCTTTGTCATTATTTTCATAATTCAAATCTATAGAGATATTAAAAATTTTAGTATTAAGTGTTGCCATTGCGATTTTCTATAAATTTTTCTATGTCTTTAGAGGTTTGTTTAATACCTTCTTTTAGTTTTATTATTCTATTTTCAAGTGAAGTAATCTTAATTTTTTTGGCAGAATTCAATTCCAATAAGTCTTCATTTAACTTCTTTAATTTATCTATACTAGACTTAAGTACCTGTAATTGCTCTAAAACTTTCATTTTTTTTTTATAATTAGAAATATTTAAAATGTCACTTTAATGAATATTTATATTAGTGTAAAAGGTTCATAATTGCTGAGGTAAATTGTCAAATATTGTTGAAAATTCTGAGAAACTATTAAAATTATCTAATTGTATTAGATTTCTTTCCATAGATGCAGTTCAAAAAGCTAATTCTGGACATCCAGGTATGCCAATGGGAATGGCAGATATTGCAACAGTATTATTCAAATATTTTTTAAAGTATGATCCAAGTGATCCTAAATGGATAGATAGAGATAGGCTAGTAATTTCAAATGGCCATGGATCAATGCTATTATATTCCTGTCTTTTTCTTAGTGGTTATAATGATATAAAAATAGAAGATATAAAAAATTTTAGACAACTTAAATCACCTACAGCTGGACATCCAGAATTTGGTGAACTTGATGGAATTGAAACAACAACTGGGCCACTATCACAAGGTCTAGCAAATGCTGTTGGTTTTGCAATTGCAGAAAAAAAATTATCTTCAGAATTTTCTGAAGAATTAATTAATCACTATACATATGTTTTTGCAGGTGATGGTTGTTTGATGGAAGGTCTAAGTCATGAAGCTTGCAGTTTAGCAGGGCATTTAAAGTTAGAAAAGTTAATTGTTTTTTTTGATGATAATTCTATTTCAATTGATGGTCCCACTTCTTTAAGCACATCTGATGATGTTTTAAATAGATTCAAATCATACAATTGGAACATTATTTCAATTAATGGACATAATTTTGTAGAAATTTATAACGCAATTAATGAAGCAAAAAAAAGTGACAAACCAACTATTATTTCTTGCAAAACCAAAATTGGGTTTGGTTCTCCAAATAAAGAATCTAAATCTTCATCTCATGGCTCACCTTTAGGCGATGAGGAAATAGCTTTAACTAGACAAAAGCTTGAGTGGAAAAATGAACCTTTTGATATTCCTATAAATTTATTGGATGAATGGAGAAGTTTTTCAAGAAGAAATATTGATGAAAAATTAAATTGGGAAAATCGAAACAAAGAAATATTTTCTTCAAAAAAATTTCAAAATTTTTTCTTAAATAAACTTGATAAAAACTTAATAAAAAATTTAAAAAATTTTAAAAATACACAATTTGAGAAAAAAACAAAATGTGCAACTAGAAAAGCAAGTGAAATGGTACTTGAAGTATTATCTGAGTCTATTGAAAATTTAATTGGTGGATCAGCAGATTTAACTGGATCAAATAATACAAAAACTAAGTTAATGGAGTCATTTAATTCATTAAACTATAAAGGAAATTACATCTATTATGGAGTTAGAGAGCACGCAATGGCAGGTATAATGAATGGAATAGCTCTTCACGGTGGATTGAGACCTTATGGTGGAACATTTTTAGTATTTACGGATTATTGTAGACCTTCAATTAGACTTTCTGCTCTTATGAACCTGCCTGTAGTATATGTTATGACTCACGATTCTATAGGTTTAGGTGAAGATGGTCCAACTCACCAACCAGTTGAACATTTATCTTCTTTAAGATCAATTCCTAACTTAAATGTTATTAGGCCATGTGATATCATTGAAACAACTGAAGCGTGGGAAATAGCGATTAATGCTAAAAATCCAACTGTACTAGTTTTAACAAGACAAAATTTATCTTTAGTTGAAAGAATTTTTGCTGATGAAAATCAAGTTTCTAAAGGTGGTTACATTATAAAAAACTTTAATGATTATCATGGTACTATTCTATCATCAGGATCAGAAGTTGAGATTGCTAAAGAAGCTGCTGATGAACTCGAAAAAGAAAATATTAATTTGAGAGTTGTTTCAATTCCAAGTTTTGAATTATTTGAAAGAAACGATGAAAATTATAAAAAAAACGTTATTGGAAATAAGGTTTGTTTTGGCATTGAAGCTGGAGTAATTAATGGATGGGAAAAATATATAAAGTCAAAAAATTTTTTAGGAATGAAATCCTTTGGCGCTAGTGGACCCTACCAAGAGTTATATGAATTTTTTGGAATTACTAAAAAAAACTTAATTGAAATGATTAAAAAAAATATTTAAACTTTAAAGGATTACAAATATGAGAATAGCAATAAATGGATTTGGTAGAATTGGAAAACTTGTTTTTAGATCCTTTCTTGAAAGAAAAATACCAAAAGTTGATCTGGTTGCAATAAATGAACTGGGAGATATTGCATCTAGCCACCATCTTTTAAAATATGATTCTGTTCATGGAAAAATTCAAACAGATATAAAACAAGTAAAAAATGGACTTAAATATAATAATAAATTTACATCTTTTTTTTCTGAAAAAAATCCGAATGATCTACCATGGAAAAAATTAAAAATAGATATAGTTCTTGAATGTAGTGGTGTTTTTGCTTCGAAAGAAAAGTCTATTGCTCATTTAAAAGCAGGTGCAAAAAAAGTCATTATTTCAGCACCTGCAAAAAATGTTGATGCTACTATAGTTCAAGGTGTAAATGAAAATATATTAAGAAAAAATCATAACATTATCTCTAATGGATCATGCACAACTAATTGTTTAGCACCTGTTGCAATGGTTTTGGATAAAAAAATTGGTATAGTTTCTGGTTTTATGACTACAATACATAGCTACACAGGAGATCAAAGAACAGTGGACCAAGTTCATAGCGATTTAAGAAGAGCTAGGGCTGCAGCTGAATCAATGATACCAACTTCTACTGGGGCTGCAAAAGCAATAAGTTTAGTTTTGCCAAAATTAAAAAATAAATTAGATGGAACTGCAATTAGAGTACCCACTCCAAATGTATCATTAATTGACTTAACTTTTATTAGTAGAAAAAAAACAAGTCCAAAAGAAATTAACAATTTTATTTTAAAGGAAAGTAGAACTAAAAAATTAAAAAATATATTAACAACTAATAATTTACCTTTAGTTTCAATTGATTTTAATCATAATTCAAGTAGCTCAATATTTGATCTAACTCAAACTCAGGTTGTTAATAATAATTTTTGTCGCATTGTATCTTGGTATGATAATGAATGGGGTTTTTCTAATAGAATGATTGATACTATGTTAAGTCTTAAAAAATTCCTATAGTGAAAAATAAAAGTATATGTTTTTCTATTAATACAATAAATCAAGCTGAATTCATTTTAAAAGAATTTAATAAAAAAACACATATTATATTTTATATTAAAAATTATCTTATCAAAGGTTTTGGTGTAGATTGGTTAATAAATTTTAGATATCTCCTAAAAAAAAAATCTAAATCAATAAATTTTAAAATATATGTAGATGCTGGTTTTGACTCAGGATTATGCATTAAATTAGTTCAAAATAATTTTAATTACATTAAAATAAAATCTAATGTTTTAATAATTAATAAATTAAAACAGATTGCAAAAAAAAATAAAGTTTTGTTAAACCCACGTTTTCGTGTAGTAGATATAAAAAAATTTAAAATCACTAATAAAAAATAGATTTATGAAAATTGAAGGAAACCAAATTAAAGTTGGAAATATTTTAGAAATCAAATCTAAGCTATGGAAAGTATTAAAAACTCAGCATACTCAACCAGGTAAAGGAGGTGCTTATCTTCAAGTTGAAATGAAAGAATTAAACGAAGGTACAAAAATGAATACTAGATTTAGATCATCTGAAAATGTTGAAAAAGCTATTCTTGAAGAAAAAGATTTTCAATTTTTATATAAAGATGAAAATAAATTTATATTTATGAATAACCAAACATACGAACAAACAGAGCTAAACATAAACATATTAGGAGAAATGCAGCAGAAATTTTTAAAAGAAAATGAAATTGTGAAACTACAATTTTATGAAAATAATCCTGTTGGAATAGAACTTCCTGATAATGTAACTCTTAAAGTTATTGAAACAGAAACTGTTGTAAAAGGGCAAACTGCAACATCATCTTATAAACCAGCAGTTTTAGAAGGTAATATTAAAACTACTGTCCCTCCTTTTATAGATAGTGGTGAATTTGTTGTAATTAGTACTCATGATGCAAGTTATGTTGAAAAATATAAAAAAAGATAATGTTACCTCCTGTAATTAACATTTTTGAAAAAGCTGTAAGAAAGGCTGGTAAAATTTTAATAAGAGATTTTGGAGAAATAGAAAATTTACAAATACAATCTAAAGGACTTGGGGATTTTGTAACAAATACCGATATTAGAGTTGAAAAAATTTTAATTGAAACAATTAAATATTATTATCCAGAGGTAAGTTTTATTACAGAGGAAAGTGGTGAAATAAGTGGAAACGAAATTAAAATAGTAATTGATCCTATTGATGGAACATCTAATTTTATTCACGGCATCCCAATTGTAGGTATAGTAGTTGCAAGAATTTATGAAAATGAAATTACTGATTCAGTAATATTCAATCCTATAATTAATGATTTTTTTTGGGCTTCTAAAGGTAAGGGCGCATGGTGTAATAATAAAAGATTAAGGGTTTCTAAAAGACACGACCTTTCTTCATGCTTAATTGGTACTGGGATTCCTTTTGGTAAAAAAACTAATGAAAGATTTTCAAAACAACTAATTAATATTTCTAGTAAAACTGCTGGGGTAAGAAGATTAGGAGCTGCGTCAATTGACTTAGCATATGTTTCTGCTGGAAAACTTGATGGTTATTGGGAAGAAGGACTTAATTTATGGGATATTGCTTCTGGAATATTAATGGTTAAAGAAGCAGGGGGTAAAGTATCTCAACCAAGTGGTGAAGTGTGGACTTTTAATTCTGGAAATATTCTAGCTTCAAACCAATTAATACACGAAGAATTACAACAAAATCTTACTTTACTTTAAATTTTTAATGAATATAAGGATGTCACAATGAAAAAAAATATACATCCTGATTACCATGAAATTGAAGTTGTTATGACTGATGGTAGTAAATTTAAAACCAGATCAACATGGGGAAAAAAATCTGATCAACTTAAACTTGAAATAGATCCAAAATCACACCCAGCTTGGACAGGTGGTAAGGCAAATATCAATGACTCTGAGGGCCAGGTAGCTAGATTTAAAAAAAGATTTAAAGGTATCAAGTTAGATAAATAGCTATT
>MDTG01165230.1_pt1 | contig 11776 bp, 10 predicted proteins | sample 811421 | NCBI WGS metagenome assembly MDTG01 (sample SAMN05326645, study PRJNA326480) | marine metagenome | isolation source: seawater | place: Pacific Ocean: South East | collected 2011 | reverse complement strand
AGGTTTAATTTTCAATTATTCCTTTACTCCAATTTTGTCCAAATATTTATGATATAGTTTTGCGTTTTTATTATGAGATTTTAAATCTTTTGAAAAAATGTGAAAGCCTGGCCTCTGAAAATCAGCGACGAAATAAAAATAATTATGTTTCTCATAATCTAAAACTGCATCAATTGATGCTAAATCAGGCATTGATATTAAACCAGGCGGTAGTCCAAGGTTTAAGTAAGTATTATATGGAGATTCAATTGTTTTATGTACGTTTAGCACTCTTTTGATCTTTTTGTTTTTGAAAGCGGTGCTTTTACTTGCTGCAAATTTTAATGTTGGATCTGCTTGAAGAAACCAATTATTTTTTAATCTATTAATGTATACTCCCGCTATCCTTGGTAGCTCTTTAATTTTCCGAGATTCCTCTTGAACTATTGATGCTAAAATTGATACCTCTATTGAGGTCAAACCAATTTCATTAGCTTTAATCAAGCGGTCTTCATTCCAAAAACGATCATATGAAGTAATTATCTTTGAAATAAATTCATTTGGAGAAGAATTCCAATAAAACTCATAGCTGTTGGGTAAAAATAAAGCCAATACATTTTGCTCTGTAAAACCATTTGATTCTAGAAAATTGGTTTGTTTGAAAGCATTAATCAAACTCAGGCTATCGGCCTCAATTTGATTTGAAATTCTAAGAGCCAAAAGCTCTAAAGTGTGTTGGTTATTGAAAGAAATGATAATTGGAATATTTTTAGTTCTAATTGAATTAATTATATTGTTGTTTGTCATTCCATTTTTGATGAGATATTTTCCAGGTTTAATATTCGAAATATATTTTTTTTGTCTAGCTAGAATATCAAATGTTTTAATGTTTTTCAACAATGGTTTTAAATCGTGTCTAACCTGTTGATAATCAGATCCTGTGGAAATAAATATATAAACTTTCTCATCTTTAAATGAAGTATTTGGAGTAAACATAACGTTATAAACGAAATAAGAAAAAAGAGCCATGGCAACCAAACCTACCAAAACAATTGAAATAGCTATTTTTTTTATATACATGTTTTGAATATATAAACTTTTTTAAAAAATTCCATCAAAAACATAGCTGCTTGGACCACACAACCAAATATCTTTATATATTTTGCCAATATATCTAAAGTTAACTATGAGTTTTCCACCATTAGTATTTATGTTTACATTGAGATCATCAGTTTTTTTTATAGCATGCATTGAAATGGCTGTTGCTGTTGCGCCGGTACCACATGAAAATGTTTCATTTTCAACTCCACGCTCATAGGTGCGGATTGAAAAGGTATTTGAATTAACAACTTCAACAAAATTCACATTTATCCCCTCATCAATAAACATCTCACTATTTCTAATTTTTCTACCTCTAAGATTTACATCTATTTTCTTTAGGTCAGAACACAAAGTTACATAATGTGGAGATCCCGTATTCAAAACTATGGAGTTCTTATTTATTTTTACAGCCTCAACGTTACTCATCCTCAGCTCCACCCATTCATTTTTTATTTTAGCATGATGAGTTCCATCAGTGGCTGAAAAAATTGCTGTTTCATTTATTATTCCAATTCTTTTGGCGAAGCTAACGATACATCTGCCACCATTGCCGCACATACTACTCTCATTACCGTCAGAGTTAAAATAAATCATCCGAAAATCAAATTTGAGCGAAGATTGGAGCAATATTAATCCGTCAGCTCCTATGCCAAATCTTCTGTTACATAATTTTTTTATTAGTTTGGTATTATTTTTGTCAAATTGATTTGAACGATTATCAATAATGATGAAATCGTTACCATTTGCTTGATATTTGAAAAATTTATTGGACATATTTTGTAAATATAAAAATATTAAAAGGCAATAAAATAAGACATAAAATCTAATATTATTTTAACAAATAGCATAATAAAAATTTAACTTTTATGTTTTAAATTTGAATTTTAAAATTAATTGTATGAAAAAAATCTTATTCCTTCTTTGTATATCAACCATGAGTGCATTTTTTGCAATTCTTGTATATTCGACCTATTTCGTGAATAACAAACAATCAGAAAATTTAGCAGTAAAACAACCTCCTAGTACATATTCAGTTAATTACACACCAAATTACGGAAGCGGTGGGTCAAATGTTGACTTTACCACGGCTGCTGAAAAATCTCTGCATTCCGTTGTTCATGTAAAAAATACTACAACAAGCACAGGTTATACTAGTTTTGAAGATCTATTTTTCGGAAGACCACAAAATAGATATCAAGTTGGAACAGGATCTGGAGTAATTATTTCCCCTGAGGGACATATAATTACTAACAATCACGTTATTGAGGGATCTGAATCTATAGAAATAACTACAAATAATAATAAAACATACTCAGCCACTATCATTGGAACAGACCCTATTACAGATATTGCTTTACTAAAAATTGATTCAGATGATGAGTTGAACTTCATGACTTTTGGAGATAGTAATATAACCAAAGTTGGCGAATGGGTCTTGGCAGTTGGAAATCCATTCAACCTCAACTCTACAGTTACTGCTGGCATTATTAGTGCAAAATCGCGTGATTTGTCGGGTGACAACACACAATCTTTCATACAAACTGACGCAGCCGTTAACCCAGGAAATTCAGGGGGTGCACTGGTTAATATTTATGGAGACCTGATAGGTATTAACACAGCCATATCATCTCAAACTGGATCATATATAGGATATTCTTTTGCTGTTCCAAGTAATATAGCACGGAAAGTAGTTGAAGACCTTATGGAATTTGGAACTGTCCAAAACGGAATTTTAGGAGTCGTTGGAACAGAGCTTAACAGCCAGGTATCTCAGGAACTTGGAATAAATGAAACAGAAGGATTTTATATCAACGAAGTACAAGACGGTTCTGGCGCAAAACTTTCCGGAATTGAAAAGGGAGATATAATAAAGAGTATAGATGGAATAAATATCCTAAAGTTCGCTGACTTAAAAGGTTTTTTGAATACAAAAAGTCCAAATGACATAGTTAAAGTAAAAATCCTTAGAAAAAATGAAACTAAATCTTTAAATGTAAAGCTTGAAAAACTAACAACTATTTATATACCAATTATTGGTACATTGAAGGAGATTAGCTCAGAAAAGCAAAAAAAATTAGGTATATCAAATGGACTTGAGATACAAAGTTTGTCTAATAAGTATAAAAATGAATGGATGTCAGACGGAGTCAAAGAAGGCAGTATAATTTTATCAATAAATGAGATTAAAGTTAACACAATTACGGATATTCAAAAAGCACTAAGTAAATCAAATGAAAAGGTTTACCAAGTCTCTGTTATAAAAAATAATGGTGAAAAAATGGTTTACCGCTTTCGCTAATTTAATATTTGTTACAAATCATGCGAATAGATTTAATTAGTGTTGTACCATCCCTCTTAAAGAGCCCTTTCGAAGCCTCAATTTTAAAACGGGCATTAGAAAATGGCTTAGTTGATATTGCTGTCCACAATTTAAGAGATTACGCTATTAACAATTACAAATCAGTTGACGACTATCAATTTGGTGGGGGTGCAGGTATGGTTTTAACAATTGAACCCATAGATAAATGTATTTCAAAGCTTAAATCTGAAAGAGAATATGATGAAGTTATTTACATGACGCCTGATGGTGAGCCCCTTAATCAAAGTATTGCAAATCAATTATCAATAAAAAAAAATATAATAATATTATGTGGTCACTACAAAGGAGTTGATCAACGAGTCAGAGATAATTTTATAACAAAAGAAATATCAATTGGAGATTATGTGTTATCCGGCGGTGAGCTTGCCGCTTCTGTTCTATGTGATTCAATAATTAGATTAATTCCAGGAGTATTGGGTAATGCATCATCAGCATTAAATGATTCTTTTCAAGATAATCTTCTTGCGCCACCTATATACACTCGACCAAGTATTTACAATGGTTGGAAAGTACCAGAACTTCTTCTAAGCGGTAATATACCAAAAATCGAAAAATGGCGTGAAGAAATGTCATTTGATATAACAAAAAAAAAGCGCCCAGATTTACTGAACAATAAAAAGTGAATTTAAATTGTAATATTTTAATTATTCTTTATATTTGCATCCGGTTTGAATTATCCAACCTCATAAAATAGTTAGTTAAATCATTTAATTTAAAAACAATTATGGAATCCTTAATTAAATTTGTTCAAAACGAATTTATATCAAAAAAAGACTTTCCTACTTTCTCAGCTGGTGATACCATAACAGTATTTTATGAAATTAGAGAAGGTCAAAAGGTAAGAACACAATTTTTTAAGGGTGTTGTATTGCAAAAAAGAGGTTCAGGAGCTACAGAGACCTTTACAATAAGAAAAATGTCAGGAACAATTGGAGTTGAGCGTATTTTTCCGATAAATATGCCTTCACTACAAAAAATAGAAGTTAATAAAAAAGGGAAAGTTAGGCGTGCTAGGATATTTTATTTCAGGGATTTAACCGGAAAAAAAGCTAGAATTAAGGAATTAAATAATTAACACTAACTTTTATTATTAAATATAAACACTGATTAAAGACGGTGTTTTTTTTTGTTAAATAATTACGATTTGTTCAATAAATGACAGTCATTTTTGAAAAGTTATATTTATTGCAAAAATGATAGTAAATTTAAACACTAATTACTTATGTTTTTAATATATTTGGTTGCTTTTTTTGATGTTTTTTTAAAATATTAAATTATATACAAAAGCTTTTCTATGGCTCAAATTATATACACAATTACTGATGAAGCCCCTGCCCTTGCAACTCGTTCTTTTTTACCAATAGTTAGTGCTTTTTTGGAACCATATGGAATATCCATTGATACAAAAAATATATCACTTGCATGCAGAATTTTATCCGAGTTTTCAGACTTCTTAGATGTAAATCAAAAAGTAGAAAACTCCCTTATTAGCTTGAGTAAAATAGTCAAACAACCTGAGGCAAACGTCATCAAACTACCAAATATAAGTGCTTCTGTACCACAGTTAAAAGAAGCAATTAATGAACTACAATCCAAAGGATTTAAATTACCAAAATATCCTGATCATCCAAATAACAATAAAGAAAGGGAGATAAAAATACGATATGATAAAATTAAAGGAAGTGCTGTTAATCCAGTCTTGAGGGAGGGAAATTCTGATCGTCGTGCGCCCAGAGCCGTTAAAAATTTTGCCAAAAGGAATCCCCATACAATGGGTGTATGGAAAAAAAATTCAAAAACTCATGTTTCAAGTATGAAAAAAGGAGATTTTTTTCATAATGAGAAATCAATTACTATTGATGAAGACAATTCTGTCGACATAATTCACATTGACAATTTAGGAAATAAAACAATTTTAAAATCAAACATTAAAGTTTCAAAAGATGAAATCGTGGACACAACTGTAATGAATATTTCAGAACTAGAAAAATTTATTGTAAATGAAATTGAAGATGCAAAAAAATCTAAACTTTTAATTTCATTACATCTGAAAGCGACTATGATGAAAGTCAGCGATCCAATAATTTTTGGCCATGTCATTCGAATTTTCTTTGCAGATATATTCAATAAATATAAGCTTGAGTTTGATGAAATTGGAGTTAACCCAAACAATGGATTAGATATAATTCTAGGTAAACTAAATAAATTGAATTCTAAAAAAAGAATAGAGATTTTGAGAGCTTTCCAAAAAGGTATTGAAGAGGGTCCAGATCTGGCAATGGTTAATCATGAAAAAGGAATAACTAACCTCCACATCCCAAGTGATGTGATTATAGACGCTTCAATGCCTTCCATGATAAGGGAATCGGGAAAAATGTACAATTCAAATGGAAAACTTCAAGATACTAAAGCAATAATTCCTGACAGCAGCTATTCAGCGGTATACTCAACAACAATTGAATTTTGCAAAAAATTTGGTGCATTTGATCCAACTTCCATGGGAACAGTCCCAAACATAGGCTTAATGGCACAAAAAGCAGAAGAATATGGTTCGCATGACAAAACATTTGAAGTTAAAGACGATGGAGTAATTTATTTAATCGATAAAAATAAAAAAAGACTGATAAATCATAGAGTGTCTAAAGGAGACATATGGCGTATGTGTCAAGTTAAAGACGCACCGATTCAAGACTGGGTAAAGCTAGCAGTAGCTAGATCAAGATCATCAAAAATTCCTGCGGTATTTTGGCTTGATCCAAAAAGACCTCACGACGCAGAATTAATAAAAAAAGTAAGTAAATATTTAAATAATTATGACACTACAGATTTAAATTTTAAAATTTTACCTCCAGCTGAAGCTACCGAATATACTTTGAAAAGATTAAAAAGCGGACTTGATACTCTATCAGTCACTGGGAACGTTTTGCGAGATTATTTAACAGATTTATTTCCAATTCTTGAGGTTGGAACTAGTGCCAAAATGCTCTCTATAGTGCCATTGATGAACGGAGGGGGATTGTTTGAAACTGGCGCAGGTGGCTCAGCTCCAAAGCATGTAGAGCAATTTATTAATGAAAATCACCTAAGGTGGGACTCATTGGGAGAATTTTTAGCCTTGACTGTATCGCTTGAACACTTCAGCCAAACTCACGATCATACTAAAGCAGCAATTTTTAGCTCAACATTAGAAGATGCGACTGAACAGCTATTAATGGAAATGAAATCGCCATCTAGAAAAGTAAATGAATTAGATAGCAGAGGTAGTCACTTTTATCTGGCTTTATATTGGGCTGATGCATTATCAAATCAAGATGATGATTTAGAGCTTAAAAATTCTTTTAGCCTGATATCCAATCAACTCCACTCAAATCAAGCTAAAATACTTGAAGAAATGCTTTCAGTTCAGGGAAATAAAGTAGACTTGGGCGGATACTACCTAGTTGATAAAAAAAAAGTTGAAAATGCCATGAGACCCAGCCCAACTTTTAACGCAATTCTGAACCAATAAATAAATATGAAAGTTATGTTAAAAGTGGTCTTTTGAGGTCCTTTTTAAGTAGATTTATATCATATTTATTTTATGTACACACGAATTTTATCAATTTATTTTTTACTGTCAAGCATAGTTTTTTCTCAAGAACAGTTCACTGTAAGTGGTAACATATACGAAGCAAATAGTCAGGAATCACTAATAGGTGCTAATGTTTTCTTTCCTGACCAAGAAACCGGTACAATTTCAAATGAATATGGGTTTTACTCAATAACCTTAAAACCAGGAAAATACAAAATATTGATAAGCTACTTTGGTTACAATACCAAAACTCAATTAATCAATTTAGATAAAAATTTAAATCTAGATTTTAAATTATATCCAACTTTGAATTCACTTGACGAAGTCATATTGGAGTCAGATGTTGAAAGACTTAGTATCAAATCTCCTCAAATGAGTGTTAATATATTAAATTCTAACACAATAAAGCAAATCCCGGTAGTGTTTGGTGAAACAGATGTTATTAAGGCAATTAGCCTCCTACCTGGTGTATCAAATGGCGGTGAGGGTACAGGGGGGTTTAATGTACGTGGCGGGTCAACAGATCAAAATTTAATTTTGTTGGACGAAGCAACTTTATTTAACTCTTCGCATCTTTTTGGGCTCTTTTCTGTTTTTAACCCTGATGCGGTAAAAAATATTAAACTATACAAGGGTGGAATACCTGCTAAATATGGTGGTCGAGTAGCATCAGTTTTAGATATTTATCAAAAGGAAGGAAATAAGAATAAATTTAGACTCAACGGAGGAATCGGAATAGTAGCTAGTAGATTACTTCTTGAAGGGCCTCTAAAAAAAGGGAAAGGATCATTTTTATTTGGTGGTCGATCAACATATGCGCATTTATTTTTACCTCTATTTGATATTAAAAATATTGCCTACTTCTATGATTTAAACACTAAATTAAGTTACCGATTTAACGAAAATAATAAAATATTCCTATCAGGTTACTTTGGACGTGATGTATTTAGTGTGTCTAATAGCTTTAAAAATATTTATGGGAATAGCGTACTTAACTTTCGTTGGAATCATTTATTTTCTGAACAACTATTTTCAAATTTATCGCTTATTTACTCTGACTACTATTACGGATTAGATTTAAATTTTGTTGGTTTTGAATGGAATTCAGGTATAAAAAACATGAACATTAAATTTGATCTAAAAAACTTCTTGAGCGATAAATATAGTTTAGAATATGGAGTTCATTGTACAAACCACAACTTCAATCCCGGAATAATTGAGCCAAATAGTCCAACTTCTGGTATAAACAGAGAAGAACTGACTAAAAAAAGTGCATTTGAAAACGCTATGTATCTTAACATTGAACATAAAATTGATGAAAGACTAACTATTAATTATGGGGCACGATTGAGTAATTTTTTACGCCTTGGCCAAAGTGAATTGAATAGATACGAACTAAACTCACCAATTAATTTTAACAGTGATCTAGGAATATATCAACCAGCAGATCCTACAGGAATAATTAATTCATCTAAAAAAAACGTTGAGGCTTCATTCACTAATATTGAACCTAGGATTTCTGCAGTACGATTATTAGGCTATAATAATTCTATTAAGATAAGTTACAACAGAATGGTGCAATACTTACACTTATTGTCAAATACTACTGCACCTACACCACTTGATGTTTGGGCCCCAAGTGGAAAATATATTAAACCACAACTTTTAGATCAGATAGCCCTAGGTTTTTACAAAAAAAATAATTGGTATAGCTTTGAAATTGAAGCTTTTTTAAAAAAAACACGAAACAGAATTGATTACATAGACGGAGCAAATTTAATTGCCAACAAGGCAATTGAGCAAGTGATCTTAAATGGTCGATCTAGAGCTTATGGGTTGGAAATTTTAATTCGAAAAAACAAAGGTAAATTAAAAGGTTGGTTAGCTTATACCTTATCAAAATCAGAACAGCAAACACCAGGCAGAAGTATAGCCGAGCCTGGAATAAATAATGGGAATTGGTATAATACACCTTTTGATAAAACCCATGATATTTCTATCACATCAAACTACAAACTGAGTGAAAAATGGGAACTGAATGCTAACTTTATTTACCAAACTGGACAACCAACTACTTACCCAAATGGATACTATTCATATAATGGTATTGCCATTCCAACTTATGAAGCACGAAATTCAAGCCGATTACCCTCCTACCACAGATTAGATCTTTCATCTAAGTTTACACCTACAAAATCAAAAAAATCAAGTAAAATACAAAGTGAATGGGTATTCAGTATATATAATTTGTATAACAGAAGAAATATTCAATCACTTAATTTTAGACAAAATTCAGAAAATAATCAAAATGAAGCTTTGAAACTTTCAATTTTTGGAGCCATTGCATCTATAACCTATAATTTTAAATTTTAAAAATGAAAAGATTACTGATATTAATTTTAACTTTTTCCTTTACCATTAGCTGCGAAGAGTTAATTTTCTTGGATCTAGAAACTGCCAAGGAGAGATTATGTATTGATGCTAATATTAAGTTTAATGGAGAGATCAACGAATTACAAGTAATAAAACTAAGCCTAACCTCAGGCTTTTATGATCAAAACATAAACTGGGTTGATGATGCTGTTGTTGAAATAATTGATCTAAATAGTAATACTACATATACATTTTTACACGATGTTAATCAACCAGGTCATTACTTCTGTGAATTCTCACCAAACTTTAATATAAATTACAAACTAAGAATTACTCATAACGGAGAAATATTTGAATCTATTGAAGAAGAATTAAGACCTTCTTCACCAATTGATAATTTAATTCAAGGAAGCGAAACACTTTTTCAAGGTGACGAAGTAGAGATTATTGTTAGCTTCACAGACGATAACAGCACTGATAATTATTATATAATTGATTTTGGTTATAACAACTTCATAGCTACAGAAGACGAGTTTTATCAAGGGAATACATTTACATTTTCATATTTTTATGACGAATTAGCGCCTGGAGATTATGCAAATGTTACAATTTATGGTGCAGATAAAACTTACTTTAACTTCATGAGTGCGGTAATTGAACAAACTGAAGACAATGGCGACCCCTTTAGAACAAGTCCATCAACAGTTCGTGGTAATATATATAATAATTCAAATTCAATGAATTATCCACTTGGATATTTTAATATTTCTGAAACTTTTAGCGATAGTATTTTGATCAATTAGCTAAAGCGCTAAGATTGTCTTAAAAATTGTATTTTTATAAAATGAGTTTTATAAAAACAACTGAGCAAGATTCGCACCATAATAACCTTGAAAAAAAATCTATTTTTGAAATTATAACCAAGATTAATTATGAAGATAAAAAAGTTCCATCAGCAGTCGAAAAAGTAATTCCAAAAATTGAGAAACTAATTAAAAAAGTAGTGAAACAACTTGATAACGGTGGAAGATTGTTTTACATAGGCGCAGGCACTAGCGGCCGTTTAGGAATCCTTGATGCATCAGAATGTCCCCCAACATTTGGGGTTCCTCACGGAACGGTAGTGGGACTAATTGCAGGTGGCGATATCGCAATTAGAAAATCTGTAGAATTAGCTGAGGATGACCCAAGACAAGGATGGAAAGATCTAAAGAATTATGACATCAGTTCTAGAGATATTGTGATAGGAATTGCAGCGTCTGGCACGACCCCATACGCTGTTGGTGCTTTAAAAGCCTGTAAAAAACAGAAAATACCAACTGGATGCATTACCTGCAATGCTGAAAGTCCTCTGACAAAAGTGTCTGACTATCCTGTTGAAGTTGTGGTAGGTCCGGAGCTGGTAACCGGAAGTTCACGAATGAAGTCGGGAACGGCTCAAAAACTTATTTTAAATATGATAACTACTACCGCTATGATTAAACTTGGACACATAAAGGACAACAAAATGATAGATATGCAACTCAGCAATCATAAACTTATATCACGTGGTATTAGAATACTAATGAATGAATTACAAATTAAAGAACCAGAAGCCCAAATATTACTAGCGAAGTACCAAAGCGTTCGGGCTGCCATTAATGCCTACAAAAATGGAAACTAAACGCACTAATAAACCACTGTTTGTGAGAGGCCTTAAAACTATGGGACTAACCTTGGTTACACTTTTTCTAGGTCCAGTTTTATTGCATATAGGACTTGCTAATGATGAAAAATCTCTTTATATCCCGCTAGTAATTACAGGTGTTTTAGTAAGTGGGGTGAGTATCTATCTCGGTTTTATAGGAGTTCGAATGATCTTAGACAGTATCTTTAAATAAAATTCATAAAAAACCCTCGCAAAATAAATGCGAGGGTTTTAATAAAAAAGGCAGTGACCTACTCTTCCACAAATGCAGTACCATCGGCGCTAATGGGCTTAACTACTCTGTTCGGGATGGTAAGAGGTGAGCCCCATTGCAATAACCACCTTAGGGTTATTTGTTTTTTGTTAATTCAAAAAACGAATTTTAGCTATCAGCTAAAAAAAAGTTAACATATTGAAAAAGTACACAAAATTGTATTAAATATTGAATAAAAAAACAACTGCACAATAAGCTTATGGATTATTAGTACTACTCGGCTATGACATTACTGCCTTTACACCTGTAGCCTATCAACGTGGTAATCTTCCACGATCCTTAAAAGAAATCTCATCTTGTGATAGGTTTCGCGCTTATATGCTTTCAGCGCTTATCCTTTCCCGACGTAGCTACTCGGCAGTGCTCCTGGCGGAACAACCGATACACCAGCGGTCAGTCCATCTCGGTCCT
>MDTG01049006.1_pt1 | contig 11776 bp, 11 predicted proteins | sample 811421 | NCBI WGS metagenome assembly MDTG01 (sample SAMN05326645, study PRJNA326480) | marine metagenome | isolation source: seawater | place: Pacific Ocean: South East | collected 2011 | reverse complement strand
TAGCCAATCAAAATAATAAACAGCGGCGCCAACACTAATGCTAAAAAGCTTGGCGTTAAGCTACTAAAGCGAGTAAGCCCTGCAGACTGGCGCTGCTCGGCAAACATGGCACTGTTTTGCCTGTGACCTTCCAAGAAAATAGCGTTACCTGTGTAAGTGTCTACACCAGGTTCTATTACGCTAAGCGGGGTAGGTGTACGAAACACATAGTGCCCGTAATGCACCATGCGGTGGGGGTGTTTATCTGGTTGCGATAAAAAGCGTTCTTCAGCTTCATGTTGAAGGTGTTCTCTGGCGTGAGTTGCTTCTTCAATATGAAAGGCATTTACCACAAGCGCTGCTAGGGTAAGTACACTGCCCAAAATTAACACCGTAGTGGCAACCTTAGTTCGCAGCCAATAACGCCACTGCTCAGCACAAATGGTTTTTATTGTATTGCTTATGATTCCGTCCATTATTTACGCCCAGCAAAGGCAGCGTGAACGGCTTCTGTATCGATAGGTGTATCGCCCGAGCGTTCAAACGAACCCGTAAGCTTGCCGTTGCTTAATAGCACAATGCGGTGAGCAACCTGACAAGCGCCATATACATCGTGGGTTACCATAAATATGGTGGCACCGTTGTTTGCTAACTCAGACACCAGCGAGTTAAATTCATCAATAGCGGCAGGGTCGAGACCAGAAGTAGGCTCATCTAAAAACAGCACTGGGGCATTACGAAGAATGGCTAATGCAATAGCGGTTTTCTGCCTCATTCCTTTTGAGTAGTTCGACAAAGTGTTGTGCCAGGCATTTTCCTGCAACGCCACTTTATTAAGGGCTTCATGAATAGCATCGTCAGTTTTCTCGACACCGGCTACCGACAAAAAGTAGCGAATATTCTCATACCCTGAAAGGTGGCCATAAAGGGTGACCGACTCTGGCAAATAAGCCACCGACTTTTGCACTTCGTTGGTATTGTCTGCTACCGACATGCCCATAACAGAAGCGGTTCCAGTACTAGGTTTCATTAGCCCTAAAAAGGATTTAAGGGTTGTGGATTTACCCGCACCGTTTCCACCAAGAAGGGCAAATACTTCACCTTTGCCTACTTCAAAATTAAGGTTATCAAGAATAGTACGTTGGTCTATACGTACCGATAATTCACTAGCGCTGATTACAGATTTTGATGTCATTGATTTGCGGAATAAAGTCGGAATTTGACGATATGTTATATTGTAACAATTGTGATGTGAAATATTTTTTGAACTATTTGTTACATATGATGCCGAGTGCCTATTTAGTGCGCGAAAGGTTGGCGGTAATACTTGTAAATTACGTTCCTTATAACGCTTTATCATTGAACAAAATGGCCATTAGATAGACCTTTATAGCGCTCACGTATTAGTCTAACCACTCACAGGTATTAAAGAGTATTGTGCAGTGTATGTTTTGTATGGTTCTGAAGTGTCTTTATACACGGGTAAAATTCGTGCTTATCTTAAGTATAAGCAACTGCCTTTTACCGAGGTGCTATCTACCGTCTCGGTATACAAGAAGATTATTCGCCCGAATACCGGTGTTACCTTTATTCCGGTGGTTAAAACCCCTTCAGGTGAGTATTTACAAGATACCGCCCGCATTATTGATTACTTTGAAGCTCAGACACGGGCTAATACACAATCGAAAAGCCAGCAAGATACTCTGGCAAGTACCCAATTAAGTACCCAATTAAGTACCGACGACAATGATTTATCGGTTATACCAACCACTCCCGCACAGCATCTTGTGAGCGAACTATTCGCCCTATGGGGTGATGAATGGTTAGTTATACCCGCCATGCACTACCGCTGGAATAAAGATAACTTCCCTTTTATCTATGAAGAGTTCGGCCAAGTAGTTACCCCTAAAGCTCCAAAATTTGTTAAAGCGTATTTTGGAAAGAAACTAGCCAAAAAATTTCAAGGTTTTGTGCCACTGTTAGGCATTACCGAGAAAAGCATTCCCTATATTGAAGACTGGTATGAAAACACCGTACTGCACTATTTAAACGAACATTTTGCCACCCATAAGTATTTACTGGGCGATAAGCCGTGCACTGGTGACTTCGGTTTATTAGGCCCATTGTATGCCCACTTGTACCGCGACCCTGCACCGAAACAGTTGATGGATAAGATAGCACCCAATGTAGCCGCGTGGGTTAAGCGCATGAATAACCCAAATACTGCACATCAAGCAAGTACCTCTGCGAGTAACGATATCAATAGCCCTAACTTTTTAGAAAACGATGAAATACCCGCAACCTTACTGCCATTATTAAAAGACATGTTCACTCAGCAATGGCCGGTGTTGAAAAACACGTCAGAAGCGTTAACTGATTGGCGAGAAAAGAATGCGAGTAATGAAAATACTTCGCGCTTTATTCCAAGAACAATAGGCCAGCACAGTTTTAAAATAGGGCGGGGCGAAACAGGTAATGTAGAAGAGCAACGTTTTATATCGAGCTTTCATCAATACAAATTACAACGGGTGTTGGATGTGTTTAATAACATTGAACAGCCAAGTTTGGAATTAACGAGCTTGTTGGAGAAAGTAGGGGGCTTGGAATACATGCGGTTGAAGGTGGAAGAACGGGTTGCTATTGAACGGAATAGATTGGTGTTTGAGTGAGTTGGTTGGGGGTGTTAGTGGGGTGTGTTTTTATACAGTTGGTCGCGGTTGGGCGTTGTTGGAAATAAAAAGGAATTTATCCGGAATGTGGGAGTGCCTTTGGAAGGTTGGATTGTAGTGGATTGATAATAGAGTGTTTTCGTGCGAAAGTTTGTTTATTAGGGAAACTATGTATGGAAAGATTCCATCTTGTATAAGGGATTTTTCCATATAATAAGCTGTTATGTTTTACAACATCATTAGGAATAATATAGATGCCTGAATGGCTGTCAGATATCAATATCATCGGATCAGCGGCCTCTATAATAGGCCTGACTGTGACTATTTTTCTTTTTATTGAAGCTCGGAGTATTCGAAAGTCTTTTCTACGCACGGCTAGGCTTCCTGAGTTAAATAAAGATCTAGCAAAAGCAACATCTGAAATTTCTTCTCACATAAAAACATGGGAAAACAATAAAGAGCCAGCACTTGAAAAATTTTTGCATGCAAAGGCATTGCTAGAAAATGTTAAGAAAAAACTGCCTCAAAATGAACGCAGAATGGTTGAGAGGTATTTAAATTTGCTACAACCAAAACGCTCTTTGCTAAAGAAAAGAGAAATTTCATGTCTAGACAGAGATGAAGCATTTAAATTGTATTCTGAATTAAACGGTTTGGTCACATCTCTTCGTGAATTAGATAAAGACAACACTTGGAACTAATTATGAGTGCAAACAGCAAAACTGAACAGTTAGTTAAAAAGCTAATCGTTGAAAGCAAAAATGGAAATATTATATGGGATGTATACGAAACACCTAAATCTTTGAACCAAGAGACTGAGCAATCAGTTCCTTTATTCTTGAAAACTGAGTACAAGGGAAAGTCCATAGGTGTTTATGACCTTCGGACTAAACATTTCTATGACGAACATGATTTTTATTGGTCTGAAAGCATAGGTCTTTGTATCGTCGATGAAAACGATCGAGTTATATGGGAGGCAAATGAATATTTCCCTGCATTACTCGACTTGTTCAATGCAGCAAGGGAAAAAGCTGCTGGCTTAGACGATATTCTTGATGATCTTATCTAAGAATTCGGAACACATAACAAACTGTTTAAGCGGAACTCCTAACAGTTGGCTCAGTTCCGCTTCGCTTCACATTTTAGCCAACTATCTAAAAGCCCCTTAACAGGACGTCAGTTTTCCAAATGATGGAGTATTGAATACCAATGAATTTTGTAAAAGTTTTAGCCTAATTGGCAATATCGTTAGTGATTTTTTCATCTTCTCTTTGTTTATCCTTCAAGCCCAATCAATTTATGATTCTTTAACTGTTGGTTGGGCAAGGGCAACATTATTTTCAACGGTAATATTCGCGGGCGGTATTTCTTATGATATTGCAAAACATTTAGTCTTCTTGGATAAAGATAAATTTTGGTGCTTCTTTAAGCACCTTAAGAATAGCATGCTATCTTTTGTGTTAAGTGCTAGTGCAGCTTATCTATTGAGCTCGGATTCTTTTGGAGTTAACTATTGGGGATTTTTAGGTGTATATGATTGCTTTAGCGCAAGTCTACTGGATAGTATTAAACACAACAAAAGCTATCGATGCTGCAGTTGATAGTGATAACAAAAACTAACAAGGCGCTTAAACGGAAAAATTACATTTGGCTCTCGCTTCGCGTAGTTCAGCCTAACTGTATTTCCCGCTTCGCTTTAGCTATATGAAGAGTATTTTGGTTTTATTACTAGCCTGTTTGTTCTCTCAGCATGTCAAAACTTAAAATTTTGGTGTGTGGATATTTGATAAAGTTCGCTCTATTGAGTACTACAAACGACACAATCAGGTGAATGATAAGTGATTGAAATTTTTAGAGACTATTTTCTGCCAATTGTCTTATAGTATCGATTCTGGGAATTGGAAGTCGTGCTTAACACTAGCGAATATTAGTTGTAGTGAGGGTACTTACGAAGTCATACACAATAGTTCAAGTGAATTAATTTTAAAGGTACAACTTAGAAGCCCCAATGGTGAGAGCGGAAAAAATTGTATTCAAGTGTTGCATAGAACAAACGATGGGGACTATATAATCATATTTTATTTACTATTACAGTTGAATTTTTCAAACGTGTCTGTAGCTAACAAGGTACATCAAATCGTCCTTCGGAATAGACTCGTCACTAGCCGGCGTGCCTGTGCGCACGGCGTTTTAGCTGTTGTGTAGAATTGGAGGTCTGAAATAAAATGGAAGTACTTGAATCCTTGAAAAAAGGGTTAGAATCTGGAGAAAGTGACAATGATCTAGCAAGAAAAGTGTTTCTTTCATATCAAACGCTAGCTTTCAAAGACCGACAAGATATTGAATATACAATTAAAAACCGTATTAAAAATCAGTTGAATGTACCTTTTGTAAGCATACAAATAACAGGCTCCTCAAAAACGGGGGTTAGTTTTTTCAAAAAAACGGCATTTACTGAAGGGAAGTCAGACCTTGATGTGTCGATAATTAACCTAGATTTATATAATCGTTTTTTAGAAGAAGTACATAGAATTACCAAAGGATTTACTGATTTATCAGTTTTTCCAGAGTTTTATGGGAAGCCTACAGACAAACAGTTCATTAAAAACCTAAAGAAAGGGTTTATAAACCCTTTCTTTATGCCTGATTGTGAAGAAAAGTCAAAATGGTTAGATTTCTTTCGAAAGTTATCGAATGATTATTTTCGATTATTTAAAGATATTAACGGAGCCATTTATTCTTCAGAGTATTTCTTTGAGTGTAAGCAGGCAGAATGCATTGAAGAATTTAAAGGAAATATAAAAGCATATGATACGCTATCAAGTAAGGTCTAAAGAATTAATTGATTTAGTTAACGAAATAAAATCCAGGAGATTGATTCTTTCTCCATACTTCCAACGTAATTTAGTTTGGCGTGATGTACATAAAATAGATTTTATTAAAACTATACTTATGGGGCTGCCATTTCCTCAGATTTTTATCGCTAAGGGGTCAATTGATTTAGAGTCAATGACAACTACTTCTTGTATCGTTGATGGCCAACAAAGAATGTCATCGATAGTTGAATTTACCTCAAATAAATTAAAAGTTGATTCAAAATATTTTAAAGATTTCACTCCTGAAATTCAGGAGGAAGTACTTAAATATCAAGTTCCAATTATTGATTTAGATTTACAAAATGATGCCCCAGAAGTTAAAGAAATATTTCAACGACTAAATAGGACTTTTTATTCACTTAATTCGATTGAGAAGCTTTCATCAGAGTATGCATCCTCAGATTATATGCTACTTGCTAAGCACTTCACCGGAGAGATCGCATTTGAAGAAAATGAAGATGAAGATTCTTTACTGTTAATTGATCCTAGCATACCTGATGACTTTATAGCGTGGGCGAAAAGTAATGAGGTTAATAATTTTAAAAAACTGGTTGTAGAAGGGAGTATATTTACCCCTTATGAAATTAGTCGCCAAATACATTTAATGTTTACATTAAATCTAATTGCCACTTGGCAAGGAGGTATTTATACCAGGAATGAGTTAGCAACAAGATATTTAGATGAGCATAAAGAAAGCTTTGACAACAAGAATATAGTTTTAAAGAAGTTTGAAGATGCTTCTAAATTCATAATTAACCTCGAACTTTCAGAGAAATCGTATTGGTATAATAAGGCAAATATATTTAGCTTGTTCAGCACCCTAGCAGAAATAGACGAGTTAGATGAACTAGGTGATATTAATCTAGTAAAAGAAAAGCTAGAAAATTTTGAAAGCAATATACCACCTGAGTATCAAATAGCAGCCAAAGAAGGTGTAAATAATAAGAAAGAAAGGCTAATTAGAAGACAACATATTGAAGAGTTATTAGGGCTGGTATGACAAGCGCGTGCACCAAGGATTTACTCAAACTAAACAGACTAATCAAGACAGGCATATTTGGAAAGTTAAAGCTGCTTTTACGAAGGCTAAATTCGTCGCTAATTGTGTAGGCAAACGTTTCTTTTAGTTGATGGTTAGAAAAAGCAGAAGTTCGCGTAAGTCAGCATTCGTCAATGGGCTATGTCAGCCTATATGAATAAATCGGCATACGTTTAACATGGATGTCCACTTATAGTGGGTAAGAGCAAGCTCAAGCTAACATTAAATAATGGAAATAATAATGAAAGGGATAAAGATTGTTCATATTTCAGATATACACATTTCAGAACACCTTACCAAAGGCGCTGATAAACAATACAAGGGACTAAATAAGACAGGCAGATTTGGTACATTCTGTGTCCATCTTATTTAGTTTTGGACGCATACTCGCTGGCTCTGTTCATTCTTCGCAAGTATAGCCAGTAAGCCTGCGCCCCATATGGTAAGCGTTAGTTTCCACACGGAGGTCACATGAAAGTCAGCAAGTCATTATCATCTCTCCATGAGTTGTTAAAAACAAAAGAAGAGCAAGCGAAGGACTTCACTAAAGATGACATCCTTGAAGCTACGGGGTGGAAAATTGCAACTTTCAGAACATATTGGAATAAAGGTCAATTAGCCGATTTTATTAGCGAAATTAGTAAAGATGTTTATGAAGCGTCTAATTGTATTGATATATCCGAAGTTGAATTTGCAAAACTGCTTTCACAGAGTAAACATCGAAGAGGTTTAGGCCACAATTGTAAATCTAAACTTGCTAAGGCTTTACTTAGTAAATCTAAAGACAATATGCTTTTAGCCCTAGAGTTATATAACAGGCCATCTTTAGAAAATCGAATGGATGCCTTTGTAATGTGTTTTTGTACTGCTTGGGAACAGTTCTTAAAAGCAGTGCTTATTGAGAAAGATGGCGAAAACAGCATTTTTCGAAAGGCTGGTAAAAAAGGCTTAAAAGAAACGATTTCTCTTCGAGACTGCTTAGAAAAAGTCTACCCAATAAAGTCAAATATTCGAAAAAATATAGAACAGATAGCGTATTTAAGAGATCAAGCTGTACACCTTTTAATGCCCGAGATACAAGGTATTATGTCTAGGGTATTTCAATCTGGTGTTTTGAACTATACCTCAAAATTTGAAGAGTTCACTGAGATATCATTTTTAAACAATAGCCATGCTGGAATGATTTCTCTTGTTGGAGAGTTCAAATCACCGCCAATATCTATTATGAAGTCAACTTATGGTGATATCGCAAATGAAATTATCGATCTCGCAACCTCAGTACAAGCTGATGTTGAAAATAGCGACGATATAGAGTTTGCGATTCCACTCAATGTGAAATTAGTATTTGCTACAGATGCCGAAGATGGCACCACGATTGCTATAGCAAGAGCGGACGAAGGAATAGAGGGCTTAAAAAAAGCGCTGGTAATAGAAAAACCAGTTGACCGATCTAAATCACACCCGTTACTCCAAAAAGATGCAATTAACGAAATTAATCTTAGGCTTCAAGAGCGATTTGATATTGGCAAGTTAAAGAAACACTTAGTTAAAAGCTGTAAAAATACAGGAGTCCCGATCATTAACCCAAATTGCTTTGCCTCAATTTTAGCCAAAAACAATTGGAAGTCGTCGGACAATAAATTTCATTATAAAAATAAGAACCCAGAGATTCATTACTATTCTCTAGATTTAGTGGAAGAGTTTATTAAAAAAGTTATGGAACAACAAAACTATTTAAGTGCCACAAAAGCGTGGCACAATAATCGAAAATGAACACTAACAAGTCAATCAGAGGCGTTAGAGCTTAAGGAAATTTTGTGCGATTATCTGAAAAAACACTGGAATTAAATATTTGCGCTCAAGTTTCTACGCACCTTAAGGGGTGCCAGAACGTATTTTGGTTTGGCCTTACACAAAAGCAAGAAGCCAAGGCCGGTTTCGATGCTTGCACAAAGCTTGGGGGAAGATTATTTATCTTTCAGTTTAAAGCCTCAAATAATGTGCTTAAAAATAATTCAAGAAGAAAATTCTTAACGCCTCATTATCAACTCGATGCTCTACGAAAGAGTGCTCGAAATAGTATGCGCTCGGTTTTTTATGCTTTGCCTAATATCGGTAACACAACGGAAATGTATAGAAATCCAGATCTACTTTCGCAAACGTGGTTATTGGATGTTGCCGCTTTGTCACATTTAGGCTTGCCAACAAAAGCTGATGGTACTATGAGAAAGAACGGTTGTCATAATATGTATCTTGAACCTGGACAAGTAGAGATACATTCAGATGCAATAATTGCTCCTTTAATAAATGCTCAGGAGTTTGTATCTCAAGGTTTCCCCGGCGCTGACGGTTTCCAGTGGGTTTTTAAAAATAATTCAAATCAGTTTCTTGAGTTTTGTTCTTTATTGAGTCAAGGATCTCGCGGGATGGTCTTGTATTAATTAAGCTCTAACCACACGCTCAAGCGCTGCAGCAACTGAAACTATGAGGGACTAAAAAAGACAGGCATACTTGGAAAGGTAAAGCTGCTTTTTCGAAGGCTATATTCGTCGCTAATTGTGTAGGTAAACGTCTCTTTTTTCGTTGATAGATAGAAATAAGCAGAAGTGCGCGTAAGCGTAATTAGCGCTTAAGTGCATTTATTCCTTCACCAGCATAAAGTGGCAATAAGTTGAGCGAGATTTGCTATTTAGCTGCAACGTTATCCCAGTAATCGCATTGCACTTTGTCGCCCTTGAACCCGTTGCTGATGTTGATTGTGTGCGTATTGCTCAAGGTGAATCACTTTACCTGCGGCCTGCTTAAAACAGGTTTCAAACTGCGTGGTTAATATTAGCCATTGCTCGTGTTCAATGTTACGACGTTCTAAAATGCATGGCAGGCTATGTTCAACCTTGCCGCGTTTTTTTGGATGAATATACCGGCTGGTTATATCTACAAGCTGTAAGTAGTCGGGGAGGGTAAAAGGTAAACCTTGTGGCATCTCTTGCGTTGAATTACCCGCAAAAGGCATAAGTCGTTTGGGTGTTTTGCCTACCCTGGCCGCGTTAATACGGTATTTAATGCTGGTATGGTTAGATGTCTCGGGTGTTTTGGCCATTTTTGCCCGTACTGGGTTTAAATCAACATAAGCCATGCAGGCGGCAAGGGCCGACTCATCTAATAGTGCTTGAGATTTAAACCGCCCTTCCCAAAAATGCCCAGTGCAGTCATCCTCTTTATTGGCGGCCCTAGCAATATACTCATTCAGTGAACGCATAAACCAACTGATATCAAATAGCCGTTTACGCCATACCTCAGCCGTTAACTCCACAGTTTTAATTTGGGTTTCATGTAAGTCTTTGCGTAAATCTGGTGATATGTAGCGCTGCGAGAGTAGGGGGCCTTTGTACAGCCTGTGCCAACGTTGAATCACGTCTTCTGTACTTAGTGCGTCCGCCTTTTCTTTAGCTACGTGCAACACCAGATGCGTATGGTTACTCATCACCGCATAAGCACATACATCAATGGCAAACACCTCACTCAAAACATGAATACGGTCTTCCACCCATTGGCGACGATGTTCAAAGCTTCTACCGTTTTCCTCGCCACACAAAAAAGCACGACGAACACAGCGGGAAACACAGTGATAATACGGCGTATCTAATAGACTAATTTGCGACTTTCGGGCTTTAGGCATTGTGGCTGTCCAACTTTGATTGACTCGTTTACCAGTTTGAATAGCTATTCAAATTAAAGAAAGTGTACTGAGGGACAGTTTTGTGTTTTTGTATTATGCCTGTCGTGTTTGGTGTTTGGTGATATTGTAGGTAAGCTATTGATATACGATGTGAATTCTATGGGTTTCCTATACTTGATGCTCGTTATCCTGCACCTGGCTTACGACCACCCAGCGCATCCCTCAATTGACGCGTCAGCTCCGTGAGTTCCTGCATATTCTCCTGTCCTATTGACTCCTCTATAACCGCATCAGTGCTCGCCCAGGCCCGGTCGATATCATCCAATAGCGCCTTACTTTTATCCGTTAAGCTGAGGAGGTTTCTTTTTGTATTCAGTGGATCTTTCTCAGCAGCAATTAACTCCAACGCAATAAGACGTGATGTCATGGTACTCATGGACGCAGCAGTAATACCAAACTCACGCGCCAGCTCAATTTGCGAGATCGGCCCCAAAAAGCCCAACGCCTTAATCACACGAGCCTGCTGCGAACTGATACCTAAGGGCGCTAACCGGATATGCAGGTGATCCTGAATTAAATCAGCAGTATGTAGTAAGCAGTGGAATGAGTATGAACGTTTTTCTTTAAGCATAAAGTGGGCTCAGGCGTAGTGATGTGCATGTAGGGCATATACCCCGTAAGCATGGAAGTCTGCGACTTCCACAGTAATATTTAAAAAGAACCGCAATACACTATGTTATTACGGCTCTTGATTTTATGGCTAAGGAATTACTTCTCTTCTGGTAATGTTTTGATTAACCATGTTGTATGAAGCGCATCTGTGCTCTCACACTCCTTCACCATCAGACTACGTGACATAAACGGGCCAGCCGATGTGCTCTCAGTCGCTACCGCAACACACTTTGAAGTATCCGATGCGAGTTGAATCTGGCCATTGTCTTCGACGTAAACGAACTTTTGCGACTCGCTGTCTGAGCAGTCAACCAAGCCAAATGGCACCGATTCGTTCTCCGCATCATTCAGATCCATACATTTATTCTCAAAGGTATGAGAAGCAATTTGTCCGGTTTCTGCATTGTAAGTGAATTTAATGTCATTCGCATTGGGATTAGTGTCATCACCACTGTACGGCTTACAGCTATGTGAATGCAGCTTGTCATTAAAGTTACGCCCCACAGTATCAATACACCAACCCAGCCTGTCGGCTTCATCAAGATTATCGGCTAAATAAATAATCGGTGCAGTCGCCTTCAGCTCTGGTGCTTCAGCCATGACGTTTGGGGATAAAACAGCTGAGGCTGCAGCTAATGTCGCTAAGGTGATAGATGAAAGCATGCGTTTCATAGGGTACTCCATGTCTGTAAATACCATTGTTAGCATGCTAACATACTGAGAAGTATTTGCTAATGCAAACTAAACTCTTCTATCACATCGGACAGTAAATTTATGACTAATAACTACTCTCGCCTTGGCACCACCTTATTGGCAGGCGCAATACTGGCAGTCCTGGCCATCGGACTAATAATGTTTGGCG
>MDTG01192655.1_pt1 | contig 11777 bp, 9 predicted proteins | sample 811421 | NCBI WGS metagenome assembly MDTG01 (sample SAMN05326645, study PRJNA326480) | marine metagenome | isolation source: seawater | place: Pacific Ocean: South East | collected 2011 | reverse complement strand
TATTGATAAATTTAATAAAATTTTTTTCAAGATTTTTAAAATTTTTGTAATAATCTAAATGTTCTTTATCAATATTTGTTACTATTGAATAATTTATTGGAAGTTTTAAAAAACTACCATCAGACTCGTCTGCTTCTAAAACTGTCCATTCTCCTTTTCCAAGTTTAGCATTATTTCTCAATGAATTGATTACCCCTCCATTAATTATAGTTGGGTCCAATTTAGATTCTAAAAGAATTTTAGCAATCAAAGATGTGGTAGTAGTTTTTCCATGTGAGCCTGTAACAACAATATTTTTTTTTAATGCTACTATATTAGCTAACATTTCAACTCTTTCATAAACTGGTAGCCCTCTTCTCTTAGCTTCCAAAATTTCGCTATTATTACTTTTTATAGCTGAGGATTTAACTAAAATTGTAGCATTTTTAATATTCGATTTTTTATGCCCTTTAAAAAATTTAATTCCTATATTTTTGCAGTTTTCGACGTTTTTATTAATGTTTAAATCACTGCCTTGAATTTTAAATCCCATGGTTCTCATAACTTGAGCTAAACCACTCATGCCAATTCCTCCTAAACCAATAAAATGGATATTTTCTTTTTGACCAACATTAATTTTCATATAAAAATTCTTTCAGCTCTAAGTTAATTTTTTCAAATACTTCTTTGTCCGAATACTTACCTTGATTGGATTTTATCAAATTTAAATTAGATTTATTATTATATAATTTTTTAATTAAATTTAACAAATCACTGTCTATTTTATCTTCTTTAATCATTATACCAAATCCTTTTTTTTCATAAAATTGAGCATTTTTATATTGATGATCATAAGCAGATTTTTCAAGTGGAATTGCGATTATGGGAATTCTTGAATTTAGTAATTCTGCTAACGCTGATGAGCCAGCACGGGAAATAGCTAAATTTATTTGTTTGTAAATACTTGCCATTTCATTTGTATAATTGAAGATGAAATTTTCTATTTTGTTTAAATCATAAATTTTCCTTAATTTGACACTTTGCTCTGGTAAGCACTGTTGAAAAACTTTTATTTTGATTTTGCTTTTTTTTAAATCAATAAAAATATTCGGAAGATTTTCGGCAAATTTTTTTGCCGCTTGACTTCCTCCAAGAACTAAGATGTTTAACTTTTCATAATTATCAACTTTGTGGTGGTCTTCATAAGCTAATATGTTTTTTCTTAAAATATTGCCTATTACTCTAATTTTGCCTCTATAATTACTTTTAATTCCTTCAATTTCTTTATAATTAACAAAAATTTTATTAGCAAATGGTGCTAGGTATTTATTTGCCTTACCAAAACATAAATTATTTTCATATATGATTAACGGAATTCTAAGTATTATTGCAGAAAAACAGACCGGAAATGAGGAGTAACCTCCCATTCCAATAATAAAAGTAGGTCTATATTTAAATAAAAAAACAAAGGATTTAATAACAGATAATAATATTTTAAAAATAGACTGGATTTTTTTGGATTTTAAAATTCTTGAGGTATCAATTATTTTAATATTTTTTTCATTTATATTATCAATATAAGACAGTCCTCTTTCATCGGTAGATAATTTAACAAAATAATTTTTACTTGCAAAAAAATTGTATAAACTAAGTGCTGGTATAATGTGACCGCCTGTTCCACCTGATGCAATAATAATTTTTTTTATTTTATTCATTTGTATATCTGTTTTTTGTTAAATTTAAAATTACTCCAGCTAGTATTGAACTTCCTATTAAAGAGGAACCTCCATAACTTAAAAAAGGAAGTGTCATACCAGTTGTAGGTAGTAAACTTGTATTAACACCTATGTGTATAAATGTTTGAAAAATTAAAAGAGAGGATAGGCCACAAAGAGAAATCTTGATTAATTCATCAGCATTATTGATACAATTTTTAATAATTTTATAAGATATAAATAAGAAAATTGTGATTACTCCGATAGAAACAAATGAACCGAATTCCTCGGTTATAACAGCAATAATATAATCAGTATGAGCCTCTGGTACACTTTCTTTTAAAATTCCTTCACCCATCCCTTGCCCCTTTAATCCGCCCTGCTTAATAGCAGCAAGAGCTTTATCTGTTTGAAAACTATCTCCTTTTGATGGATCCATAAATGTTATTAACCTTAAAAAAATGTAAGTAAATTTTCCTGGGAATATAAGAAATAATAATATTGATAATGCTAATAATAAAAAAATTAATAGTATTATATAGCTTATTTTTATACCTGAAATAAATACAATTGAGATCCAAGTTGTTATAAGTAAAATTGATTGGCCAACATCTGGTTGATTAAGCAAAAGAACGATTATCAAAGCAAGTAAACATAAACTAATAAAATATGAATAATTAACATTTTTGTTCTTATAGCTACAAATTATAGTTGCAGTTATTAATACAAAAAAAGGTTTAATTATCTCTATAGGTTGTAATCTAAAAAAAAATAAATCTATCCACCTTTTTGCACCTTTAACTTCAATTCCGAGAATAGGTACTAAAACTAAAAGAATAAAAGAAAATAGAAATAAAGGAAATATAGTTTTTTTCAAAAATGATATATCTAAATAGGAAATAATTATCATTAAAAAAATTGCACATAAAGAAAAAACTAGATGTTTAGAAAAAAAAAAATAAAAATCTTTATTTAATCTTTCTCCAGCAAGAAAAGATGTAGAAGAAAAAGAAAAGAATATTCCTAAAAAAAATAATATTAAAAAACAAAATAATATTTTTTTATCTATATTCCTCCAATAATCACTTAATTTCTCTTTATTAATAAAATTTTTTAGCATTATATTTTACAATTTTTTTGAAATCATTTCCTCTTTCCATAAAATTTTTATACTTATCATAAGATGCACTAGCTGGGCTAAATAATACGGTTACTTTTTCTTTAAATTTATTTTTCTCAATAAATATTTCTTTTATTGTTTCACTTAAATTTTTTTTTATCTCATATTTAATTTTATTCTTAAGAAATTTTTTGAAAAAATTTGAATGTTTAGAAACGATATATGCTTTAATAATATTTTTTTTTAAATTATTTAATTTTATATTATCTTTTTTTTTCGGTAGACCGCCAAGAATCCAAATAACATTTTTATTCGACATTAAGGCTTTTTTAGATGACTCAAAAGAAGTAGCTTTTGAGTCATTTATAAATTTAAATTTATTTGTTTCAAAAAATTTTTCATAACGATGTTCCAAACCTTTAAAGTTTTTTATGGACTTTAAAAAAGCTTTTTTATTTATTTTAAAAATTTTCGCTACTATATAAGCATAATCAATATTTTCTAGATTACTTGGAGATTTAAGATATTCGTTTTTAATTTTCTCTTTAGGTATTTTTTTTTTTTTAAAAGGATCAGTTTTCCTTTAAATTTTTTTTGTCTAAATAATATCTTTAACTTTGGATCCTTCATTACAGAATAATCTTTTGTGTTTTGATTTTTAAAAATATTTAATTTTGCATTAATATAATGGCGCATAGACCCATGCCAATCCATGTGATCTTTGGAGATATTAATTAAGATAGCGCAGTATGGTTTAATAAATTTTGAATATTGTAATTGAAATGAAGATGCTTCAATTATAAATATTTTTTCTTTTGATACTTTATAATCTAAAATAGGCTTACCTATATTACCAGCTAATTGACAGTTTAAATTATTTTTTTTAAAAACATGACTTATTAATGAGCAAGTTGTTGATTTACCATTGGTTCCTGTAACAACTATAGATTTTTTTACTCTATTGGTTAAAAAAAATAAATCCAGATCTGTAATAATTTTTTTTTTATTTATTTTAAGTATTTTTTTGAACTTTGATTTTTCAATATTTATTCCTGGACTTATAATTATATAGTCAACTATATGCAATTTATTTGCAAAATTAATATTTTTTTTATTGCCTGAAAGTTTGAGTTTATCGTCATATATAAAACATTTTTTTACTTTTTTTTTACGCAAAAAATTTACAACAGATTTTCCAGTAATTCCCAAACCATAAATTGCAAAACTTTTAACTTTAAAATTTGAAATAAACATTTTTTATCTTAGTTTTAGAGTAGCTAAACCAACTAGAGCCAATATAATTGCTATAATCCAAAACCTAATAACAATTGTTGACTCGGCCCAACCTTTTTTTTCGAAATGGTGATGTATCGGAGCCATCATAAAAACTCTTTTGCCTGTTAACTTAAAAGATATTACTTGAATTATTACCGATACAGTTTCTAATACAAATAACCCTCCTATAATTGCTAAAACTATTTCATGTTTTACAATTATTGCTACCGCTGCTAAAGATCCTCCTAATGATAAAGATCCAGTATCGCCCATAAAAATTTTTGCTGGAGGCGCATTGTACCAAAGAAAACCTAAACAAGATCCTACAATAGCGCCGCAAAAAATTGATACTTCACCTACATCTGGAATATATTGTATTTGCAAATAATCTGAAAAGATTATGTTGCCAACCACATAACTTATAAGTGTGAAAGATAGTGCCACTAAAATAATAGGCACAGTTGCTAAACCGTCTAGGCCATCAGTTAAATTTACTGCGTTTGATGATCCTATTATTACAAAAAGTGCAAATGGAATAAAAAATATACCGAGATCTATAATTAAATTTTTAAAAAAAGGGAAATAAAGATTATTTAAAAATGCATGATTGGAAAAATTAAAAATTATGAACAGAGTAATCAAGCTTATAATTAATTGGCCTAATAACTTGAGTTTAGAGTTAAGCCCTGATGAATTACGATACTTTATTTTTAAAAGATCATCTGTAAAACCTAATAAAGCTAAACTGAAAGACACAAAAATTAAGGACCAAATATAGATATTTGATAAGTCAGCCCACATTAAAGTGCTTGTAAGTATTCCTGCAATTATAATGATACCCCCCATTGTAGGAGTCCCTGATTTCTTTATAATATGGTCGATAGGTCCGTCCTGTCTTATTGGGCCAGTTATATCCATTTTAGAAAAATATTTTATGAGGGGCCCTCCAATAATAAATACTACCACTAATGAAGTTACAACGGACAAACCTGTTCTAAAAGTTAAATATTTAAACACGTTTAAAAAAGAGTACTGTTCAATAAGAGATGTTAAAAAACTAAAAAGCATTGTACTTTCCTTTTATTAATTTTTTTGATATTTGATGTAAACCAGTGGCATTAGAACCTTTAATCATTAGATAATCATTATTTCGTATAATTGGTAAAATTGTGTCCTTAAAGTCAGATTTGTGCTGCAAAATGTTTCCTTGTTTGTTTTTTTTAATATTTTTATACATTTTCATAATTTTTTTACCATGAATAAATAATTTTTTAATATCAGAATTATTAACAAATGGAGTTAAATTTTTGTGTAATTCATTTGTTTTTTTTCCAAGTTCAAGCATATCTCCCAACAAAAGATATTTGTTTGTTTTTTTTGTTTTAATTCTAGAAAAGTTAATTATAGACTCCTTCATAGATAAAGGATTGGCATTATAGCTTTCATCAATTAAGTTGAATTTAACATTTTTGTATCTAACTCTAGACACTTTTCCTCTTCCCTCTAAAATTTCAATATTTTTAATTTTATTTTGTATTTTATCAATTTTTAAATTTAAAATTTTTAAAACTGCCAGTAATATAAGGATATTTTTTACATAACCTTTTTTTAATAATAAATTGTATTTCTTATTAAATATATTAACTGTTATTTTTTTATTATCTTTTATATTTTTTACTTTTGTAACACGAATATTTGCTTTTTCTGAAAAACCAAAAGATATTATTATAAGACCTTTTTTTTGAGCGATTTTTTCAAAATATTTAAAATATTTTCCATCTCTATCAATTACTAAAAATCCATTGTCTGAAATGTTATCAATTATTTCTGCCTTAGCCCTCGCTATACCATTTAGGTCTTTAAAGTTTTCTATATGAGCCTCAGCGACATTTGTAATTATTCCTACGTGTGGTTTAACAATTTTTGACAAAGCATTAATTTCACCTGACTTGCTCATACCTATTTCAAAAACACCAAACTTATGAGATTTTTCTAAATTACATATACTTAAAGGCACGCCATATTCATTATTAAAAGATCTTGGTGAATAATAAGTATCTCCAAAAACTTTAAGATATTTTCCGAGTATCTCTTTCACAGAAGATTTACCTGAACTACCAGTAACTGCTATGATTGAGGCACTTGAATTCAATCTTTTTTCCATTGCTAAATTATTTAAGAAATTTTTAGTATTTGGAGTATGCAAAATTTTTCCTTTAAAATTTCTAACTTTTTTGTTTGATGAAACTGAAAGGGCTGCATTTTTTTTTAAAGCTTCAGGAATGTAAGCATGACCATCCTTATATTTTCCCTTTATGGGAATAAATAAATTATTTTTTTTAACTGTTTTTGAGTTTATTGATACTCCTAAAAAACTTTTATTTAATTTAGATAAAAATAATTTTTCTAAAATTTCCTTATTATGCATAAAATTAATTTCTTTTTTTTTCAATTTTTTTTTATTTAACTTTATTTTTTTTATTATCTTAGAATCAGAAATTTTATAGATTTTTTTTCCATAATCTTGGTGCGACTCGTGACCTTTGCCGCTTATTAGAATAATCTCATTTGGTTTTGACGTTCTAATTGCATGTTTTATTGCGTTCGATCTATTACCTATCTCAATCAGTTTATTTTTATTTACGTATTTTTTAATTTGATCTCTAATTTTTTTTGGGTTTTCATTTCTTGGATTATCATCAGTTATATAAATCTTGTTGCAGAATTTATTTGCAATTTTACCCATCTTACCTCTTTTATTTTTATCTCTTTCTCCTCCGCAACCAAAAACTAATGTTATATTATTTTTGTATATTTTGATTAAAGTATTTAAAACTGTTTCAATGGCATCAGGAGTATGAGCATAGTCAACAAAAACTTTCGAAAGGTTTGGTAATTCTTTGATTAATTCAAGTCTTCCTTTTAAATTTTTAACTCTACTAATTTTATTGAAAATTTTTTTTTGTGGAATACCTGAAATAAGACTTGCTATAGCTGACATTTCAAGATTTTGTCTTTGAAATTCACCGACTAATTTAATTTCTTTTGATAAATTGTCAGTAAAAAAATTATTACTAATTTTTATTTTTATATTTTTTTTAATTGCAATATTTCTCACTTTATTAAATACAGAAAGGTTTTTGTTAATAATTATATAAGAGTTCTTTTTCATTAACTTTGTAAAAAGTAATAATTTAGCATTTAGATATTTTTTCATCGTTTTGTGATAATCTAAGTGATCTTGGCTTAGGTTTGTAAAAATTCCAATTTTAAATTTTAATCCATCTAATCTTTTTTGAACTAAACCATGGCTGGACGCTTCAATAATAACATTGTCAATTTTTAATTTTTTAATTTTCTCTAGTGTTTTATGAAGAGTAATTATATCAGGACTAGTAAGATTGAGTGTTTTAAATTTTTTTATCTTTACACCAAGAGTACCGATTGAAGCTACTGGAATTTTATTTAAAGTTAAAAGTTGGTGAAAGAAATCTGCTACAGAACTCTTGCCATTAGTTCCGGTTACTGCAATTATATTTCTTGGTTTTTTTTTATAATATGTTTTACAAGCAAATGTTAAAGATTTAAGAATATTTTTTTTGACTATGATTCTAGAATTTTTTTTATTTCTACTACAAATAACTGCGCATGCACCTTTTTTAAAAGCCTCTTCTATATATTTATTTCCATCATATTTAATTCCTTTTATAGCAAAAAACAAATCTCCTTTTTTTAAAGTTCTAGTATCAGAAGACAAACCTTTTACTTTAATTATTCCTAAATTTATTGGGCAGTTTTTAATTAGATTTTTTAGCAGCATATTTGATTGTAATTTCATCAGAATTTATGGCTAAAATAGGTCCAATTTTTTCTATTATTTTGCCAGCAACATAAACCGAGTTCCATCCCGCTTCATTTCTCATGCCTTTAATTTTGTAGCCCTTATAGTCATAGCTCAGTTCAGTGGCAATTTGCGGGTCATCCAACATTACTAATAAAACATATTGTTCTTTAGCAGCAGAAAAAAGAGATATAAAAGTATTTATATTTTTGTTTTTTTGTTGATAATATTGAGAGGTTCCTGTTTTACCTGAAACATTATATCCAAAAATATCTGCAAAGCGGGCGGTCCCCTTCTCATCTGTAACGACTTTTCTTAAAATTTTTCTTATTTTCTCACTGGTATCCTCAGAAATTATTCTAACTTGATTCTTATTTGTTTTTTTATTTTTTACTAAAGTTGGATATACACGAATTCCACCATTTATAATTGATGCATAAGCAGCTGCAGCTTGTAATGGAGTTGTGGTGATTCCATGGCCATAGGAAACGGTTTCCAATTTACATTTATTCCAACTAAATGGTAATGGAGTTCCGACTTCATCTAATTCAAAACTAGAAGTATTTAACAATTCTAATTTTTCTATAAATTTTCTGTATTTTTTCTCACCTATTTTCTGAGCGATTTTAACTGTTCCTAAATTTGAAGATTGAATTAAAATATCTTCTACAGACATATTTTCTGGAAATTTTTTAATGTCTGAAATTTCATGAACTGAGCATTTCATTTTGTGCGGTATGTCTTTAATTATTGTATCAACATTAAATATTTTTTCTTCTATTCCTAATGCAACAGTAAAAGTTTTAAATATTGAGCCAAGTTCAAAAACCCCCTTGGTAATTTTATTCATGTGGTAATTTTGGTTAATATTTATTCTTTTATTAATATTGTAGTTTGGTAAAGAAACTAAAGATATGACTTCGCCATTATTTGCATTTAATAAAACAGATGCCGCTCCTAAAGCTTTAAAAGTTTTCATAGCTTTTTGAAGCTCATTATTTACTATGAACTGTATATTTGTGTCTAAAGACAAAGTAAGAGGACTTTGTTTTTTGGTATTCCTCAATGATTTATCAAAATAGTTTTCAACTCCTGAAATACCATAATTTTCATAATCTATTTGACCAATTATATGGCTATATAGTTCTGAATGAGGATAAACTCTTGTTTGAAATGGCTCAAAAATTAAACCCTTTTCACCTAAAGACCATAACTTTCTATGCTGCTCTTCTGTTAACCTTCTTTTTAAATAAAAGTATTTTTTTTTATAAATATCCCCTTTAATTCTATTTAAATTAGTCTCTGGTAAAGCAATTTTTATCTTTAATAAAAATTTTTTCTTATCTTTTATCAAGCTTGGTTTTATGGCCGCATGATAAGCTTGAATATTTCTTGATAGAAGAATTCCGTTTCTATCTATTATATCATTTCTTAACGGTAAAAAATTTGTATTATCTTTTATAATTTTAATATTATCTGGAGATTGAATAGAAATTATAATTATTTTAAAAGAAAAAATACTTATTAGTGCTAAAAATGAAAAAAAAAGTACGTAAATTCTATCTTCTATAATTAAATTTTTTTTATTTTTTTTTAAATCTCGATTTGAATGAATATAATCTTCAAAATAAAAACTTTTCTGATTTTTATTGAATAATTTATCTTTACGTTTTTTTTTCATTATTATTTTTTTGTTAATTTTTTTTGATTTTTTAAAAATGTATCAAGACTGAGATATATTTTTGAAAACTCCATATGGATATATTTTTCATCGGATAGAAATTCTAATTTTTTTTTTAGTAAATTAGGGGAAGTAAGATAATAAAAATCTAGCTGACTTTCATATAGATTTCTTTCTATTTTAGAAATTTTATTATTATATTGTTCAATATTTTTTTCTATAACTCTTGTTTTATTTTTAACGATTGAAGTAAAAAATAACATCATTAAAAAAATAGTTATCGAAATTAAAAATTTATAATTAACCAATATTTTTCTCCATATCTGTAATTGTTTTAAATTTGTTTCTTAGTTCTTTTGGATCATCAAATTTATTCTCATTTCTAGTTGCTACCCTTAGTTTTGCAGATCTAGATCTAGGATTTAAATTAATTTCTTTTTCTGAAGGTTTGAAAACTTTATTTTTATAAAAATTAAATAAATATAATTCTTTATTTTTTTGTATAGGTAAATACTTATTTTGTTTTGACTTGTTTATCGAATAATTCTTAAAGTAAAATTTAATTATTCTATCTTCTAGTGAATGAAAACTGATTAAAATTAATTTTCCTCCAGGTTTGAGTATTCGAGTTGCATTTATCAAACCATTAATTAACTCTGATATTTCTTGATTGACAAATATTCTTATTCCTTGAAAAGTTTGCGTACTAAGATCTATTTTTTTTTTATAATTTTTTTTTTTTGAATTATTTATAATATTTGCAAGTTCATCTGCTGTATCTATTTTCTTCATACTTCTTTTCCTAATAATATTTTTTACAATTTTAGAAGCCTCTTTTTCTTCGCCTAATATTTTTATAATATTTTTTAAGTCTTCACTTTTGTAATAATTTATGACATCAAAGGCATTACATTTAGATAGCCCCATTGACATATCAAGTTTATAAGTTGACTTGAAAGAAAAGCTTCTTTTCATATCATTTAATTGTAAAGAAGATACTCCTAAATCAAAAATTACAGCGTCAAAATTTTCTTTTGAAATTTTATCAATTGAACTAAATTTGCTATGAAAAAATTCAAATCTTGATTTAAATTTCTTTTTGAAGTCTTGAGCTATTTTTAAAACTGTTTTATCTCTATCTAAAGCTATTACAGTTGTATTTGGAAAGTTTAATATGCCCTTTGAATAACTACCGCCGCCAAAAGTGCAATCAAGATATTTTCCACCACTATGTGGAGAGCAAATTTTTAAAACTTCCTCCAACATTACCGGAAAATGCTCTTTCTCCAATAATGTTTGAGTCAATTTCATTTATACTAAAATATCCCATTAAAATTTTTGCTTTCTTAAAAAGGCAGGTATTTCAAAGTCATCATCGCCATCAGAAGTGCCTGGCTCAAAAAGATTCTTATCTTCCGGTTTGTAAAAATTATCTTCATCAATAACATGATCTTTTGAGATTTGATCAGTATCGTCAGTAAATAATTTAGGCGTAAATTCAGCTCCGGAAGCTAAATCATTTTTACCTACATCCAAATTTTCCTCAATGTAAGAGGCATTTTCAATAGATATACCGTTAGCATTTAAATTTGATTTGTCATCTGGGCTCTCTTTGATAAATGCATTAAGAGATTTGTCATCTGAAGTTTTAATCTCAATCTGTTGATCTAATTTCAGCGCAGTAGCTCCTTCTATTGAATTGACTAAATTTGTATCGTTATTATTATTGGAAAAAATCTTTTCAGAATAACCAGGGTTTCTATTTTGTATTCTATTAACCATATTTAAAATGGTTTTGGACTCTGGTTTGTGACCATCTAAGGATGTCGCAACAATTGATACTCTGATTTTTCCTTCCATATTTTCATCTTTTATTGCTCCAAATATCAATTCAGCCTCAGGATCAACTTCAGCCCTAATTTTATTTACAGACTGATCTACTTCAAAAAGAGTAATATCTTTTCCACCAGTAATGTTTACTAATAAACCTTTAGCACCTTTTAGTGAGTACTCGTCAATTAAAGGATTATTCAAGGCCATTTCTGTAGCTACCATCGCTCTATTTTCTCCTTCTGCTTCTCCAGTGCCCATCATAGCTTTACCCATTGCGCTCATAACAGTTTCAACATCTGCAAAATCTAAATTAATCATACCTGGTCTTACCAT
>MDTG01157830.1_pt1 | contig 11777 bp, 8 predicted proteins | sample 811421 | NCBI WGS metagenome assembly MDTG01 (sample SAMN05326645, study PRJNA326480) | marine metagenome | isolation source: seawater | place: Pacific Ocean: South East | collected 2011 | reverse complement strand
TTTTCTAAAAAATATAAGGTCATTGGGTATGATTTAAATAAAAAAAGAATTTATAATTTAAATAAAAATTTTGATGAGAACAATCAAATAAGTGTAAAAAATTTTAAAGATTCAAAAAGAAATATTTTTTTAACAGACAACCCAAAATATTTAAATTCATGCAATATATTTATTGTTGCAGTCCCTACACCAGTAAATAAAAAAAACTTACCAGACTTAACTACTTTAATAAAAGCTTCAAAAACTGTGGCCAAATACTTAAATAAAGGAGATATTGTAATTTATGAGTCTACAGTTTACCCAGGAGTTACCGATGATATCTGCATACCTTTATTGGAAAAAATATCTAATTTAAAAATAAATAATGACTTTTTTTGTGGTTTTTCTCCCGAAAGAATTAATCCAGGTGACAAGAAGCATTCTTTTGAAAATATAAATAAAATTGTTTCTTCATCAAACAAAAAATCATTAAATTATATTTCTAAGTTATATAAATCTGTTGTTAATGCAAAAATAATAAAAGCTACAAACATAAAGAGTGCAGAAGCATCCAAAATAATTGAAAACACTCAAAGAGATGTAAATATTGCCCTTATAAACGAGTTTTCAATAATTTGTAAACTGCTTGACCTAAACGTACATGAAGTTCTAAAGTTGTCAGCAAGTAAATGGAATTTTTTACATTTTAAACCTGGCTTAGTCGGTGGACATTGTATTGGTGTTGACCCATTTTATTTAAGTTTTAAATCAAAACAGCTTGGTCATAAGCCAGAAGTTATTGATTCTGGAAGAAGTATTAATGATAGAATGAGCAATTATCTTGCAAATTATATTAAAAAAATTTGCAAAAAAAAACTCCTTAAACCTAATATATTAATATTAGGTTACAGTTTTAAAGAGAACTGTTCTGACTTTAGAAATACAAAAGTGTTGAATTTATTTAAAAAATTAAAAACTTTTTCTAAAAAAGTAGAGATTGTTGACCCTCATGTCGATGTAAGTTTAGTTAAGAAATTCGACTCAATTGTAGTTTACAAAAAAATTCCAACTAGAAAATATGATGTAATTTTCCTAGCAGTAGGACATGAGGAATTTAAAAAATTAAATAAAAAACAGCTATCTAAACACATAACACAAAATGGATTTATATTTGATTTTAAAAATATTTTTAAGTTTAAAGAAAATGTAATTAGTTTTTAGTTTTCAAATATCTTACGATAATAAACAAAATAGCGTTAAATAATATTAAATAAGCAAACACGACTTCGATCAATTCATTTTTTTTAGTTTTATTAATTTTAAAATCTATTTTTATTTCAAAAAGATTATCTAAGTTTTGGTTAATCTCCTTTTTATTTTCATCTATTATCTGAAATAAACGTTCTTTATCATAGATTAATGATTGTTGAGTTGATCTCATACTTTTTGCATTAATTTTGTTTTCATCACTTTGATCATCAGATCCATATCTATCTATAAAAAACTGTAATTCCTCCAAATTGTTTTCTATATTCGCTTGAATCATATTTTTACTAATTTTAAATCTATTCTCTATGTATTTTTTAATTTTTTTTATTATGATATCTTTTTCGATATATTTTTTAGAACTATCAAATTTATTATCTATTTTTACAAATGCTTTACTATTTAAGTTAAATTGAATTTGTTCTAAAACATTATTTTCTAGTTCTTTATTGTATTTATATTCTAATAATTCATATTTATTTTTAATTTCTTTACCTACAATTTCGTATATTTCATTTTTAAGATTTTTGAAGTTTGAGTGTAAAATACTTTCTCCAGATGAAGAAGCAACGGATGAGGATGGACCATAAATTATTAAATTATAAAAATTGAGACTAAATAAGTTGCCTTCTGCATTAAAACCGATAATTAAATTTTTACTTTCTTTGATTTTTTCAAGTTGAACGATTGCAAATAAAACTACTAAGTTGACTAATAGAATATAAATTATTGATTTAGGTTTTACAGGTTTCATATTTAGTCATATGACTTAATTTATTATATTTAATGAATTAAGGTTTATTTTATAATAAATATATTCCCTATGTATACTTTTTTTTTAATACTCATCAGTGTTAATTTTATTTATTTATATAGATATAGTTTTTTATTAAAGCTTTTTAATTTAAAAGATAAAAATACTAATGTGCCTGTTTTAGGTGGAATGTATTTATTTCTGAATTTTTTTATAATTGGAGTTTATTATTTCTATGGCTCAAGTAGTATTTTGTTTGGTGATTATTTTAGAGAGTTTTATACTGATCAAAAACAAGTTTCAAGTAGAGAAATTTTTGTATTTTTTTTGTTGCCAACTTTCTTTTTTTTAATGGGATTATTCGATGATAAATTTAATTTGAATGCAAATTATAGAATTATCATAAGTTTTATTATAATTACCTTATTTCTATTGATAGATGAAAATTTTATTATTAAAACCATTTCTTATAACGAAGAAATAGAAATTCAATTATTTAGTTTATCAATATTTTTCACTACTATTTGTGTCACAGGGTTTATTTTTGCATTAAATATGTATGATGGTATTAATTTACAAATAGGATTTCATTTACTAATTATTTTTACATTCTTTGTTTTTAAGGGAATATTAATTAACTTCTTTATAATATTTATTATTTTAATATTAATATTTTTATATCAAAATTATAATAACAAAACATACATGGGGGACTCTGGTGTTTACTTCATGGGAACTATAATAGCACTTATATTTTTAAAGAATTATAATATTGGAGTTTTAAAGATTGAAGAAATAATCATTTTGAGTCTAGTTCCAATTTTGGATATGTTTAGAGTTATATTTTTAAGAATATTAAATGGTTCACATCCATTCAAAAAAGATAATTTGCATCTCCACTACGTATTACAACAAAAGTTTAAGAAAAGATATTTATGGCAAATAGGATCAATATTAACTTTGTTAAATATTTTATTTCTTCTAACTCTTAACAAAGCTAATTTAGTTTTATTTTTAGCTACATTGACTTATTTTAGTACAATATTTTATTTGTTACTAATTAAAAAAAAATAAATGTGTGGTTTTTTATATATTAACGATAAATTAAATGAGATTGATCTAAAAAAATCATATAAGGCATTAAATCTTCAATTACATAGAGGTCCTGACTTTCAAGGAGAAATTGGATATATCAACGCACAAAACAAAAATGATTTTGTTAACGTAAAAAATAATAAAAATCTTTCTGTAAATCAATATTTTGGTCATAATAGACTTAAAATAATTGATTTAAATGAAAAATCTAATCAACCCGTAATCAAAAATAAATCTTTTTTTTTATATAACGGTGAATTTTATAATTTTCAAAAATTTGATTTTGAAAATACTCAATCAGATACTTTAACTTTGTTTAATGGATTAGAAAAAAATGGATTAGATTTTTTAAATCAAGTCAATGGTATGTGGAGCTTTGTTTATGGAGATTTAAATAAAAATAAAATATTTTTATCAAGAGATAGATATGGAAAAAAGCCTCTTTATTATTATAAAAATTCTCATCTATTTATTGCAAGTTCAGAAATTAAATCAATTTTTAGATATTTAGATTTTAAATCAAGAGAAATAAATCCTTCATATTTAGCGAGTTTTTTTTCAACCAAGCTATTTGATAACTCATCAAGCGCTACTTTTTACAAAGAAATCCAAAGTGTAAAACCTGGCGAGGTACTAGAAATAGATAATTCAAATTTTAATATAAGAAAAATTCTTAATGTAAAAAAATTTCCTTTAGTAAATTTTGAGTTGAAATCAAGAGATGAGATTAAAAAAAATTTAGAAATAGATCTTCAAAATGCAGTTTCATCAAGATTGATTTCAGATGTCCCTGTAGGTGTTTTATTGAGTGGTGGTATAGATTCCACTGCAATTTTGTCAAACATAATAAAACTAAAAAAAGATGAAAATGTGAATTTTTTTTATGCCAAACAATTCGTCACAAACAAAAATAAAATTAGTGAAGATGATCAATATGTTAAAATTCTTGCAAAAAATTTAAAATTTAAACTTAATGAAATAGATTTACTTTATGAAAAATCATCAATTGAAAACATATTTAAAATTTTGTGTAAACAATTTGAAGAACCTTTTAATATTGAATTATCATCTGTTTCTACTTATTTAATTTCAAAACAAATGCAACACAAAGGGATAAAAGTAAGTATAGACGGAGTTGGAGGGGATGAAGTGATGAATGGGTATCCAACATATCAAAGTCTCGCAAATGCAAATTTAATAAAAAATAATTTTTCAGAGTTTGTAAAATTTTCGAAGCTCCACATGGATAGTTCAGAAAATAATAAATTTGTCGATTTTTTATTAATAGCATCTCAAATTAAAAATAAATTTTTTTATAAAAAAAAAATTAAATTAAATAGAGTTTATAGTAATAAATTTAATGAATTTCTGAAAAAAATTAATTTAATTAAATTAAGAGCACAATATTCCACTGTTATTAAAAGACAATTATTTGAATTATTTAAATTTCAAATTCCATACTATTTAAAAACATCAGATCAATGCAACATGATAAATAGTGTAGAAAATAGATCTCCATTTTTAGATTATAATTTATTTAAGTACGTTTTCTTAAAAGATGAATTTAAATTTAATTCTAATTTTACAAAAATTCTAATCAGAGAAACTTTAATTGATACGATTCCTGATGAAGTTGTTTTCAGAAAAAAAAAGGGAGGATTTGGAAGTTCTATAGATATAAATTCTTTAAAAACTAAAAAAAACCTAGAAATGATTTTAGATTGTAAAATTGCAAGATCCATTCTTTCAAAAAATATTAATAGCGAAGAGATACTCAATGAAAAAGCATTATTTAAAAATTTATTAATCTTGAGTTTTTTGTCTAATGAATATTCATTAACACTAAATTTATGAAGATTTTACTATGTATATCTACTTTAAAATCTGGTGGAGCTGAAAAAAATATTTCAATTCTTGCTAATTTTTTAATTAGACATAATTACGAAGTTACAATTCTTACTTTTGATAGAAAAAATAGTAGACCATTTTTTTTTTTAGATAAAAAAGTCAACATTATAAATTTAGATTTACTTAGAAATTCTAAAGGTATTTTCTCGAGTATAAAAAATTTTATTTTTCGAATTAACACAATTAGGAAATTATTAATTAAAGGCAAATTTGATTACTTTATTTCTTATATAAACACTATGAATATTACAATGTTAATTTCAGCGATGTTTCTAAATATTAAAAAAATAATTTCGGATCGAAATAATCCATATTATTCAAGAAATTCAATCATCATTAAAATATTTAAAATTCTTTTTTATCCATATGCAGATAAGTTAATTATACAGACAAAAGAGGCAAAATCATTTTATTGGTTCTTAAAAAAAGAAAAAATTTCAATCATAAATAATTTTTTCAATTCTAATTTGGAAGCAAAAAAAAATTATATACCAAAAAAAAAATTAAAAATAATTGTAGTTAGCAAAATTGAAAAACAAAAAGGTATCGAATTATTAGTAAATTCATTGTCTGAAATTTTTAAAATATATAATTTTCAATGTGATATTTATGGAACAGGAAGTCAATTGCCAAAAATTAAAAGAATAATTAAAAAAAATAAAATGACAAAAATAATTTTTTTAAAAAAAACCCAAGATTTAGCGAAAATATATAAAAATTATGATATATATGTATTGTCCTCTTACTATGAGGGTTACCCAAACTCGTTAGTAGAAGCTATGATCTGTGGAATTCCTGTAATATCATCATCATGTAACTATGGTCCTTATGAAATTATATCTGATAATATAAATGGTTTATTATTTAAAGTTGGGTCTAAATCTGACTTAATAAATAAAATTCAAATATTTATTACAGATTATAATTTTGCTACTAAATTGGGTAAGAGAGCAAAAAAAGATTATATACCTGATCAAATTAACAACAAAAATTTTCAAAAATGGCTAAATATATTAAGAAAAAAATAACAATGTGTATTAATAACATTGAAAAGGGTGGAGCTGAAAAGCAATTTTTATATATCTATCATTTTTTAAAAAAACATTATGAAGTAAATATTATTTTAGTAAATAAGAAAGGTATACAAAACTTAGATAGTAAAATTAAAAAAATGATTAAAGTTGGTCCAGTTTGTTTTTTTACATTTCTTTTTACCAGAAAGCCTAATGTAGTTTTATTTTTTTTGCCAAAAACATATATATTATTTGGTTTCATATCTATTTTTTTTCCAAAAATAAAAAAAATTATGTTTCGAAGAAGTTTGAATTACTATCAGTCAAATTTTTTTATAAAGTATGTAGAATTTTTTTTGCATAAATTCACTCATTTAATTTGCTCAAATTCCTTTGCTGCAAAAAAAGAATTAATTAAATATGAAAAAGTTCCAAAAAATAAAGTGTTTATATTAAAAAACTTTATTGACAGAAAAAATTATAAAAGAGCTAATAAACTGAAAATCGATAAAAAATATTTAAATTTTTTATGTATTGCCAATTTTATTAATTACAAAGGACATGATTTAATTTTAGAAGTTTTTAAAAACCTAAATATACACCAAAGTTGGAGAATTTATTTTTTAGGAAAAAAAAATGAATTTGATTTCACTAAAATAAAATCTTTAGCAAGAAAATACCAATTTGAACAAAATGTTTTCCATATAAATCAATTAAGCTCTAATTTAAAATATCCGAATTTTTATTTTGGATTATTATTTTCAAAAAATGAGAGTTTTCCAAATGCAGTAATGGAATATTTAAAATTAAATTTGGATGTAATTGCATATAATACAGGTGATATTAAAAAACTTATGAAAGATGGTGGCTTAATTTTCAATACCAGAAATCCTCGAAAAATCGCAAAAAAAATAGAAAATTATGTACTTAAAAAAAGAAATAAAAATAAAACCATCGAACTAAATAAATTAATAAATCCATATCAAAATGAAAAATTATTTCTTATTTTAAAAAAAAAAATAGATAGTTTATGTGTGGATTAATAGGTTATTTTCAAACAAAAAAAGATTATTTTATAAAGGATAAAATTATTAAATTTAATAATTTATTAAGTAATTTGGATTTCCGAGGTCCTGATCATAAAAATTATTATGTTGATGATGATAGAAGTTGTTATTTAGGACATACCAGGCTTTCAATTTTAGATTTATCTAAAAATTCTAACCAGCCTATTTTTTCAAAAAATAATAATTTAATAATGGTTTTTAACGGAGAAATTTACAATCATAAAGAGCTTTATAAGAATATTTCAAATCTTAACTTATCGAAAGATATTCAAAAATCAGATACACGAACTTTACTTGAGCACATATCTTACCATGGATTTTTTGAAACACTTAAAATTGTGAATGGAATGTTTGCAATTGCTTTATATAATCTGAAAGTAAAAAAATTATATCTTGCTAGAGATCGTTGGGGAAAAAAACCTTTATATTATTTTTATAATAACAATAAAATTTTTTTTTCATCAACAATTTCACCAATAATAGAGTCAAAACTCATACCAAACACAATTAATCTAAATGCCTTAAGTCAGTATTTCCAACAAGGTTATATTACCAGCGACGAGGGTTCAATTATTAATGGGGTAAAACAAGTAAAACCCAATTCAATTCTCGAATTTGAAATATTAAATGAAAAAATAGTAAAATTTCGTGAAAAGATAATTTATGAAAATAAAAAAGAAAAGAAATCCCAATTTGATATTGATGTTCTTGAGAATAAAATAATTAAAGCTGTTGAATTAAGACTTAATAGTGATGTTGATGCAGGTTTATTATTATCAAGTGGGATAGATAGTTCATTGGTAGCTTCAATTTCTGCAAAACTAAATAAAAATATTGATAGTTTTTCTGTTGGCTTTGATCATTTATATAAAGATGAAGATGAAACCCAAGTAGCTGCTGAAATTTCAAAAAAATTAGGGATTAAAAACCATAAATTAGCACTCGATAAAAAAGATATACATAAATTTGTATCTAATATTGAGAATGCTTTCGATGAACCTTTTGCAGACTCTTCTCAAATTCCATCTATGATAGTTTTTTCCAAAATTTCTAAGGTTGCTAAAGTTGCAATTACAGGAGATGGAGGTGATGAAATATTTTATGGTTACAATAGATATAGATATTATAATTACTGGAATAAAATATTTAAATTTTCAAAACCATTTCTAAAAATTCTTAATAATAGAAAATTAAAAAAACTTTTCTATAGAAATATGAATTATAAATTAATTAATCAAATAGAAAAATTCTCTAATATATTTGTTTCACAAAATTGTATTAAATATTCAGATTTTACAAGACTATCTTTAAATGAAAGCATTGTTAATTCGCCTATTTATTCAAAAAATAGCTTTAATGAAAATTTAGAATGTCTAGAAGATTTAAGAAATTTTGATATTCAAAATTATATGGTCTATGATATTTTAACAAAAGTAGATAGGTCATCAATGTATTACGGTGTTGAAGCTAGATCACCTTTACTAGATGTTGATGTTTTTAATTATTTAAAGAATTCATCAATAGAACAAAATATTACTTTATTTAATAATAAGATATTGTTAAGAAAAATTCTTAAAAAATACTTGCCAAATCATTTAATTAATAAATCAAAAAAAGGATTTTCAATACCTCTGGATGGTATTTTATTTAGTGAAATCAAAAATAATTATTTTGACTGTTATCACTATGTAAAAAATAATAAATTATTAAACAATCTTAACAAAAAAAATATTGAGAAATATACTTATTTGTTTTTCACAAAGAAAGATTTGAGATTCACTTCAATAGTCTGGTCTTTTTATATTTATTTTAAATGGTTGATAAAATATGAAAATTTTTTAGATTTCTCTTAATTCTTCATTCACAAATATATTCGTCTAAATAGAATTTATTTGTCTCTACATTGTTACTATCAAAAATTTTATAATTAAAATTTTTGAGTAAATTATACAATTCATCAGTTGTTTGATTTTTCTGAGTCAAGATTTTAGGATGAACTGATAAAAAAATGATAGGGTGATTTAACCTAAGTACATTTACAGATCCTTTTAAAATGTCAATTTCTGCACCTTCTGCATCCAATTTTATAATTTCAGGATTAATATTGTTATTTTTACAAAAGATATCCAATGTTGTTTGTTGGACTTCTTCGAAGAATTTAAAATGCTTACTATAATTTAAAATTGAATTTTTTCCACTTACATCTTTTTCAGTGTATAATTTAGCTGTGTTAGTATCATTACCCAATAATAATTTATAAGCAGAAATTTTATTTTCAAAATTATTTTGTTTGATATGATTCTCAAGAAATTTATAGTTTTGCTTAGCAGGTTCAAAAGCATATATTTTTGATTTTTGATGAGATTTTTTAGCTGCACATAGTGAAAATAACCCAATATGTGCTCCTACATCGATTATAGTTTTTTTATTTTCACATAAATTAATTGCAACATCAAACTGGGAGTTATGTTTTGAATTCCAATTTTCAAAATTACTAAAGAAAAATTTGTTGTGTAAGTAAAACTTGCCAAATTTTGAAATTTTGATTTTGAAATATAGGCCAGTAAAAGAAAAAATAAACCTGTATATGTCTCCAAAAAATAGCCAAAATGTATTATATTTTTTCAAAAAAGAATTATGCCTAATTTTTTTTAGTGTTGAGAGCATATTTTTTGGCTAATTTACTATTAATATTTTCATAAACTTTAAATTACATATCAAATCAATTTATATTTATTTTAAACATTAAGATATATAGTGAATATGATAATATTTCCCTAAAATGAATTTAAATAATTTAAAATAAACTTTTTGATCCAAAAAAACTTACAATTACAAAATTCTGTATTTTTTTACAAGATACCTTTTTTTTTAACTATTTTTATACCTATTTTCTTAATAACAGGCCCTTTTTTATCTGATTTATCTTTATCAATATGTTCAGTAATTTTTTTAATTAATATTTTTAAATATAAAAATTTTGAATACGTTAAAAATAAATACTCTTACTTTTTCTTATTTTTTATTTTTATTTTAATTATCTCATCCTTTTTGTCTAATGATATTTTGTATTCATCAAAGTCCTCAATTTTTTATATAAGATTTTACTTTTTTACTCTGTCAACATGGTTTTTAGTTAAATTAAATCCAAAAATAATTATTTATATTTTTTACTCAATTTTATTTTGTTTTGTCATATTGATTCTTGATGGTTTTATTCAGTTTGTTTATGGCCAAAATATTTTTGGATGGCCATTGATTAAAACAAGGGTAAGCAGTTTATTTAAAGATGAATTAATTTTGGGTAGTTATTTGTGTAGACTTTTTCCTATTTTATTCGCTGGTATGGTATTTAGATTTGAATATCATAAAAAAAAAGATTTTATTTATTATTTTGTGTTAGCTATTTTTATTTTTTCAGAAGTTTTAATATTTTTGTCTGGTGAAAGAGTTGCTTTTTTTTACCTTAATCTTTCTGCATTATTTATATTATTTTGCTCAGTTAATTATAAGAAATTAAGATTATTTACTTTAACAATTTCTCTGGTTTTTATCGTATTAATAAGCAATTTTTACCCACAATTTAAAGAGAGAATGGTGGATAAAACTATTGAGCAAATAGGAATAAACACCGATCAAGTGCATGCTTTTACCCCACAACATAATGATCATTATATTTCAGCACTTAAAATGTTTAATAAAAACATTTTTTTTGGCATTGGCCCAAAAATGTTTAGATACGAATGTTCAAATGAAAAATATAAAGTTTCAGATTATTCCTGTACAACACACCCACATAATACATATATCCAACTACTATCAGAAACTGGAATTATAGGATTTTTAACTTTTGTTTTTATATTTGTTTATTTTTCATTTAAATCATTACAGCATTTTTATTATAAAATATTAAAGAAAAATATTATCTTCAATGATTTTCAAATAATATTGATGTCTGCAATTTTAATAACTATTTGGCCAATAGCACCTACTGGAAACTTTTTTAATAATTGGTTATCAATAATTTATTTTTACCCTATAGGTATATTTCTCTGGACGTTAGAGAGAAAATAATCAAAAATATATTTAAATGATATAATTGCTTACTGACTTGAAAATTTAAAATTTATCAATAAAATTGAATAAAATATGAGTTATTAATGTATTTTTTAAACAATTTTTTAAAAATCCAATTATTTTATTGAATAAAATTATAAAATCCCTATAAAAATTTCGCCGGTGATTATTGCGATGGTGTTATACCCGATCCCATTCCGAACTCGGAAGTCAAGCCCGTCTGCGCCAATGGTACTTTGTCTTAAGACATGGAAGAGTAGGTCATCGCCGGCTAAATAATTTGATTATGAAAATAAAAAGTTCACTAAAATCAATAAAAAAAAGAGACCTAAATTCTAAATTAGTTAGAAGAAGAGGTCGCGTTTATGTTATAAACAAAACTAACCCAAAATTTAAAGCAAGACAAAAGTAAATTTTATGGATAACAAAAACCATAAAAATACTTGGAATAATTTTACTAAATTTGTGCTATGGGGTACGATAGTTGTAATTTCTGTTTTGGTTTTAATGGCGATTTTTCTTTTGTAATATCTTAATTTATTTTTATTATGAATTTAGCTTCAGTTTCAGAAAACCGAGATATTGAAAAGCGAATAGCAATTACTCCAGAAATTGCAA
>MDTG01322468.1_pt1 | contig 11778 bp, 7 predicted proteins | sample 811421 | NCBI WGS metagenome assembly MDTG01 (sample SAMN05326645, study PRJNA326480) | marine metagenome | isolation source: seawater | place: Pacific Ocean: South East | collected 2011 | reverse complement strand
TTTTAATGATGGTTCATGTGAGTATCCAGAAGAGTTTTATGATTGTGATGGAAACTGTTCATCAGACTCTGATTCTGATGGCATATGTGATGAAGAAGATTTATGTATTGGGTTAGATAATATAGATACGGATAATGATGGCATATGCGATGATTTAGATCCTTGTATTGGATTTGATAATGAGAATGATATTGATAACGATAATGTTTGTGATGATTTTGACCCTTGTTTTGGATTTGATAACATAGATACAGATAATGATGGATTGTGTAATGATTCTGAAATAGTTGGATGTCAGGATGAGCTAGCATGTAATTATGATCCATCAGCAACAGATCCTGGTGCATGTGATTATGCTGAAGAGTTTTATGATTGTGATGAAAATTGTATAGTAGATATAGATTGTGCAGGTGAATGTGGAGGAAGTAACTATATTGATGATTGTGGATATTGTGTATCTGAAGACACGCCTACAGATGATTGCTTATCTGCTGAGAATATAATACCAGATCAAATCTATCTTAAGCAAAATTATCCTAATCCATTTAATCCATCTACTACAATTCAGTATGAAGTTCCTTTAGGAATTACAAGTCTAAATTTATCCTTATTTGATATGAATGGAAGATTAATAAAAACTTTTCATAATGGAGTTCATGCCCCAGGATATTTTACAATTACTTTAACATCAGAAAATTTAAAAAGTGGTGTATATATATTAAAATTATCATCTGATAAAACTACTTCTACTAAAAAAATTACGGTACTTAAATAAATATATTTATTATCCCAAAATTGTGTTTATTGAATTAAAAAATATATGTAAATCATTTAAACTTTTTAAACGGGAAGCAGGCTTAAAAGGCGCTTTACGTTCATTTGTTAAAAGAAATTATCAAGAATTTCATGCTTTGAAAAATATTAATTTAAATATTGAGAAGGGTGAAATTATTGGTATTTTAGGTGAAAATGGTGCAGGGAAAACTACTCTTATTAAATTAATGATAGGCCTTTTATATCCTTCTAGTGGCAATATTTTAGTAAACGGATATACTCCTTGGGAAAAGAAACATGATTACTTAAAAACAGTTTCTATTGTTATGGGTCAAAAAAACCAGCTTTGGTGGGATATCCCTGCTTCTGAGTCATTCTTATTAAACAAACATATTTATAATTTAGATGATAGTAACTATCAAAAAACTTTAGATGAGTTAGTAGATTTTTTAGAAGTTAGAGATAAAATAGATATTCAAGTAAGGAGATTATCTTTAGGTGAAAGAATGAAGATGGAAATAATTGCTTCATTATTACATAATCCTTCAATTGTGCTGCTTGATGAACCTACTTTAGGTTTAGATGTTATATCTCAATCTAAAATCAGAGAATTTGTTAAATATTATAATGAGCAAAATAATACAACCTTTGTTATTACTAGCCATTATTCAAGAGATATTGAGGAAATGTGTAAAAGGGTTCACGTTTTAAATAAAGGTAAATCAATTTATGATGGTAATTTTGAATCATTAATTTCTAAAATTAATCCACAAAAAAAATTAATTTTCAAATTACCAGATTCTTCAGATATAAATTCTTTAGATTCAAAAATTCAAAATTACACTTATGATTTAGATGATAAAATTCTTACCTCAATAATGCCGGAAAAAGATTTACATGAATTATTAAATATATTACTAGAAAAATACAGGCCTGAAAATATAAGTTTTGAAGATTTGCCTGTTGATGAAACAATGAAGAGCTTTTTTGAAAATCCTTCAAAATTTTTAAAATAATTTTATGAGTAAATATCTATCTGTACTAAGAATTAATTGGGTTAATGCACTAGAATATCGAGGAAATGCATTAATAGGTTTATTTGCAATTTTTTCTGGTCTATTTATTGAATATCAAATTTGGAGTCTTATTTTTGATAGTTCAAATTATTCAAGTATAAAAATTTCTGGTTCAAATGAAGAATTTAATTTTACACAATTAATTATTTTTATTTTTTTATCAATTATTGTTGGACAATTGAAATCATCATGGGCAACATCTTTTCAAATGATATTTGAAATTCGACAAGGCCTTATTAATAAATATCTTATTAGACCAGTATCTTTTTTTTGGTATCACTTTATGATGTTTTTAGGTGTTAATTCACTTTTTTATATAGTTTACTCAATTGTAATTTTTATTTTTGTAATTCTATTTCCGAATATTTTATTTCCTACATTGGGAAGTTTTTTAGGTTTTATTATATCATTAGCAGTTTCTATTTATTTATCATACAGTATTTATTTTATTATGGTTTGTTTTGCTTTTTGGTTTGGTGAGGTAAGATCTATTGTCTTAGCATATAACTTGGGAATGCTAATGATTTCAGGACAATATATACCTGTTAGATTATTTCCAGAAAATATCATATCTATAATTAGCTGGACTCCATTAATTTATTTAGTTGATTTTCCAGTAAGTACAGCTGTTGGTTTATATACTTTAAATGAATGGATATATAATTTAGGATTTTCCTTGCTTTGGTGTTTGATAGTAACGTTTTTTAGTTTTTATATATATAATAAAGGCATATCACAGTATGAAGCTTATGGCCAATAAATATTTAAAAATATGGAAGGCATTTTTTAGAAATACTCTTTCTAGAGATATGGAATTTAAAATGAATTTTATTTTACAAATATTTATTGATTTTATTTATTATGGTTCTTTGTTTTTTTTCTTCAAAATTATTTTTCAATATCAAAATTCATTTGGTGAGTTTAATCAGGATGCAGTTATTATATTTTTAGTTCTATTATATATTGTTGATTCTATATATGTTTTTTTATTAGGAGGAAATGTTTTTGAAGTTAATAATAAAGTTAGAACTGGAGATTTAGATTTTATATTGACCAAACCAATTAATCCTCAATTTTTTATTTCATTTAGATATGTAAATAGTTATGCACTAATATCATTAATAATACTTCTATCCTTACTTTTAAGATTAGTTTATAATTACCATGAATTTCAGTTTTTATATATAAATTACATTTTTTGTTTTATATCTATTTGTTTAGGAGTTGCAATCTTTTATTCTATTGAATTTATCATAGCATGTCTTTCATTTTGGTTCCGAAATTTTTCTTATGCTGGTTGGTTATCTGGTGAATTAATAAAATATTCAAGAAGACCAGATAGTATATATAAAGATTGGCTTAGAAAGATTCTACTTTCAATTTTACCAATGGCAATGATAGTATCAGTACCTGCTCGTATGTTACTATTTGGCTTAAATATTAAACTATTACTTTTTCAAGTGGCTGTAGCATTTTGTTTTTTATCTATAAGTGTTTTTATATGGAATAGAGGTTTAATGAAATATGAAAGTGCATCTAGTTAAATAATTATTTATGTTTTCCTTTTCTTTTTTCTAGCTGCGGGAAATAAAACATTATTTAAAATTAATCTATATCCTGGAGAATTTTTATGTATTGCTAAATCAGTTGGAGGGTCACCAACATAATGTTTATAATCCTCAGGATCATGACCTCCTAAAAAAGTGAATGTTCCTTTTCCAGCATTACCATGAATATATTTTACTTGATCACTTGCAGGATCTTCACCCATAACTAAAATATAATCTTTTAAAAAATTTCTATTAAATCCTGTTGACTGGCCCATAAATCCATTAATTATTGAAACATGATTTTGTGTTAACATAGTAGGAATAGGATCCCATTTAGCTGAAAAATCAAATAATGTAAAGTAATCAGCTTCAGCTCCTTTTGTTCTAGGCATATGACTTGGAGGATAATCAATACTGGAGTATTCATATATCATAGGGTCTGTATATAGAGTATAATTTTCAAATGCAATTGAATTACTAAAATCTAATTTTGAATAATAATCACTATCTACAGGAGTTCCATCAAAAACAGAAGCCACTATATCTGTTTTATGTGCGGCTAGTGCTATATCAAAAGAGTCAGTTGCTGAGCACATTGCAAATAAAAAACCACCGTTAGTAATATATTCTTTAATCTTCATAGCGACACCTTTTTTTAAATTATGTACACTTGAAAATCCATATTTATTAGCAATTTTATTAAAGTCTGCCTCCATTTTTTTATACCATGGTTTATTTCTATAATTTTTATAAAATTTACCATATTGTCCTGTAAAATCTTCATGATGAAGATGTAGCCAATCATAATCAGACAACTTATTTGTAAGCACATCATCATCAAAAATTATTGTATAATTTATTTCTGCATATGTTAATGCTAAAGTTACCGCATCATCCCATGGTAATTTATCAGGAGGTGAGTAAACAGCAATTTTTGGTTCTTTTTCAAGCAAAACAATATCCATATTATTTTCTTCAATTGATTGAAAAATATTATTGACTTCGGATGCATTAATTTCTGAATATGAAACTCCGCGAAGAATACACTCATTTTTGATTATACTATTATTATCTAGCATAAAAGAACCGCCTTTATAATTTAAAAGCCAATCTACATTTATTTTATTTGTAAGAGCAAAAAAAGCAATTCCATATGCTTTTAAATGGTTGTTTTGTGTTTGATCCATTGGGATTAGTAATTTTTGATTAAAACAAAAATTAGATATCAAAACTAGTATTAAAATAAATTTACTATATTTCATCATCAGCTATTTTCCTCAATCTTTCTCTAATTAAATCATAAAACATACTATCAGGGAATAAATCTAAAAATAATAAATAAATATCTACAGCTTTAACTTTATCTCCAATTACATAATCATAGATCTCTCCTTTTAAAATATATGCATGTTCAGCATATGCTGAATCATCAGAAATAGAATTGATTATATCGATTGAGTTTAAATGATCTCCTTGCAACAAAGTTAAGTATGATTTTTCATATTCTATTTTATCATTTATTTCATTAGAATCAGTTTTTATAGTATTAAGAATATCTATTGCCATCACTCTTTTATTTTGTATTAATTTTAATTTGGATAAAGTATATTTTTTAAAATTATCATCTTTATCAAAAGAATATGCTATGCTAACTAAATCTAAGATATCATTATAATAATCATTATCTTGAGGTAAGCTTTTTAAAATTTCTTTGCTTGATTCTAATAAAGATTTTTTTTCTCCTTTATAAAATAAATTTTGAATTTTTTTAATTTCTAGGAGCATTTTTATTTTTTTATTATTTAAGTTTGACAAATTTTCTATTTTTTCAAAAGCGCCATCTAGATCTCCTTTTGAATGATAAATATCTATCATTTTTTCTAAAGATTTTATTCTATAATTAAAAGTTTTTTCATTTTTATAAATTTGATCATACAGCAAATATGCACCATCTAGATCACCTTGAATTTTATATTTTATTTCAGCCAAATTAAAAGTTGATTGGTAATCTCCGATATTTATGCTTAAAGAATCATATATATCTATTGAATTTCCAAGTAAATCAGACATCTCTTCATTTATTGTTATGAAAGGAGAATTAGTGATTTTATTGAAGTTGATTGTTTTTGAAATTGGAATATCATGATAATTTTTTGTTAATTTATCTTCAAATAAATTAGCAAGTAAGAAAATTGCTTTAGTTATTATTTTTTCATCTTTTGAATTTTTAATAATCGAATTAATTATTTTTTCTGCTAAATCGCTTTGTTCAATTTCTAATAAATCTTGAATAAATTTTATTTTTAAAGATTCATTATTAGAGTACTTATCTAAAATTTCATAAGATAGTGCAAAATTTTTCAATTTATACTCTAATTGAGATAAAATAATTTTAGAGCTAGATAAATTATTTTTATTTAATGATTCTCTAATGATATTAATATTATACTCATTATCTGCTAAAGACATAACCCTTGATGAAACAATATTTATATTTTTACTATTATTGTCTAAGTAAATAAAATATTCATCTAATGCATTTTTTATTTTTCCTTTTAGTGAGTAAAAAATTCCAAGTTGCAATGAATAAAAATTAGGATTATATAATCTTATATGATTTACTAATTCTGATGCTTTTTCTATATTTTCATATTTTAATAAAAATGAAATAATCTTTGATGTATAATGCAGATTAGGTTTAGGATTATTTTTAATTATATTAATTATATAATCAACTTTTGAACTAGATGTTAATAAATAAATTTCAAAGATGTTAGGAAGTTTAGACTCATCATAGTTATGCATTTCAATATATTTGTTTGCATATGGTAAAATATTTTCAAATGATTTATCTATTAAGGCTATATTTTTAACTGATATTATTGCTTCATCTAAATATGGAAATTTCTTTAAAAGCTCTAGATAGATATCTTTTGATTCATTTAAAAGTCCTGATACTTCAAGAGTCTTAGCTTGTTTGATGATTTTTTTTTGATCAGTAGTTAACTTATAATTTTTTTTCTGAGTAAAAACTAAGCTCAAAAATATTAATATAAATAATATATGATTTTTGCAATTATTCATTTGAATTATTTTTTTGAAGATTTAAAAAGTATTTTCTAATCATTTCATTATATTCACTAGAGTGACCTTCTTGCATAGCCGCATCCATTGCATTTATAAGTAAAATATTTTTCTCCCCATAGTTATCTGGCAATTTGCTTTCACCCTCGTAATTAAATTGTTCTGCATTTTTGCTTTTTCTTTGCTCTGAAAAATCTTTTTGAGCTAAAGATTTTTGATTATCAAGCATTCTATTTAAAATTTGTTGTTGTCTTTCAATAGTTTTTTGAGTGATATTTTTATTGCTAAAATCTTGAAGGACATTATCCATATCATTATTAATTTTTTCCATTGTTCCATTATTTTGACCTGGATTATCACCCATTAATTCATTGAGCTCTTCTTTCAACTTTTGTTGTTGAGATTGTAATTGCTCCATAAGTCCAGGCTGTTTCATCAAACCAAATTGATTAAGCTGCATTGTCCCTTGATTTATACCTTGCTGTTTATTCGAAATAGACTCCATTGCTTGCATAAATTGATCAAATCCGGAAGCATTTTGACTTTTTTGCATTTCATCTAATGATTCTAATAAAAGATAAATAGTTTGATTGATATGGCTTAATGCTTGAAGTTGATTTTTTTTAGAGTTAGTGATTTTTTTTTGTTCCATCTCAGAAATTGAATTAGCAATAGAAGATTTTATTTTTCCAAAAGATCTACTTATGCTAGGTTTAAGGAAAAAGGTTTTATTTGATAGCTCTATCATCGCTTTCATAATTTGATTTAATTGAATACTAATATTATTTTGTTTAGTATTAATATCTCTTAAAAAAGGACTATTGCTTCTAGCATTTTTAGATTGGTCAATAATTTTTTCTTGTTTATTTGATACGGTTATCAAATTATCAATTATTAAAATGAATTCTTTTGAAAGCAATTCTTTACTTTCCTTTATAAAATTTTCTTGAATTTCATTTAATTTTTCAGATATTTCTGTTAAATTTTCTTTAGAAATTTCAGACTCAATTTGAGCTGTTTCAACATTGTTTTCAGATAATTGATTTGTTGTATTATTTAATTGATTTTCTGTTTGATTTAAAAGGTTATCGTTTTTGAGATCATCAATTTCTTTTAAAGTTTTATCTGATTGTTCTTCCATCATTTTGCTTGTTTCATCTAATAAATCTTTAAACTCATTAAATCTTTTTTCCTGTTTGCTAGATTTTGCTGTTAACATTTTATTTTTATCAGGTTCATTTTTAATTTGATCAATTAAGGTATTTTGTTTATCAATGAGGTTATCCATAATTTGATTTAACTCTTCTAATTTTTTTTCTGCTTGAGCCAATTCAAACATTTCAATAAATCTATCAAGTTCATTTTCAAATTGTTCCATATTAAATTCAAAATTCTCTAATGCATTTAGTAAATCTTTTGGGTCCATGTCTTGCATAGATTCTTGAAGTTTATTCATAGCTTCCAGTAATTCTGGCGTCATCATATCCTGTAGTAGTTTTTGAAAATGATCAAATTTTTGCATCAAATTATCATCAAATAAATTATTGTTTTCTGCCTGCTCTTGAATTTTTTCTATGTTTTCTTGAATTTGTTTAATTTCTTCAAAAATTTCATTAGCCTTATCTAATGATTTTTTAATATTATTTTCTTTCTCAATGCTTAAATCTTTATCTTTAATTAAATCTAATTTAGCTTCTGTTGTAGCCTCAAATATTTCTTCTAAAGCTTCTTGAATATCATCTATTTCTTCATTGTTGTTTTCTTCATATGTTTCAATTTTTGCAAACATATCTTGAAGTGTTGGGAATTTGGCAATAAATTTTTTGGACTTGGTGTTAGATCGATAATCCTCAGAGATAAAATAAAAATATATTTCATCACCCATATTTAAATCTAAATCACTAATATCTATAATTTTATTAATATTAATATTTCTTAGATTATCATTTGAGAAATTATATAATTCCCAAATACCTTTGTTGACTTTTGATGAAAAAGAATTTAATCTAATGATTTCATATTCAATGTAAGTACTTTTAATTTTGTAATCATCTGATACGTTTATATTAATTGGAATTTCATATGATTCATCAATTTCAAACTCGCTATAAGGAAGATAAATATTTTGAATTGGCGGAGTATCAATTTTATTAATAAATGTAAATTGAGTAGGATTTAAATTGGGAATATAATTTTTATCTAGACAGTAAATTTGCATTTTACTATCTTCATTAATTCTGAAATTCCCTGAAATATTTGTTTTATTTATATCTAGATCTATTCTGTCATTATTTAAAACCATCCATGCACTAGTTAGCTCTTTATTAGCATTGAAATCAATAGCAATTGTGCTTCCAGACAATACATTTATTTGGTTTGAGTTACTTATCAACATAGGCTCAGATTCAATATAATCTGGAAATATAATTTTAAAACTAGATTTAATCATTTTTGGTCGTTCTTTAACAGTTATAATGGTTTGTTCAGTGCCAATAGAATCCCAATTAGAAATCCATGAGTTAGGTTTAGCCTCAGACCAAAAAGAAATATTTGAATTTATATTATTAAATGCAAACTCATAATTATTAAACTCATTTTTATGAATTTTTTTAGAATTAAAATTATCAAATTCAATCCATTTAAAATCAATTGAATCTGGCAAATCTCCACTGCCTTGTACAATGATTTTCAATGTATCTCCACTTAAAACTTCAAAAAGAGATTTTTCATTTTTTAATTTAAATGGCAGTTTAGGTGAAAAATATTTATTGTAATTTGATAATCTGATTAGTGCATTATTTTGAAAAGAAATAAATGCAATTAAGCATAATAAAATACTTATTGAATATATTTTTATTTTATTATAATTAATATTGAAATCAATATTATTAATTTCAATATCCTTCAAATCAGTATTTAATTTTTTTATTGCTAAATCTATTAAGTCTGATTTTTTTGAATTTTTATATAGTTGATATACATTAAGTAATCGATCTTTAATATGTGGAAAATTATAGCCTAAGTCTCTTGCTAATTTTTCATTATTATTATTATTAAATAAACCATTATATGATATAATCCATTTTATAATTGGGTAAAGTAAAAATAAAATTGTAGTAGTTAAAAATAACGTAAATAATATTTTTCTTTTAACTGATGTAAGAAAGAAAATTTCTTCAACGGCTAGAATTGCAAAAAGTGAAATACATATATAAAATAAAATAAATATAATTTCTTTATAGAAAGTTATATTAGATATTTTTTTACGATATGTTTTTAAAAAAAGTAAAATTGTATTCATTTTATTGACTAAGCGCATAAATAATTATATTTACACCCATTTTTAATGCTTGATTTCTTATATATTCAGGGTTATTGTGTACTTGAGGATCTTCCCAACCATCTCCTAAATCTGATTCATATGTATACAAAAGAATTAATTTCTCATTATTAAATATACCTAAAGCTTGAGGTCTTTTATTATCATGTTCATGCACTTTGGGAAGACCGTTTGGAAAATTATAAAAGCAATTGAATATTTCATGATTTGGCGGCAATTCAACTAAATTTTTGTCTGGAAAAATTTCTTTGATTAATTTCCTAAATGAGTTATCCAGCCCATAGTTATCATCCACATGAAGAAACGCACCATTATAGAGGTGTTCTCTTAATTGAAATTGTTCTCTATCGGAAAGTGTAACATTGCCGTGCCCTGTAAGATAAAAGTAAGAATTTTTAATAAATTCTTCATCCCCAATTTCGACAATCTTTTCTTGATTAGAGGTGTTAATATTTGTATTGATTTCTAGGTATTCAAGTAAATTAGGTAAAGATGATTTATCAGAATACCAATCGCCACCTCCGCTATATTTAATTCTTGCAATGGCAAATTCGCTAGATATAACCAAGGTTAGTGTAAGTAATAATAATGTATAATGTATTAAACGCATTCCATATAAAATTTATTAACATAAAATAATATTCTTAATTTAATATTAAATTAAACTATGTATTTAATATATATGTTCAATGAATATTATGTTTTAAAATAAGAATTCTCAATTATAAATCTATATGAAAATCAAATTCATAATATTATTTTTTATTTCTTTTATTTTTTCTTATGAAAATACTTGGTCAACTACAAGATTTGAATATTGGTGGAATTCTAAAATAAATAAATCTTTATTTAGAGAGTCTATAAAATTTTTGCCCTATAAAATTAAAATTGGTAATTATAATTATGGAGGATTGGATTATTGGGAAAAATTTTCTGAAAATAGTGATACTTTAACAAGCTCACCAATAGTAACTACAAATGATCGTGAATTTGATTTTATTAATGAATCAAAATTTAGAAGTGGTACATCTTTTGAAATAGATTTTTTATCTTATAATTTTTTAGAAAAATATCAAAATAAAGTAGATATCACATTAGGATTGGGCTATAAAATCAGAAAGCCTAATAAAAAAGTTTTAATTCCATATGATAATAATAATATCCAAGAAAATTGGTTTAATGATGATTCAAAATTATTTTATAATCCATTAATACATAATTTAAACATCAATACCAATTTCATTTTTCAGGTATCAAAAATATTTTATCCATATTATAATTTTTCTTATGGGTTTGTTCAATCGTATTTATTTGAAGACTCACAAGGAGATTTGTCAATTAAAGGCGAAGGTCATTCAATTGGACATGCAATTGGATTAAATTTTATTTCCTCAGTTGAAAACAAGCATTATGATTTACATTATGGTATTGAATTAAGATTTGATGAATTTGTTATTGATCAAATATCTGATTTGAGTGCAAATATTTCAAAAGTTGAGATAAGAGAAATTGGAATTAATTTTAATATTGGAATTGGTTATGGTGGGAAAAATACAATTGGAGATGTTGCTTATAGTCAGATGATTAATTCTAACTATATAGAAGCAATTGAAAATTTTAATTTTTTTAAAAATAAATATCCAAATCACCCAAGAAAAAAAATAGCTGATAAAATGATATTATTCAGTGAAAATAAAATAGCTTATCAAATGTTCAATAATGGTAAAAAAGAATATGATAAAGGGCATATTGATAAAGCGATTATTTGGTTTAAAAAAGCAATTGATAAATCAAAAAATAATAAACTTTTATCATTAGAACTAGAGTCTAGAAAATTTTTAATTGCAAATAAATTGTTAGATGATTTAGATAATTACCAAAAATCACACACGGACGAACAAACTTTGGATTATTTAGATTTTATTATTTTATTTTCAGATCGAATTAAATCAAA
>MDTG01085783.1_pt1 | contig 11778 bp, 7 predicted proteins | sample 811421 | NCBI WGS metagenome assembly MDTG01 (sample SAMN05326645, study PRJNA326480) | marine metagenome | isolation source: seawater | place: Pacific Ocean: South East | collected 2011 | reverse complement strand
GTTGTCCGACTAGGGCTCGAACCTAGACTCTTCTGGACCAAAACCAGACGTGTTGCCAGTTACACCATCGGACAATTTAAAAGAGTTCAAAATTACACTAATAAAAATAAGAAACAAAAAATAATACCTTAGTTAATTAAAATAGAATACAATAACGTATTTTTGTTTTTCTGAAAAACAAAAATAATCATGGTTAATTCAATAAAATCACTTTCTTTTTCAACATTAGACAAAATAGGTGGCTGGCTAGTTTTTTTTATTGCATTATTAACTTACACATTAACTTTGGAGCCAACAACTAGCTTTTGGGATTGTGGAGAATATATTGCCACAGCACACAAAATTCAAGTTGGACACCCCCCGGGAGCCCCACTTTTCGTAATTATAGCAAACTTTTTTTCAAATTTAACACTCGGTAATTCAGCTAATGTAGCATGGATGATAAATTTCATGTCTGCTTTATGTAGCGCATTTACAATTGCATTTTTATTTTGGATTATCACCTTGCTAAGCAAGAAAATATTACAACAAGAAAAAGAAGATAAAAACATATCTTTATTTTCAAAATTTTCCATATTATTTGGCGGCCTTATTGGGGCTTTAGCATATGCTTTTTCAGATTCATTTTGGTTTTCTGCTGTTGAAGGAGAAGTCTACGCAATGTCTTCTTTATTTACCGCTGTCGTTTTTTGGTCTATTCTTAAATGGGAAAATGAATTTGAGGATACACACTCAAATAGATGGCTAGTTTTAATAGCATTTTTAATTGGTCTCTCTGTTGGCGTACATATGCTTAACTTGCTTGCTATACCTGCAATAACTAGCATTTTTTTATATAAAAAATGGCAATTAAAAAACTATTCAAGTCTCTTAAAGTTTATACTAATAAATATTATTGGCGTAACGATTCTTGGTTTTATATTTTATATAATCGTACCTCAAACAGTTAATCTTTTTGGTAAAACAGAATTATATTTCATTAATGAATTGGGACTTAGATTTAACAGTGGAACAATCGCATTTTTAATTACAATAGCGATATTAATTACATCTATTTTAATTTATTCTCAATATAAAAAATTAGTCAATTTACATACAATAACCTTAAGCTTTCTTTTTTTTCTAATTGGATACTCTTCTTTTTTTGTTTTAATCATTAGATCAAATGCAAATACTCCAATAGATGAAAATAATCCTGAAGATGCCGTTAGCTTACTAGCATATCTTAACCGAGAACAATATGGAAGTCACCCTTTAATACATGGATACTCTTTCAACTCTAGCGACTCAACAGTTACTGACGGAAATCCTGTTTATGTTCAAGGATATGAATTAAAAAATACAAAAGGAGGACTGCGATGGAAAAATAAGGATGGAAAATCTGTTTACAAGGAAGATTTCTCTACGAAAGAAAAAGCTAAACAAAAAAAAGAAGAGTTATTAAATATGAAAGAAAATAACTCATTAGCTTTTGAGATAAATGACAAATATATTATTTCAGATGCAAGAAAAGATTGGAAAACAATCTATAAAAAAAATGATGAAAGTTTTTTTCCAAGAATGTGGAGTAGTTCTTCTCTACATATAAATGGTAGAATAAATGACGGGTATTTAGGTTGGAGTGGAAAAAAAAGAGCTGATAATAAAATTCCTACTTTTATAGAAAACATAAAGTTTTTCTGGAACTACCAAATCAAGCATATGTATATAAGATATTTTATGTGGAATTTTTCTGGAAAGCAAAATGATATACAGGGACATGGGGGTAAATTAGACGGAAATTGGAAAACTGGAATAAATGTGATTGACAACCATCTTCTTGGACTAGGCCCCCAAAAAAATCTACCAAAGCATTTAAAAGACAATGCAGGTCATAATAAATATTTTTTATTACCTTTTTTACTAGGTTTATTCGGAATATTCTTTCATTTCAAAAAACAAAAAAAAGATTTTTGGGCCATATTCCTATTATTCTTTTTTACTGGTGTGGCAATTGTAATTCAATTAAACCAAACACCTTATCAACCTAGAGAAAGAGACTATGCATATGTTGGTTCTTTTTTTGCTTATGCAATTTGGATAGGTATAGGAACATTAGGAATATTACAACTTACACAAACTACCATAGTAAATAATATAACATCACAATCTAGAAATAACTATTTAAAAAATATATCCATTGTTATTTCTATTTTTCTATTAGGAATACCAACTCTTATGGCATATCAAAATTGGGACGATCACGATAGATCAAATCGATATACCGCTAGAGACTTTGCTAAAAATTATCTTAGCTCTTGCAAACCAAACGCAATTTTATTTACTATGGGCGACAATGACACTTTTCCATTATGGTACGTTCAAGAAGTGGAGGGCTACAGAACAGATGTACGGGTAGTAAATTTAAGTTTATTAAATACTGATTGGTACATTGATCAAATGAAAAAAGATGCTTATGATGGCAAAGCCGTTCCTTTTAGTCTAGAAAAAGATTTATATAAACAAGGAACTAGAGATGTGGCATACTACTACCCATACTCAACACTTATTCAAGACAATCAAACAATTAATTCATTAGAAAGCCAAATTCAAATTCTGAACAAAAGAGACCCACAGCAAACTTTAGAAATTAGAAATTATTTAAATAACATTCTTTTAATGATTTCAAAAAAAAATAGAAATGAAGCGCTAGAATCTTTAGGGAAGATATTAAATATTCCAACTGAAAAAAGAAAAGACGATTTGTTTTTGGACTCTATCAACATTAGTGAAAAAGTTTTTAATCTTAGTGACTTTAATCATTGGATAGAATCTGATGAAAAATTTACAAAAATAAATGTAACTAAAAATAAAGCACACGTTTACTTCCCCATGAGTAAATTAAAATTCCAAGTAAACAAAAATAATGTTTTAGAAAAAAACATTGTTACGAAAAATAATTTAGCGCTAATCGAAGATAGTTTGCTAATTGATTTCTCAAAACATCAGGTTAGAGGTTTAGATAAAAAAAGCTTGATGATTTTAGACCTCTTAGAAGAAAACGATTGGGAAAGGCCTATTTATTTTGCGATAACTATTGGAGACCCCAATCAAAACCCAGAGCCATTCTTATTTTTAAATGATTATTTACAATTAGATGGAATGGTTTATCAGTTAGTCCCTATTAAAAATACTAGTAACGAAAGCGGAAGAATAAATAGTGATATTTTATATGACAACATAATGAACAAATTCAAATGGGGCGGCATTGATATCTCTAATGATATTTATATAGATGAGACAAATGCTCGAATGATTCGAAATTTTAAAAATATTTTCAACAGAATAACGTCAAAGTTAATAGAACAAGGAAAACTAGAGAAAGCAGATTCTGTTATAAAAAAATCATTACACACAATTAAACATGAATTAGTTCCTTTAGAAATATACGACCTTCCGCTAATTGAAAATTATTTTGATTTAATTTTAGAGCGAAGTATAAATCAAATAAAAATCGGAAAAACCGACTCTTTGGACTTAGAATATAAAAATTTAAACACACTAATAAAATTATTAATTAGTCGATATAACTCTGACCTTGAATACTATAATTTATTTTCAAAAAAAGATATACAGAAAGACTGGTTAGTTCAAAATCAAATTAAACTTGCCGCACAATCTTTAGGTGCACTTTATTTATTAAAAAATGAAATACCAACTATTGATATTGAAGAAGAGGGATTAATGAAACTTGAATCCAGTAGAATTATTAATAACAGTTTTAACAAAACCATAGAATTAATAGAAGATATTAATTCTGAAAAATATAAAAGTGAATCACAAAATTTATTTTCAATTCTAAAGATTTATTTAGAAATATCTAACACTAATAACGACCCTGAATTAAATACTAAGTTAACTGAATTAGAGCGTATTTCTAATTTAATTAACCCAAAACAAGAAAAGCCCAAATCATCTAAATTAGACAATTTAGAGATTTGTTTTTGTGTTGATCAAATCATTAATAATCAATCCAAAGACTGTGAACTTTTATTAAGCGAAGTATTCACCAACATACAAAGTGAACAAGAATATATTGATATTATTTCCGCTTGCCCTGAGGCATTTAATAAACTAGAGGAGTTATATAAATAGGATTTGAACAATTAAGAAAATTATAAATAATTTCTCATACAATTAAATCCCCCATATATATTATAGACAAAATTAAATGAGTTAGATTTTAAAATAGAGGAAGCTATCATAGACCTGTATCCGCCCGCACAATAAACTAAATAATTTTTTTCAGGATCTAAATTCGATAAATTATCAGAAAGTTCTTGTAACCTTATATTAATTGAGCCATCAACCTTTCCAACTGTCTCTAACTCTATTGGTTTTCTGACATCTAAAAATATAGCATCAGAAAAATTAGAGGAAAACATTTTTTCAGGATGAATAGAGTTTATTTTGTTTATTTTATTCGGTTCAACAGCATCAAAATCAGTTATAATACCTAAAATATTCTCATAACCAACTCTAGCAAGTCTAGAAACAACTTCTTCTTCTTCGCCGGGGTAACATACAATAATTATATTTTTATTAAATGGAATCACGGCACCTACCCAAGTTGCAAATGACTGAAACGTTTTAGTAATATTTATTGAACTTTTAATAAAACCCTGCTCAAAATCATTACCAGACCTAACATCTAAAATAACCGCTCCATTTAAAATTTCTTCTTCTAAATTGTTTATAGGGAATTTTCTTAAATTTCTTTCTATAACTTTAGATGTTTCTGTATAACCCTCTTTATTCATCTTAGCATCATGAGAAAAATAAAGAGGAGGTGACAAGATCCCATCTAACACAACATCTATAAATTGTTCTTTGTTCATCTTCTGAAGAGCATAATTTTTTTTCTTTTGCTCTCCTATTGTAGAAAAAGTTTCTTTACTAAAATTCTTACCACAAGCTGAACCCGGCCCGTGTGCTGGATAAACAATTACATTGTCATTTAATTTCATTAATATATTATGAATTGAATCATACAATTGTGAAGCTAAATCAAATTGTGTCACGGAACTAGAAATTGCTAAATCTGGCCGACCTACCTCACCTATAAATAAAGTATCACCAGTAAAAACACAATGTTCATTGTTATTTGAATCATAAAGCAAATAACAAACTGATTCCGGGGTATGACCTGGAGTATGTAAAACTTTTATTTTTACAGACCCAATATTGAAAATTGCATTATTTTCTGCTTTTATAATATCATACGAAGTTTCAGCAATTGATCCAAATACAATTTCAGAGTTAAATATATTTTTTAAATCCAAATGACCTGAAATAAAATCAGCATGAAAATGTGTTTCAAAAATATATTTAATTTTAGCATTACGACTTTTTACTAAATCAGTATATAAATTTGAATCTCTTATTGGGTCAATAATAATTGCCTCTCCATCTGATTCTATATAATAAGATGCTTGAGAAAGACAACTAGTGTAAATTTGCTTTATAAACATTATAAAAATAATTGCATGTTAAATCCTAAAAGCAAAGATATGATTATTAAAAAAAATGCAAATATCTTGTGCATCATTTTTACATCAACTAATTTTTGTATTTTTTTACCTACTAATAAACCAATAACAGAAAATAAAAAAATACAGAGTAAAAGTTGAAAATCAAAGTAAAAAAAATTATTTGAAAGATCTATAACTATTGAAAACCAAGAATTTAAAAAAATTAAAAATATAGACGCTTTTGCTGCCTGTTTAATATTAAATTTTTGAAAAATAATTAATGTTGGCACAATTAAAAATCCACCGCCCACACCTAACAATCCTGTCAAATTTCCTATTAAAAAACCTTGAACTATTAATACAACGTGATTTAAAAAGATTTTTTTTTTATTCGATGCATTAAATTGAAATCTTTTTTTATACAACATAAATAGCCCCGAAATAAATAAAAAAGAAATAAATACTTTTATGAGAAGACCTTCGGATGCTATTTGAAATAAAAAGTTTCTAGAGAAAAAAACTCCAAATAATGACACAATACCAAAAACAAGAACAGATTTAAATTTATAAATTACAGAGCTAGAAGATGAAATTACCCCTAAAAACGATACTAAAAACACAATTATTAATGAATAAGTTGTAGATATTTTGAAAGATAAATCAAAAAAAAACATCAAAATTGGAATAGTTATTAATGACCCGCCCGCCCCAAACAAACCAAATAAAATTCCTGATAGAAAAAATAAAATGTATCCAATAAAACTTCCCATTATTCTATAAATTTTAAACTAGATTCTAGGGAAGCTAACATTCTTTTGTTAAAAACTAAAGCTAATTCTAAATGAATATTGTTAATAATTTGACTAGAATTGTGATGCATTTCATATTTGGGGTATATTGATTACCTAAATTCTTAAAAGGTAATCGCAAAAAAGTCTGTTAATTCAGACTTTTTTTGTTTGGAGCTATCATGTTATTTGGATTGACTAATCTATTAAAATCTTTTTCACTTAAAACATTCAAATTCATTGCCGCCTCTTTTAAAGTTAAATCCTTCTCATAAGCATACTTAGCAATCTTTGCAGCCTGATCATAACCTATGTGCGTATTTAACGCAGTCACTAGCATCAAAGAGTTATTTAAATTTTTACTAATCTGTTTTTTATTTGCCTTAATGCCCACTACACAATTATTTGTAAAAGAAACACAAGCGTCAGCTAAAATTCTTGAAGAAAGAATGAAATTATATATTATCATTGGCCTGAATACATTTAATTGAAAATGCCCCTGAGTTGCGCCAAATGAAATAGCTGTATCATTTCCTATTATTTGTGAACAAACCATTGTTATAGATTCACATTGTGTTGGATTCACTTTACCAGGCATTATAGAGGAGCCAGGTTCATTTGCCGGCAATATTAACTCTCCTATCCCTGACCTAGGCCCTGAAGAAGAAACTCTTATGTCATTTGCTATTTTATTAATTGATAACGCTAGTTGCTTTAAAGCATGATGAGAAGATACAATACCTTCATTTGAAGATAGTGCCTCAAATTTATTTGAGGCACTCACAAAAGAGCTTTTAAGACCTTTTTTTTTATAAAATAAATTAATCTTTTTAACAACCATTAAATCAAAACCCTTGATAGTATTTAAACCTGTTCCTACAGCAGTCCCACCAATTGCTAGTTCACGTAGATCACGAGAGCTGCCTTGTATATTTTCAAGACCCTTTTCAATTTGAGAAACATATCCAGAAAACTCTTGACCTAAAGTTAACGGAGTTGCATCCATAAAATGAGTTCTTCCAATTTTAATTATTTTCGAAAATGAAGATGTTTTCTTTTTTAATGACTTTAACAACAACTTTATCCCAGGAATTGTATTATTAATTAATAATTGCCAAGCCGCCATATTCATTGCGGTTGGAAAAGTATCATTTGATGATTGTGACTTATTTACATCATCATTAGGATGTAAATTGATTTTTTTTGAAATTTCTTTTGCTCTATTTACAATAACTTCATTTACATTCATGTTTGTTTGTGTACCGGAACCTGTCTGCCACACTACTAACGGAAAATGATCATCCAAGCTACCTGAGTATATTTCATCACAAACCTTAGATATTAAATCTCTTTTTCTTTTTGAAAGAATACCTAAATCACAATTAACATGAGCGATAGATTTTTTTAATAATGCAAATGCATAAATAACTTCTATAGGCATACTTGCTGGGCTCCCTATTTTAAAATTATTCCTAGACCTTTCTGTTTGAGCCGCCCAAAGCTTATCACTTGGAACATTAATAGCACCTAAGCTGTCAAATTCTTTTCGGGTTTTTTCCATAATAATATATTATTTTAACAAAGCTAATATATTTTCTGGAGGTCTTCCAATAATAGCTTTTTTGTCTTTCAAAACAATCGGTCTTTCCAGTAAAATAGGGTAGTCTAATATAGCTTGGATTAAATCCTGTTTTGAAAGATTTTTGTTTTTATACTTCTCTTTATAAATTAATTCATTTTTTCTAATTATTTTCTGATAATCTGATTCATTTAAAAAAGAAATAACCTCTTCTATTTGTGTCTTTTTTAATGGGACTTTTAAATATTCTATCACAACTGGATCCACCCCTCTTTCTTTTAATAAATTTAAAGCTTCCCTACTTTTTCTACATCTAGGATTATGAAATATTCTCAACATAGTTATTTATTATTGTTCATTAAATATGACTTTATAAAGAAATCTATCCCTCCATTTAAAACAGCCTGAACATCTGATGACTCTTGATCTGTCCTCAAATCTTTAACTAATTTATATGGATGTAAAACATAATTTCTTATTTGAGAGCCCCACTCTATTTTTTTCTTTGATGACTCTACTTCATTTTTTTTTGCATTTAATTTCTCCAACTCAATTAAATATAGTCTTGATTTTAGTAAAACCATAGCTTTTTTTTTATTATCTAATTGAGATGCTGATTCAGAGTTTTCAATAACTATTCCCGTGGGATTATGTCGCAATCTGACAGCTGTTTCTATTTTGTTTACAGCTTGACCACCAGGCCCTCCAGCCCTAAATGTATCCCATTCAATTTCAGCAGGATTAATAATAATTTCAATCTCCTCATCAACTAATGGATACACAAAAACTGAAGCAAATGAAGTGTGTCTTCTAGAGTTAGAGTCAAATGGGGAAATTCTAACTAAGCGATGTACTCCGCTTTCACCTTTTAGATAACCATAACAAAAATCACCCTCTATTTCTAAAGTAACTGATTTGATGCCCGCAACATCTCCACTTTGATAATTTATCTCCTTTACTTTATACTTATTTTTTTCAGCCCACATAATATACATCCTCATTAACATCTCTGCCCAATCCTGACTCTCAGTGCCCCCCGCCCCCGGGTTAATAGTTAAAATTGCGGTCGATTTATCCTGCGGATCATTTAACATTGTTTTAAACTCTAAATTAGAGATTAAACTCTCTGCTTTTTTAAAAGAATCAACTATTTCCTTTTCCTCTATTTCATTTTTGATAAAAAAAGAAAATAAAACTTCTAAATCTTCAACTGAATTTCCGCAATCATTGAAACTGTTAATTTTAGACTCTGAAAATTTAATTTCCTTCATTAATTTTTCAGCATTTTTTTGATTTTTCCAAAAATCAGATTCTTGAGAAATTAAGTGTTTTTTATTTAACTCTTCCATTTCTAATTTTATATCTAAAGCTTTTTTCAACTTAGACACTCTATCTTTTAATTCTTTTATTTGATCTTGACTAAACATATAAGTAATTCTTCTAATATTATTTAGAAATAAAAATTTATTTTAATAGAATTTAGCAATAAAAACCCAAATTTGCACCTATGAACAAAAATAACAATCCTAGATTATTTCTTTTATTCTTATCACATGTTATTTCCGGAATTTCTTCAGGTATTAGCATGATTGCAATCCCTTGGTATTTTACAAATACTTTAAATTTAAATTCTAGCTTTTCTCTAGCATTTGGAATTGTTACTTTTTTAGGTCTTTTTTGGGGCCTTTACTCTGGAACTATTATTGACAAACACAATCGTAAAATAATATTAGAAAAATTGAATTTTTATACAGGATTAATTATATTTCTAATCTCTGTCTGTATTGTTTTTTTTAACTCGAAAAATATTTCGGCCACTTTAATTACACTAGCTTTTTCAACTACTTGTTTTTACTATATAATTTATTACCCTACTCTTTATGCATTCGCTCAAGAGATAAGTAACAAAGAAAATTATATAAAAATAAACTCTTATATAGAAATTGTAGGCCAATCCACAACAGTAGCCGCTGGAGGTCTTGCTGCAATCTTATTATCTGGATTAGAATTGAGTTTTATTATCATAAAACCATTAAGTATTGAAAAAATATTAATTATAGATAGCATGACATATTTAGCTGGCTCATTTATAATTAGTAAAATTAATTTTTCTTCTTCTATTATTAAACGAAAAAAAGATTCGTTATTAAAGAGATTAAAAGTTGGAATAGAATTTCTTAAAAAAAAGCCCCTAATACTAATATACGGAGTATGTTCTCATATAATTTTTGCTTTTATTTTAACAGAATTATTTACACTACTACCTTTATTAATTCAAAATTTTTATCAAAAAGGAGCATACGTATTCGCAATCACTGATGTTTGTTATGCATCCGGCGCATTATTTTCTGGCTTTTTTATTTATAGATGGTTAGTTTATATAAATAAAATTCGATTAACAATAATCTTAATTATTTTAACAAGTTTTTCTATCATTATAATGGTAAGTAATAAATCTTTAGTCTCTTTGTTTCTAATTTCTGTCTTTTTAGGATTGTCTAATTCAGGAGTGAGAATATTAAGAAATTCCTTTCTTTTTGACAACGTACCAAACAAAAAAATAGGGCGTGTTATTAGTATTTTTGTAAGCATCAATACATTAATAAGAATGGTCTTAATTTTTATTTTCTCTATTTACTTTTTCTCAAAAGATGAAAACGTAATATTTGGCTATATAATATGTTCCGCAATTTTATTATTATTTTGCGGACCAATTATTTATTACTATAAAAATCTAAAACGTAATTGTATTATTTGAAGAATCAAAAAAAGTATACTGTAAAAATTTATAGGCATTATTAGATCTCAAATGTAATCTTAATTTATGTTTAAAATACCATTTTGTTCTAATTGAAGGAAAACCTGCTTTCAAATAAGTAATGACAAATGGATGAGCACAAAGAGCAACGTAATGTATCCCCTTTTTAGATAATTTCTTTCTTTTAGAAGCTAACATTTCATATTTTTCTTTTATTTCATCAATAATCAAGATAGGAGCTTCAATATATTTATAGTCCAACTTTTCGTCTGTTTGAATCTGCATAACAGGTCTCACACGCTGTCTTGTTATTTCAATAATTCCAAATTTACTCGGAGGTAAAATTTTATGCTTTGCTCTATCTTCTTTCATGAATTCTACCAAAGAACTTGTTAGTTTTTTTCTATTTGATGCCAAGTTCATGTCAATAAAATCAACTGCTATAATACCCCCCATATCTCTTAATCTCAATTGCCTTGCTATTTCTTCTGCTGCCTGTAAATTTACCTGAAAGGCATTTTCTTCCTGCGATGTCTCTTTAACATGTCTATTACCACTATTAACATCTATCACATGCATTGCTTCAGTATGTTCTATAATGAGATACGAGCCTTTTTTCATAGAAACTGCTTTACCAAATGAACTTTTAATTTGTTTCTCTATATGAAACCTATCAAAAATAGGCTGAGAGCCATTATATCTAGAGAGAATTTTTTCTTTAGCAGGAATGTTGTTCTGTAAGTATAATTTTAACTCATCATACAAATTTACATCATCAACTATAATCTTACTAAAAGTATCATTTAAAATATCTCTTAAAATAGATGATAATTTACTAATTCCGCCAAATATTTTTGCCCCTGGCTCAGCATTACGTAATTTATTGTGTATAACTTTCCACTGGTTAATTAATGCTGTGAGATCCGCATCTAATTGTGCCACCTTCTTTCCTTCGGCAACAGTTCTAACAATCATTCCAAAATTTGGAGGAATAATGCTTTTAATTAATTTTTTCAATCTATCTTTTTCCGCTTGTGATCTAATTTTTTGAGAAATAGATATCCGGTTTGAAAATGGAATCAACACAACATATCTTCCGGCCAAAGATATTTCTGAGGATAATCTAGGACCCTTAGTTGAAAT
>MDTG01416220.1_pt1 | contig 11781 bp, 12 predicted proteins | sample 811421 | NCBI WGS metagenome assembly MDTG01 (sample SAMN05326645, study PRJNA326480) | marine metagenome | isolation source: seawater | place: Pacific Ocean: South East | collected 2011 | reverse complement strand
GAAACCTTTAGTATATAATAGGGACTGTAGCTCAATAGTAGAGTACCTCGTTGACATCGAGGGGGTAGTAGGAGCGTAACCTACCAGTCCCACCAATTTACCGATTAAAAATTAATGGTGCCCCCGCACGGATTCGAACCGCGGACCTATTGATTACAAATCAATTGCTCTACCAGCTGAGCTACAAGGGCACTTAGTTTCGTGAAATGGTTTTAGTACAAAAGACCATATTTCACAATGGAAAAAAATATCCTTATCTTGTATGACTAATTGATAATATTTATCTATGAAAGTAGTAAAAAAAAATAAAAATATTTTAATTATCGGTTCCAGTTTGTATGGCTGTTTACTAGCATACCAATATTCTAAAAAAAAAAATTATAAAGTTTTTCTTATTGAAAGCTCTAATAAACTATTAAGTTCTCTAAATTCAGTTGAAATAAAATCTATAAACATTAACAACGGTTTTCACGGTATAGAAATTCCACGTGCAATCAATTTTCATAAATTTCTAAAAGAAAAATTGAAAGTTAAACTACAAACTAAAAATAAAATTTTTAAAATATTAATTAATAATCAAATAATAGATTATACATCTGGATTGAAAGAATGGCCTCAAAATTTAATAAAGGATTTAAAAAAAAAAATTACAATTAAAAGTAAAAATAAGTTAGGTGACTTTTACAAGTTAAAATTGCTTAAATTAGTCAATATTTGTTCTAAAAGATTTAATGATTTACCTAATGAGTATAAGCATTTAATTATTCCTTGGTTTTTGCCTAAAGATTATAAGTTACAAAGTTCTGATGAAGGCGATATTTTTAGACAAAAAATAAGAATAAAAAAAATTAAATATATGTACTCTTACCCCAAGAATAATTTATTTGAAATATTGCAAAAAAAATTTAATTTTTTCTTAAAAAAAAAAGGTGTAAAAATTATTTTAAACACCAATGTTGTTTTAAATGAAAAAAATATTTTAATAATAAAAAAAAATAAAATATCAAAATTAAATAATTATAATTTCGATAAAATATTTTTTTGTGCCCCAACAGCATTAATATTAAAATCAATAAATTCTATTTGTTTTAAAAAACTATTAGATCACAAAAGATATTTACAGAATGTATTATTAAAAGTTGATAAGAATGTTAATTTTACAGAAATAATATGCATCAATAAAAAATTGCCAAATTTAAATAGAATATCTGTAGTTAAAAACAATTCTATAACTAACAAATCAATACTCCAATTAGAAATAATAAACGTTAAAGACAAAATTACTTCTAATGAAATGAAAAAAATTCAATCTGAAATTCAAAATATTTTTTACTTAAGAAAAAAGCCTAATTTTTTAGGATATAAAACCTCCAGAATTATGTTTTTTCCAACAAAAAATTGGAAAAATGAGGCTACTGAAATTATAAAAAATTGGAAAAAAAAATTTAAATTAAATTTTTATATGCGATATAACTTTGGACCTATTAACATGGCTAAAGCTTGGAATTATTCATTAGAAGACAGTAATATTAAACTATGACAAAACAAGATAATTTTTACTTGAACGTAGAATCTGAATCATTTTTTAAGCGAAATGAAATAAAAAATAATTTATTTTTTAAAAATATTAAATCAAAAAAATTAAGACCAATAAAAAAACAAATTTACAACATTATTTCAAAAAATTATAAGATAAAAAAAAATACAAAGGTTCTTGAAGTAGGATGTTATTTTGGTGATCTATTAAATTACATAAAAAAAAAACATGGATGCTTTGTGTATGGTGTTGAGCCTTCAAAAAAGGCCTGTAAGATCGGAAAAAAACTTTTTTCATTAAAAATTGAAAATAAAACATTCTTAAGGTCTAATTTTTTCAATTTTAAAAAAAGTAACTTTCAAAAAATAGATATCATCATTTTTGATGATGTTTTATCTTGGATTGATAGAGATATCATCTTACCAACATTTGGAGTTATAGATTGGATGCTTAAACCTAATGGTATTATATTTTTTAGGGATTTTATGCCTAATAATGATTTTGCTCATCCTAATCATCATTGGAAAAATAAAAATATATACAATTTTAAGTATAAAGAAGGACATAAATCCTTTTTTTTAAAATCAGGAAAATATAAGCAATTATATAATCGAAGATATTTTTCAAAAAAAATGCAAAATATTAAAATTAGGAACAAAGACTCAATGCTTTGGGCAGATACAATAATAAAAAAAGTTTTGAAATTTACACATCCAATTGTTAAATTATAATCTAATGATTACAAAAAAAATTTTAAAATATTTAAAAATTTTAGGTTCAATCATACACACTTTGCCAAGTAGAATTATATTTGGAAACACCGTACAACTAAAATTTAATTTACTGCCAATGTTAGATAATTTAAGAACTAAATCGACCTCAAAAAAATTTAGCCCTATAAATGAAAATGGGTTTTTAAAAATAAATAATAGTTCAGATAAAGAGTTGCTAGATAAAATTGTAACTAAATATAATAAATATATTGATGATCCAAATTTTTCTAGTATTACCGCTAACTTGAAAAAAAAGTTTTTACTTGATCCAGTAAAGAATATACCTGAATTAAAAATGTTAATTCCAACAATTAAAGATCATCTTATAAATTATTATGGTAATGATTTTGTAATTAAACAAGTAAGAGCTTTCAGAAATTATTCTGACGAGTCGATCAGCTGGGAAAGAGAAAAGTATATTTACTCTAATTTATGGCACTGTGACGATTTTAAAACTAATATATTAAAAGTTTTTGTTTTGCTAAATGATGAAATTAATAAAGACACTGGATGCACAAGGGTAATTGATAGAAAAAATTCGTCTAAATTAATGAGAAGCTTTAAGTTTAAGCATACTTCACTAGTAAATAGAAAATTTGATGATTACGTAGTTAGAAATAAATTAATTACATATTGCGAAGGTAATATAGGAGATGTATTTATTATAAATACTACACAATGTTTGCATGCTGCATCAATTCCAAAACTAGGTGTTCATAGAGATGTTGTTGTATTTGAAACATACCCAGTTACAAATCTTAAAAAAGATTTATTTGATTTAAGTCGTGACGAGGAAGTCCATAGTCATTTAAGACCTAATTAGAGTTTATTCTATTAAAACTTTAACAGCTTAAACAAAATGAAATTTTTTTCTTTAGAGTTTAATGACTTTATTTATTAACTTAAAATTAATTAATTTTTTTGTATGCCGCAATAAGAATTGCACCGCCTGAACCATTAGTTTCATCAACTTCTATAAAATGTACTTTTTCTAAACCATCAAATAGCTTATCTAAATTTTCTTTAGTATCCGGTCTGTCCTTATCGTAATTTTGACCTTCAATTCCTCTTGATTTGTCAAAATCTTTATATGTACTAACTGCATGTACCATGATCACAACTATTGCATTTTTTCTCATTACTCTAATCATCTCTTTTGCTGCCAATTTAGGATTATCTGAATAAGTTAAAGTGCTAGCACAAATAACATTATTAAATGAATTATCTTCAAATCTCATATTGTGCATATCTCCCATTTCTATTAAGGGACTGTAAGAATAAGTATCTAATCCAACTATGTTTCTAAAACCAAATGATTTCGCTATAAGTATTTCAGTTTCATACCTTGGGCCAATTACAAGTAAATCGTTTTTATTAATTAAAGGGATAGAGTTTAAGAAAAAAATAGGCCACATAACTCTTTCATTAGGTCTATAAACGGGTATCTTTCCATCATAAAAAGCTTTTTTAGAATACTTTGCACCACCAATACCTGTGGCATTATCAATTTCATTATAGGTTCTTAATTTTTTAGTAATAAAAAAATATACAAATCTTAAAAAACCATACTCCCAGGCAAATAAAAATTTTATTCTTGAAACATTATTTGCAGGCATCACATAGATATGCTTAAATAATCTTTTAATTTTATTAATAAAATTCATTTAATTTTTCGAAATAACATTATAATGTTAATTGATTTACATTTGTTTCTTTAATTTAATTTTATCAGATATATATAATATCTCTTATAGTATATTTATTGTAAAAAAAAGACAATTAAAAAAAGTATCTAATCAAACTATACTTAATGAATATTTTATCCTTTGGTTATTTTTAATAAATATTTTTTATTTTTATAAATAAAAAAAGCAGGATAATTTTCATTATCACAAACTCTCAATAGGTTAAATTGTTTTATTAAAGATTTATTTATATTAATTTTGGAGTCTTCTGGATTTCTTCTATGATAAAATGTAGATTTGCCATTTTGTTTGAACATTCGAATTTTTTTGTACTTTTTATATTTTTTTATAAATTGTTCGCACATTTTCATTGCATTATTAAATTGAAGATTTTTAATTTCATCAAAAAGTAGATTTTTATTAAAGTAAAATTGTTTTTTATAATAAAAGTTTCCAGCATCTAATTTTTTTGATGCATTAAACAATGTAGTTATAATTTTTGTTTTTCCCTTAAGTATTTGATGGGTTAAAGGTGAAAAACCCTTACCTTTTGGCAGATCTGACTCATGAACTACCAGGTTAAACTTACAAATTTTTAAAAATTTTGGTGGTATAATCTTGAAATAGCTCAATATAAAACAAATTGTAGTATTTTTTTTAATATTTTTAAAATTAGTGATTATCGATACATCCTTTGAAAATTGTTTAAATAGCTTTAATACATTGTTTTTTTTATTTTTATATAACCAAGAATTTTTTGATGTAAGTACCTGAATTTTCATAATTTAATATAAATCTTTTCTATATATTTTAAACTTAATTTTATTTTTATTGTTTATCTTCATAAGGGATTTATCACTCTTTAAAAAAGCTACTAGCTCATTTGCATTTCCATGTAATTTGTTAATTTCAATTTTTTTTGCTAATTTATTTGCTAAAATGAAATCATCTTCGTAATCAACGCAAAATCTGTATTTAGACAGGTCTTTTTTATTTACCATGATATCACTTTTAAATAATTTTTTATTTCCCCAAAATAAATTTGTTACATGCTCAGTATCAGTTTTATTTTTAGCATGTTTATGAAGCTTTAGAAGTGATTTAGTTTTAAAAATCTCTATATCCGTTCCATCTGGAAAAGTTGCTTTAGAAACAGGTAAAGTATTCGCAAAATAGTCGATCTTTTTTTTATAAAAAAGTTTAAGCATTTTTTTTATTAATATTGGATCAACTAAAGGACAATCAGATGTCACCCTGACAATATTTTTTATATCAAATTTATTTGCACAATCTAAATGTCTTTTTAATAAGTTTTTTTCAGATCCTCTAAAAAATTGTATTTTATTTCTTTTAGCAATTGAACAAATTTTATTATCCTCTTTTAGTTTGGTTGTAGCTATTATTATATTTTTATTATTAAATTCATTTAATAATCTTAAAAGCTGAAAATCCAACATAGTTCTTTTTCCAGCAAATTTTTTTAATATTTTTTTGGGCAATCTTTTCGAACCACTTCTCGCTTGAATAATAATTCCAAATCGCATCAGCTTTTTGTAAGCCTTGTAAATCCAGAAAATTTAATTTCAGATTTTTTTAGTTTTTTTTTTTTCTTTATAAAATCAGAAATTTTGAAAAATATTTCATCACAATATTTTAAGTATTTTATTACATCTTTTTTTTTATGGCTGTAGGATATATAAATACTATTACTTGCTATAATTTTTTTTTTTAACATTTCTTTTGTAAATAAAGTGTATAGTTCATCGCTATTTTTATAATCCAAAAAAAAAGTACATAGAGGTGTTACTTCTGAAACTCTTAAATTAAGTTTATGCTTTCTTGCCAATTTCAGCCAATTATTTTTTATAAACAGACCTATTTTGTTGATATGTTGATTTACATTTTTTTTAACAAAATAATCTATAGTAGCATTTGCGGCCACAAAACCAGTTCTTTCTGTCCATGCAGTACTACTTACAAAACTTTTATTAGTTACCTGCATATATTTTTTTTTACCAACAATACATGATATAGGATATCCGTTTCCCAATCCCTTTCCATAAACAACCAAATCAGGTTTAATATTTAATTTTTTATAAACACCACCTCTAGATGATCTCCAACCAGATGTAATTTCATCAACAATTAAACAAATTTTATATTTTTTACATATTTTTTGAATTTGTTTTATAAATTTTTTCGTAGGATAATAATATCTACATCCTTCTATAACTATAGCCGCTAAGTTTTTTTTATTAATTTTTTTTAGTTGTTCCAAGTTATTATATTCAAAACCTATTGTCGTTCCTTTTAATAATTTCGGAACTCCCAAAGGTTCTAGACCTGGAAGAAGATGATTTTTTAAACTATTTTTATTTTTAAGGTTGGCTGCAAGATACCAATCATGCCACCCATGATAACCAGAGAAAGCAATATTATCTTTTCCAGTTCTAGCTCTTGCAATTCTTACAGCTAGCGACATTGCCTCTCCACCACCTTTTGCAAATTTTACTTGGTCTGCAAATTTATCAAATTTCAAAATTTTCTTTGCTAAGTCATATTCTTCACGGCAATTGAGTGTAGAATTGATACCATTATCGATTGCTTTTTTTACTTTTTTATCAACATAAGGGTGAGCGTAGCCTAAAATGCTTGCACCCATTCCCATTTGAGCCATATCTAAATATTTATTATTCTCCAGATCCCAAACATTAATATTTTTAGATCTCGAATAATAAGTTGGCCATAATCCTGGAAGATATCTATCTGGCCTTTTTGAAAGAAGTCCATTACCTCCTGGTATAATTTTTTTAGCCGACCTCCAAAGTTTTAGTCCTTTAATCATAAAATTTTATTTCGCTTGAAGATTTTTGCAGATTTTTCATTTTCTCTGATACCAAACTTAATTTCACCTAATATTTTGGGAATTTTTTTAAGTTCATCACTCAAAGACCTCATTTTTTTTGGTGTAATTGAAACTGGAGAATCTATACAATTATCATTTTCAGATAATTTAAAGTGTTTTTCAAAAATATTTGCACCTAACAATCTAGCATATAAACAAGTTTTAATATCATTTGTATGGTCCGATAAACCAATTTCACAATTAAAATTATTTTTTAAATATTGAATATTTTTTAAATAGCTATTCTCTTCTTTGTTTGGATAAGACGAAATACAATGTAAAAGATAATGCTTAATTTTTTTTTTATTTAAATAACTATTAATTTTTTTTATTTCTTTTAGAGATGCCATACCAGTTGAAACTATCATTGGTTTTTTTGTAGAAACAATAGAGTCAATTAGTTCAAAGTTTGAAATATCAAAGGAGGAGACTTTAAAAAGTTTAACGTTAATATTATTTAAAAAATTAACTGATTCTGTATCAAAAGGTGTAGAAAAAAAAAGAATTTTTTTTCTATCACAATATTTTTTTAATCTTTCAAAATCTTTAAAAGATAATTCACATTTTTTTAAAATATTGAAAGCAGGGTTATTTTTTTTTACTCTTTTTTCTGTTATATATGTTTGAAATTTAATGGCTGAAGCACCAGAATTTTTTGCACTATCAACTAGTTTGAATGCTTTTTTTAAATTTCCATTATGATTTATGCCTGCCTCAGCAATTAAAAAAAAATTATTAAATTTAAACCTCACCAAGATGTAAGACCCCCATCAATTACCAAATTTTGCCCAGTTGTATAGCTACATGAGTCACTTGCAAAATAGATAATTGCTCCTAAAAGATCATTTTCTATACCAAATCTATTCATTGGAACTCTTTTATTATAATTATTAATAAATTTTTGGCTATGCGCTTTATCTGATAAACCACCAGGAGAAATACAATTTACTAAAATATTATATTTTCCAAACATAGCTGCATAATATTTAGTAAGTTGAATTATTCCTGCTTTAGTGGCTCCATAAATTTCAGAATTAATGTTATCACCTTTAGAATAGACTCTTAAATCTGGCGAAACCAATCCATAAATGGATCCAATATTTATTATCTTGCAATGTTTTAATTTTTTTTTTTTATGTAATACAAAGTAATTTTTAACAATATTTATAGTTCCTTTAAGGTTACAGTTTATTGTATAATCAATTTCCTTGTTAGTTCTTTTTTCCATTGGCGTAAAAACTGAAACTCCTGCATTATTAATAATAACATCTATTTTTTTTTCAATTTTAATTATTTTATTAAGTATTTTTTTTATATTTTTTTCATTACCTACATTTCCTTTGAAGTAATTTTTTTTATTTTTTTTTTGAAGACCGATACCGTAAACTTTTGCTCCTTTAATTTCTAAATTTTTTTTTAAGTAAGAACCGATTTTTCCTTCACTACCAGTTACAACAACTATTTTGTTTTTTAAATCAAATAAATCTTTTTTAATAATTTTTTTCATAGCATTTTAGAATTAAATTTAAAGTATTTTGAATAGACCTTATATTAATAATTTTTTTTTGTCTTCTCTGCAATTCTTTTATTTTAGCATTATTTACATAAAAAGAATAAATAATATTTTTTAAATTTTTAATTTTTCTTTTATTTAATTTTTCTACAACTTTTTTTTTACTCAAAATGTTAATATTTGTTGATTGATGCTTATACTGAGGAAAGCAAATAGTAAATTTATTAAAAAAAATAGCATCAAACATACCTAAACCGCCTGAGCAAATCACTATATCAGATTTCTGCAAATACTTATAATGACCTTTATTATTATAAAATTGAATTTTATTTTTCATATTTTTAGTTATTTTTTTATATTTCTCATGAATTATTAATTTAAATTCCATGCTAATCGTAGATAGTTTTTTTAAAAAAAATGGCGTAAGTTTTTTTCTATCATAACCTCCAAAAAAAATAAAAATACTTTTTCTAATAGTTTTATTATTATCTTTTTTGTGAAAGTAAGATGGCAATATATTGTAATTGTGGCCTGAAAAGTTATTTTTTGTTTTTTTATTATTTAACTTTAAAGGATTTAAAGATAAATTTACCAATTTTTTAAATTTAGAACCATCATCAATAAGAATAATCTTTTTGTGATTTTTTTTTAGTATATTTATAGAATTTTTATTAATCGAACCCCATCTATCTATAATTAATAAATTTGAAGTAAATTTGTTTATATAATCTATTTCCTGATTAGAATAATCTTTAATCTTAGTATTAATTGGCAAAAATTTTATTTTTTCTGATTTTAAAATTTTATCTGAAATAGTAAATTTATCTTTATTTTTGACAATTAATAAAATTTCTTTGTTATATAACTTAAGTTTTTTTTTTAAATATTTATAAATTAATATAGATCTATATAGATGACCTGTACCAATAATTGGTGATTCTGCTGCATCACACCTTATTATTATTTTTTTATGCATTAAAAAATTTTTTGATCTCTGAAATAATATAATTTTGCTCAGCATTTTTAAGACCAGGATAAAGTGGTAAGCTTATTGTATTTGAGCCAATATAATAACTAATAGGGCAATCTTGATTTTTCCAATTTAATTTTTTTTGGTAATGAGACATTTCTGTAACTGACCTATAATGAACCGAAGTTCCAATACCTTTTTCATTTAAGTATTTCATTAAATCGTCTCTCTTTTTTTTCGTTCTACTTTTGTCAAAAATAAAAACAAACAAATGATAACCATGTTTGAAATTTTCGTATGGAGATTTTTGAAAAAAAACTGGCAAATTCTTAAGTTTTTTTAAATAATTTTCATATAATTTTTTCCTTTTTAGCCACATAGTATTTATTTTTTTTAATTGTGAACAACCCAGGGCTGCTTGAAGATCAGTCATGTTATATTTATAACCTGTATATTTAACATCGTAGTGAAAGCTTTTTTTTTTGGGATTACGCTCTGGAAAAAATCTTTTCCAAGCGTCTTTGGACATGCCATGAAGCCTAAGTATTTTAACTAAGTCTGAAATTCTTTTTTTTTGACAAATTAACATTCCACCTTCGCCTGTGGTAATATTTTTATTAGCATAAAAACTAAAACTTCCAGTTTCACCAAATGTACCTGTTTTTTTATTTTTATATTCTGTTTCTATTGCATGTGCACAATCCTCAATAATTTTCAAATTATATTTTTTTGCAATTTTTTTTATTTTATCCATTTCACAAGGCATTCCTGCAAAATGAACTAATAAAATAGCTTTAGTTTTTTTTGTTATTTTTTTTTCTATTAGCTCTTCATTAATATTAAAATTATCTTTTCTTATATCTACTAATATAGGTTTACAGTTAGACATTAATATAGAATTTATAGTAGAGCAAAATGTTAATGGTGTAGTTATTATTTCATCTCCTTTTTTTAATCCAAGAGACAAAATAGATAAATGTAGAGCTGATGTACAAGAATTTAATGACAAAGCATATTTAGAATTTTTATACTTAGAAAATTCATTTTCAAATTTTTCTACAATTGGACCTGTTCCAATCCACCTACTATTTAATACATTATTTATTGATCTAGTTTCATTTTTATCGATAAAGGGTTTTCCAAATATAATGAATTTTTGCTTCCGCATAAGATTTTAAAAAGTGTATATAGCCTATATTTTTATTAAGTAAATTTATTAATTTTAATTTATATAGTATATATAAGAATAATCTCCAAAATGAAAAAAAATTTGCTAATTTATATTCCATCGATAGAGGACGGTGGTGTAGAAAAAAATTTATATATTTTAAGTAAATATTTATCAAAAAAATCATTAAATATTACTTTGTTAACTTGCAATTTTAACAAAGTTAAATTTTTTAATAAATCTATTTTTTACTTAGGTCCAAAAAATAATTTTTGGAATGAAAAATCAAGAAAAATTAAAAATTTTAAATGTATGATTACATTATTTTTTAACTTAATGTTTTTTAATAAGAATTATTTAATATTTGCTTTTCAATCAAGTATTACTGCAATAATAATAGGAAAAATATTTGGTAATAAGGTTGTTACAAGAGCAAATTCATCGCCTGAAGGTTTTACCAAGAACGCATTATATCTCTGGATTTACAGATTTTTTATAAATTTTGCAGATGCTGTAATAGTAAATTCAAATGAATTTTCTAAATTATTTTTTAAAGCCTTTAGAAAAAAACCATTTACGATCTATAACCCGTTTATATCTGATACAATAAAAAAATTAAGCAGAGTTAAAATAAAAAAAACTTTTTCTAAAAAAAATTTAAATATTATAAGTGTAGCAAGACTTACAGATCAAAAAAATCATATAACTCAATTAAAGGCAATAAAATATATAAAAAAGAAATATAATCCTTGTTTAACTATCGTAGGCAAAGGTTATAAAGAAGAATATTTAAAAACATATATTAAAGAAAATAATATCCAAAAAAATGCTAAATTAATTGGTTATAAAAAAAACCCATTTCCTTATATTATTAAATCAGATATTTTAATTCTAAGTTCTAAATTTGAAGGTCTACCCAATATTTTATTAGAAGCTCAATATTTAAAAAAATATATAATTTCATCAAATTGTTCTTCTGGACCAAAAGAAATTTTATTGAATGGAAAAGCTGGAGACTTATTTAAGTCAAATGATTATAAAGGACTTGCTAATAAAATTAACCACTATTGTGAAAATAAAAAAAAATTTAAAAAAAAAATATTATTAGGATATAAAAAACTTTATAGATTTGATTATAAAAAAAATTCTCAAAAATATTATGAAATACTTAATAATTTTTTTTAATTTTATTTATATAATGAAAAACTAAAGATGCAGAATTTGATATAT
>MDTG01391736.1_pt1 | contig 11781 bp, 12 predicted proteins | sample 811421 | NCBI WGS metagenome assembly MDTG01 (sample SAMN05326645, study PRJNA326480) | marine metagenome | isolation source: seawater | place: Pacific Ocean: South East | collected 2011 | reverse complement strand
GGAGTCACCAAGCGGATCAAGGTCGAGGCCGTTCTGGTGGGCCACAGCATCGGCAAGCGGGGAGAGAAGATCGGACTGGAGTGCATCTTCTCGGTCAAGCGCAGCGAATACGGGATGTCCTACGGCGTCGCCAGCGGCAGCCTCGGAGACGAGACCCGCATCATCGTGGGCCTCGAGGCGACGGCGCAGTAGGCTCGGCATGGATCTGGGGATGGCCATCATGAGCTTTGGGCCGCCGCTGCTGCTGGCAGTGGCGGTCATGACATTCGGTTGGAAGCTGTGGAAGAGGCCCCGTCACGCCAAGCCCCCCTACTGGACCCCGGCCGCCGCCCTCGGCCTGGGCGTGATGCTGGCCTTCGTGATCCAGGAGGGCATGCCGTCGGTCCCCCTGTCCCAGAAGTGGCACTGGTTGCTGCCGACCCTGTTCGCGGTCACCGTGATCGGAACGACGCACCGGGTGTTCCCGCGACGGCGCGGCATTCGGTTCGTTCCGGAACTGGCCACGGCGTTCATCGCCGCGTTCGCGTTGAACTTTCCGGGCCAGGACACCATCGAAGCCAAACTCGTGATCGGTATCGGCACCCTGCTGGCCACCATGGCGGGACGAACCTACCTGCTTCGTCGTCCACCGTGGGTGCTTCCGATCATCACCTGGATGATCTACGCCACCCTGGCCATCCTGATCCTCCAGGTCTACTTCGCGAAACTGACCATCATCGCCGGAGCGGCGTCCATGATCGCCGCCGCCATCGGCGTCTCCGTTCTGATCCGCAGGCCCGCCACGCTCAGTGCCGGCAGTTCGAACGTCATGGGATTCCTGGCCGTCGCGTTGGCGGCGTGCGGCCAGGCCTACGACGGCGGAGATGCCGTCGCAACGGCATGCTGGTGCCTGCCCGTGGTCGCACTGCCCGCGGCCGCGTGCACCAGCGCGATGTTCTCGGATCTGCGTCAGCGTCGCCACAGTGTGATCGCGATCGCAATCGCCGCCGGATGCTGTCTGACCGCGGTCATCTGGACCTTGGCCAATCGGGTTCCGCCCCCCCTTCCCTACTGACGACTGGATCGAGGGGCTGAGCCCCATTCGTCACCTTGTTCCTTGACTCCTTCGAGCCGGGCCGGGATCATCGCCGAAGGAAGGAACGTGGGCATTCACATGAGCGGCGATCTGCATCAACAGGCCGAGCTGATCTTCAACGAGGCGATCGAGCGCCCCGAGCCCGCTCGGGGCGTGTACCTCGAGGAAGCCTGCCGGGGGGACGACGAGCTTCGCGAGGAGGTCGATGCCCTCATCGTGCATTACGAAACCGCCGAGGGCATGCTCAATCAGCCGCTGTCGGGAACCCACGAGATCACGACCGGCCCCGACGACTCCCTGAACCTTTCGATCGCCAGCGAAGGCCCCGGAACCCTCATCGGTTCCTACCGGATCCTCCAGTCGATCCAGGAATCCGACCACGGAGCCATCTACCTCGTCCAGCAGGACGAACCGCCCCGACGCCTGTGCCTGGACATCTACGCTCCCACCAGCCGAAGTGATGAACGCAGCCAGCGGTTCCGGCACCTGCGGGATCGCATCGCGGTCCTCGAACACCCGGGCGTGGTCCAGCTGGTCGAGACCGGTACGGCCCATACCGGCAAGGGGATGCAGCACTTCGTTGTCGCGGAGTACGTGGAGGGGACACCGCTGCTGGAGTCGCTGCGGAGGACCCCACGCAGCATGGAGGAGAAGATCGAACTGATCGTCGCGGTTGCGGACATCATCTCCCACGCCCACCGACGCGGTGTGGTCCACGGCGACCTTCGCCCTGGTACCGTCCTGATCGACACTTCCGGCGAGCCCCGCATCCTCGACTTCGGTGTTGCCCGCACGATCGGCCTTCCCAGAAGCATCACGGGAACCCCCGGGGGCACGCAGGCCTTCGCAGCTTCGATGTTCAAGGATCCGGCCATCGACAGGGAGGCCCGGCACTTCGACACGCGCAGCGACGTGTTCTCGCTGGGAATGATCGCATCCCTGCTGCTGTGGGGACGCCTGCCCTGGACCTGCGATGAGGACACCCCAGAATCCGCCAGAAGGGCGATGATGGAATCACCCCCCCGTCCACCATCGGACTCCGAACTGGGCGCAGACATGGACTCCGTCCTCCTGAAGGCCATCCAGATCGATCCGGAGCGCCGCTACGCGTCCACTCTGGAGTTCAAGCGGAATCTGATGAGAGCCCGGGCCGGCGAACCGGTCGACGCCCGGACTCCCGATCTGATGACCGACACGCGGGCGCTGGCCGCCCGGCACCCCGCCGCCGTCGTGGCCGCCGTCGTGATCGTCGTGGTCGCCCTGATCGCATGCGTCCTGCTCGGCACCGCGCTGGCGGGCGAGCCCGTCACGCCTTCCCCCGCGCAGGGCGACGCCCCGGCCACCCAAGGGTGACCGAGGCGTCGAGAGGTACGCATACGTATTCGGGGCGAGGCCCCGATGTCGTCGGTCAGTTACGACGACGACGACGGCCAGCAACGCCGGCGAGACCCAGGAGGGCCAGGGCGGCCGGAGCGGGCACGACTGCGGACTGAATATCGATGGACAGAGCATCGAGACTCATGTTGGATGCGCCGGCTTCCATGAAGAACCCGAACGCAGTCACGGTGCCTTCGATGCTGGACAGATCGAAGCTGTAACTGAAGTTCTGCGAAGCGCCGCCAAAGGGGCTGCCCGCTTCGTAGTTCATGGAGAAATCGGCCATGAAGCCACCCATGAATCCGCTGCCGCCTTCAGCCGTCTCGTACACGAGGCTGATGGAGTTGGGATCGTAGGTGTTGCCCATGGTGGACACGTTGACGTGAACACCGGTGGTGTCCGTGTCGGTGTATCCGTAGGTGTGGGTGTTCAGGGCTCCGCCAGCACCGTAGAGGTTGCCGGAAGATGCGATGACTGCACCCGGTCCGAAGTTGAACAGAGCGACCGAGTGGCCGCCATCTGCGTTGTCCTCGACGAAGTTGCCGTTGCCGAAGAGTGCCAGGTTCGCGGAACCAGCCGGTTCACTGAAACTCTCGAACATGTGGTACGAAGTACCGGCTTCGCCGTGCCAGGAGGCCAGGTTCTCATTGGTGAAACCGGCCAACGACGTCGTTGCGCACAGCCCGACGGCCATGGACGCAATTGCGAGTTGAACTTTCATTCTCTTCCCTTCCTTAACTTAATGGTGTGCAGGCGACGCTGCCCGCACTTCATGCATGAAACTCTCTTAACCGCCCCAATTGTTGATGACCGCGAGGAGATCGGACACATCGGTGCGGCCATCACTGTTGATGTCCGAAATGCAGCAGGAGCATCCCCACTCGTTGATCACCCGAAGCAGGTCGCTCACATCGACTCCACCGTCGTTGTTGATGTCACCCGCGACCGAGGACGGCTGGGTGACGACCACTTCGAGTTCGAGTCCGGACCCGTTGGCCAGACCCGCGAAGACCAGCGAATTCTCCTGCATGATGAACTGCGGATAGGAACCGCCGTCGTGACTTCCGTAATGCAGCGAACTGAGGACCAGACTGAGCAGTCCATCGTCGAGTGCGTTGCGGAGGTAGCATTGAATGTCGGGATCCGACGTGTCGAGCTCGAACGTCAGCGTCGTCAGATCGGGCATGGGTTCGCCGATGCTGACCTCGTCGGTCTCACCGACGCCGAAGGGCTTGGGATCCCATCCCTCGGCGAGGTTTCGGGAGATGTCGACCGGGTCACCGTCGACGAAGCCGATCGGGTACACGTTGCGGCCGTAGTGCTCCACGACTCCCCAGTCGCCGTCGTCACCGAAGCTCCACCCGTCGTAACCGCCGCGGAATCCCGCACCGGAGATGATGCAGGCGCGACCGAGGTCGTCGTCTTCGGCGCCGAGCCAGGTCTGCCAGGAGTCGGGCGTGGGATCGTAGAAGGTGTTGTTGTCGAGCACCATGATGGTCATGCGCCCGGAGATGATGTCGTAGCTTCCGGCACCGAGGCCATCAGTGATGTTCTCACGGGTATCGAAGCTGATGAGATTCTGTCCGGCACGGTCGTCGTAGTAGGTGGATCCGTAGGCGCCGAAGGTCGGGCCGGCAACCCGCTCACCGGGCTGGAAGTTGTAGGGATACATCCACCGATCCCATGTCGGCGCGGTAATGGATACCTCAACGTTCTGCTGCGCAACGACTTGTGATCCCAAATGAAGAACCGGGATCGCCGCCGCGAGGAAGCACGTATACTTCAGTGGTGTTACTCTCATAAAGGTCCTTTTATTGTAATTGAGACCCAATTTCAACGACTGATACGAAAAATTGATGTACTTTCTGGCCGCCCCATGATTTGCAGTACTCCCAAAGACGAGTCTCGGATCCACCAAAATACCCTTCTAAGGTCCTTGCAGCGTGGTTTTACCCTGACCGAGGTCATGACCGTGATTGCCGTGGTCGGTGTCCTGCTGGCCATCATTATCCCCTCGCTGAAGTCCCTTTCCGATCAGGCCGCAGGAGCCACCGAACTGGCCGCCGCCCGGCAGCTCGCCCAGGGCTACGTGGGCTACACCACGGACAACAACGGGGAACTGATGCCCGGCTACCTGTCCCAGTCACCGGGTGATGAGCACTACGAGGGGAATTACGACGTCCAGGGTCCCGACGGCAACCTGCTGGGAGGGCCTGCCAAACGCCGCTGGACCTGGCGCATCCTTCCCTACCTCGATGACGCGGTCGATTCGCTGTTCGTCAACGAAGCTCGCCAGTACATCGATCAACGCCGGGGTACGGACGGTTTCGCCTACCTGACGAGCGTGTTCCCATCCTTCGGACTCAATGGTGAATGGATCGGTGGCATGCAGGGTTCCATCTACGGCGACCTGCACACCCTGGGTCGATTCACCGGCCAGTGCTACTACGCGCAACGTCTGGCCGAGGTGCAGCGTCCCGCCGACCAGTTGCTGTTCGGCTCCTCCCGCGGTGGAGGCCCACAGGGCGACAGCGACGTCGAAGGCTTCTTCTTCATCCAGAGCCCCTACTACCTCACCACCGGATGGCGATGGGCCGAGGACGAGGCCGGCGATCCCCTCTACGAAGAGCCGCTGGCTCCATCCAAGAGCGGATATCTTTCCCTGCGAATCCGCGGCAAGTCCGCCACGTCGATGCTCGACGGAAGCACCGCCCTGCGATCCATGCAGGAACTCTCCGACATGCGACTGTGGACCAACCAGGCGTGGAAGCCCGACTGGGTCCTGGATCTGCAGAACCCCTGACACGCGACCCCGGAGCCGTGACCATGCGAATCCTCATGACGCTGGCCGTCCTGCTTGCCGGTGCGTTGACCGCCGGATGCCATTTCCTTGGAGACCGGACCGTGACCGCCGATGAAGCGATGGACGGAAAACGGATCACCGTGCATTCCGGGGACGTGATCGAGTTGAAGCTGCCCGAAAATCCCAGCACGGGCTACCGGTGGCTTTCCACGGATGATTCCAGGCCGGCACTGCTCACCGAAATGGGCAGCACCTACATCGGCGACGCCGCAGCGTCGGGCATCGTCGGAGCGGGCGGAACACGCATCTGGCGGTACCGCGCCGATCACATCGGCGAGTGCACGCTGCAGTTCGGCCTCGTTCCCCCGGGACGCAGTCCGGGCCCCGAAGACGATCGGTACCGAATCACCGTCGTGGTTGCGGACTGATCAGTCGACTACGACGCTGACCGAGAACTTGGATTGCACGGTTGCCTCGCCGCCCCCGGGACGGTCGTAGGCCAGCGAGACCGTGGTGGTCCCCGGGCCCACCGCCTGGAACCGGAGTTCCTGATCGGTCAGCAGACTGCCGTACTCGGCCTGTTCCTGACTGCGCAGATGGCGCTGCCCGTTGGGCATCAGGACACTCTGATCCGGCATGGCTTCCATCTCCCACGTCAGTCCCCTCGCCGCCGACTCGGGAAGCTGGACGAGAAGGGTCTGCCCCTGCTGCAAGCGAATCCGTCCACCGTTCTGGCTCATGGTGACCGTCACGGTGTCGCGTCCCACCTGTGAAGTGGATTGCGAACCCTGCGAGCCGGACTGGCAGGCGCCGGCGAAGGCCATCAGACCGATGGCGATGAATACGGTTGAGATCGATCGATGCATGGAGCACTCCCTTCGAGAGCATCCATCATACGGCAGCTCGGGGCCTTTGACACCGGCCTCCCGGCGACCGACAATTGGATGCGAACATGACCAAGCCATCCATCAGCGTCATCATCATCAGCCGGGACGAGGCTGAAGACATCGAGGACTGCCTTCGCAGCGTGTCCTGGGCGGATGAAATCATTGTGGTCGACTCCGGCAGCACCGACGACACCCGTGCGATTGCGGCCCGCTGGACGGATCAGGTGCACGAGGTTCCCTGGCAGGGGTTCGGCCTGCAGAAGAACCACGCCCTCGACCTCGCATCCGGTGACTGGATTCTGTCCCTTGACTGCGATGAGCGGGTCTCCGAATCGCTGAAGCAGGAGATGCTCGAGACGCTGGTCGGGACCGAATGCAATGCCTTCCTGCTGCCCTTCCGTTCGAACTACTGCGGACGCTTCATGCGCTTCGGGGAGTGGAGCGGCGAGCGCAAGCTCCGACTGTTCCGTCGCAACGCCGGACGATTCGATGACGCCCCCGTGCACGAGCGGATCCACGTGGACGGGCGGATCGGCCGGATGCGGGGGCGCATCCTGCACTACTCGGTCCGGACCCGAGCCGAGATGCACGACAAGTCCCGACGCTACGCCCGCCTGGGGGCGGAATCGGCCTTTGCGGCGGGGAAACGAGCCACGCGGGCGACCGCCGTCGCCCGCGGAACGTGGGCCTTCGTCCGATCCTTCCTGCTCAAGGGAGGTCTGCTGGACGGCTGGAAGGGCTTCACCCTCTCGATCGACATCGCATCCGCGACGCACCAGCGCTATCGCCAGTTGGCCACCATGTGCCGGACGACCGGAAGCCCCCACTGACTTCCGGCCGTCCGAAGACATGGAAACGTTGGCGGCTCTAGCGAGTCTTGCCACGCGTTCCTCGCCCCGAAGAGGACGTGGTTCGGACAGTCCGCTTCACAGACTGCGTTTTCTGCAGCTTCTGCGCAGGCCGACGCTGGGCGAAGCGCTTGGGTCGGGCGGGCAGCTCACGGACCGCCGGCTTGGCACCATCGGCCACGGCGTCTCCTGCGACTGCGTATTCCGAGACCAGACGGCGAAGCGCTCCGTAGAGTTCGACGTGCCGGGCATCGATCTCGTTCCACAGCGTTGAGATCTCACGGTTCGAAAGATCGTGCCAGTCGTCGTGGTACAGACGGACGTAGTTGTAGTAGTCCCAGACGGCAATCCCTGCGACCCGGTGCGTGCGGCCCCGGGCATCGACCCAGCGGGCGTCGAGCGATGCACGGGCCTGGTCCCGCAGGAATTCGTCCTCATCGAAGTAGTAGCACCACTGGCGGGTCTCGGCGTTGCGGTGGCGGGGAAACATCTGGGTGTAGACGGGAACCTCGCCCCGCACCAGCTCGATGCAGCGTTCCACGTGCTTCTTCAGCCGCGTGCTGTCGTCCCGCCCCGGATTCGTCTCGTAGGTGTCGGGAAAGATCGCACCCGAAGCCTGCAGCAGTCGTGCCATCGACGGCCCCGTGTAGTGGTCCACGGTCATGTGCTTCTTGGGAAGCCCCCAGTAGCCGAACTTGGCGTTCGGGCGCAGGGCCTCGGCGTATTCGAGCCCCTGGATGTAGAAGTCGATGATCTCGGCCATCTCCGACTCGGTGGCGTTCGACATCCGAACCCACCATTCACCCTCCATGTCCAGCACGACGGGTCCCGTGTAGCCGTTGGGTACGTGCTCGTCGAGCCAGTCTTCGAAACGCTGAAGATCCGTGGCCGAATAGGTCATGTCCGCGTTGTAGTCCACGCCGCCTCCATAGGCGTACGGAAGCACGTCGATGCCGTATTCGCGATTGTGCGCACGGGTCCGCCACCCCTGCTCGAGTTCGATGCCCAGTTCCGCGCGGTTCCGGTTGCGGGACAGTGCGTCGTAGTAGATTCCATCCAGCAGGACGGGATCCGGTCCTGCGTAGACGGTTTCGGCATGCTGATCGACGTCGGGGATCTCCGATGCGCCGTCATCCGTCTCCGGCTCGATCGGATCGACGGTCTGGCCCCAGAACATGATGACCTGACGGATGTCGGTCACGTTGACCTGGCCGTCACCGTTCACATCCTCGGGGCATTCGCAGTATTCGTGCATGGACCCGACGATCTGGAGCAGGTCGAGGATGTCGATGGTGTTGTCCGGGTGTACGTTCGCGTGCTGGGGGGTCACCTCGCTGCTGGCGACATCGGGGACGCCGAGCAGGGCGACAGTGATCACGGCGGCGACATGGGCGCCGTTCTTCATGCTGTTCATCTGGTTGTCCTTCGGGAGTCTGAGGGGTTCGATCGCGTGGAGGCCCGTTGGCCTCGCCATTTCCACAGAACTCACTCGGTCTCTCGCTCCGGAGATCCGCGATGCGGCCCTCTCCACGAGCCCGACCGGCGGAAGGCGTCCATGCCCGCACCGGCCTCTCACAGAGATCAATCAACGAACCGGTCGTTCCCATTCACGTTGATTTCAAAACTGCATCAATCAGCGCATCGGACATCCGTCAGTCCGTGCGAACGGACCGACCGGAAGACCGCATTCGAGGAATTCAGGACGCTTCGGGCATGATGATCCAGAGGATCACGTACACCACGATGAACGGCAGCACGGCCGTGACCAGGGCCAGAATCACGGTGAGAAGTCGAATCACGGTGGGATCCCAGCCGTACTCGCGGGAAATACCGCTGCAGACGCCAGCAATCATGCGTAAGGATGGATCTCGACTGAGTGCCATGAGGATCTCCTGACTCGAACCGGTCCGATCCTACTAGATAGTCCCATCATCCGCCCGCTGGGACGAGCCGTCTTCCTACAATGGACACCATGTGGATCTACCAGCTCATCCGAGCCGCCCGGGAAGCGTTTCCCTACGTGATGATGACCCTGCTGGTCTTCGAGGCGATTCTGGCGTTCGGACTGATGTTCGTCTTTCCACCGGGATCCCTGGGACTGGTCTTCCTCGGGCTCCTCACCCTGCTGTGGTCCGGCCTGATCCGGTCCGTGCTGATGAGCTGCGAGCGGCTGGTCGGACGACTGGCCGGCGTTCCACTCGAGTCGATCAAGGCCAGCCAGAATCCCACCTCCACGTCCTGACTTCCCGTTGGCCTATCATGGCGATCCAGGCCATCAGACCATCTCGGGAGTCCGGAACCATGACCACGTCGACCATCGCACCCTCCACCATCAAGACCGATTCCATCGTTGCACGGCTGATCGAACGGCACGGCGCAGCCGAAGAGCAGCGCATCCGATCCGGCGTCGACCGCGTCGCCCTCCGCTGGACCGCCGAGGACGGGAATCAGGAGGCGTTCGAGGCGTTCTGCACCCGGTGGTTCGTCGCGGGTGAACAGGATCGAATCCGGTTGCTGGATCGGTTCGAGACCTTCCTCGGATCGGTGGGAGGCCATCTGGGCGAGATCCGACGGGACCTGCGCCGCTGGAGCGACCTTCGCGGCGAACGATTCGAAGGACTCGACGACCTCATGGCCACCTTCGACCCGGCCCCGGATCTCTCCGATCAGCTCTACCGACAGCAGCTCGCCTTCGTCGCCCTGCTGAACTTCCCGCGGCCGGATCTCGCCACCATGATCGCCGACGGTGCCGACTGGTCGGTCGACGAATGGGCCGCCGTCCGGATCGGCAAGGCCTTCGGCCCCCGGATTCCCGCGGATGTGAACGACATGGCCCGCGAGCTCGGACACCGGGCCAACCAGTGGGTGGCCAACTTCCACGTGCCGGTGGGCCACATGGTGGACGAGCACGGCAAGAAATGGTTCGCCGAGGATCGACGACTGCTTGCGCACTGGCTCATCCGCGAAGAGGTCCGCGCCGGATTCAATGCCGACGGCGGCCTGCCCTGCCAACGGGCTCTGATGTGGGTGATGAAACGGCAGATCGACGGCACGATCCCGACCGCCGTCATGGAGGGTTCCACCGCATCCTGGGATCCCCGTGCCAACACGTTGGACGGCAACGACCCCGGTCCGCTGCTGGGCCCGGTCCGCTACGAACGATGGCTCGACAACTTCCGGATCGCCGAGGCCTACGACCGGCACCATCCGGAGCATCCCACCGCCATTGCCCGCAAGTTCGAACTGGCCCGGGAAATGCCCGAGGAGGAGGTCGAGGCGCTGATGGTCTCCCTCCTGGACGCTCCGGTCCGCCGGCGGCTCGCGGAACTGCTGCGGTCCATCCTCGGACGACCGCTGGAGGCCCACGACATCTACTTCGATGAGATCACCTCCGGTCGATCGGCCGAGGAACTGAACCGGCTGGTTCGGGAACGAATCGGTGATCACGAAGGCATGCAGGAGAAGCTTCCCGACATCCTGCGCGGACTCGGGTTCCCCGACGACGACGCCGAGTTCCTCGGCCGTCGGGTGCAGGTGGAGATCGCGCGGGGATCCGGACACGCCATGCGGCCCGCGATGCCGGAGTATTCGGCCTGGCTCCGCACCAACAGCCTGCCCGACGAACTGGGGTGGGATGGTTTCGATACCGCGATGCACGAACTCGGACACAACCTCGAACAGCTCATCTCCACCCACTGGGTTCCGCGTCCCGCACTGCGGAACGTCCCCAACACCGCGTGCACCGAGGCGTTCGCGTTCCTCTACCAGTCCAAGGCCGCCGACGTCCTGGGACTCGAACCGGAAGCGGACGCGCCACCCGCGTGGGCGATCGATTCGATCCAGACCATGCTGGCCGCCTGCCAGATCGCGGGTCCGGCGCTGGTCGATCTCCACGCCTGGCGATGGCTCTACGACAATCCCGACTGCACCCCCGACACCTTCCGCGATGCGGTGATACGCATCGCCGGAGAACTCTGGGATCGCTTCTACGCCGAGGACTTCGGAGCGGACCCCTACCACATCCTCGCGGCGTACCAGCACATGGTGGCCCACGCGCTCTACCTGCCCGACTACGTGATCGGACACGTCCAGAGCCAGCAGATCAGCGCCCACATGCGGAATCGGGATCTCGCGGCGGAGACCCGTCGCATCTGCAGCATCGGGCGACTGACCCCGGATCTGTGGACTCGAACTGCGGTTGGATCACCAATCAGCGTCGAGCCGATGATCAAGGACGTCGAAGCCGCCCTCGACCTGATGGCGACCTGATCCGAGCCTCCATGCCGAACTACGAAAGCGACATCCTGCTTCTGGAATCGATCCACCCCGGCGCCGACGGTGTCCTGGCCGACGACGGACTGCGGATCGCCCGGGCCGACGGATCGCTCGAAGGCGAGGAACTGGTGTCCCGACTGGCCTCCACGCGCATGGTCGGCATCCGCTCCAAGACCCGACTGACCCGCGAGGTCCTCCAGCAGGCCTCGCATCTGCAATGCATCGGCTGCTTCTGCATCGGAACCAACCAGGTCGATCTGGAGGCGGCGGCGGAGCACGGGATCACCGTCTTCAACTCTCCGTTCTCGAACACCCGATCGGTGGCGGAGATGACGCTCGCGGAGATCATCGCGCTGCACCGGCGGCTCTTCGATCGCAGCATGCGACTGCACCAGGGACACTGGGATAAATCGGCCACCGCCGCCCACGAAGTGCGGGGACGAACCCTCGGCATCGTCGGCTACGGCCACATCGGATCGCAGATTTCCGTGCTCGCGGAATCCCTGGGCATGCGGG
>MDTG01389295.1_pt1 | contig 11781 bp, 10 predicted proteins | sample 811421 | NCBI WGS metagenome assembly MDTG01 (sample SAMN05326645, study PRJNA326480) | marine metagenome | isolation source: seawater | place: Pacific Ocean: South East | collected 2011 | reverse complement strand
GTATAGCGCCCCTCATAATCAATACTTTTTGAATTTCGGTAAGCACTGGTTTCCCAGGATAATACCGCCGGCTCAATGCTGTCCAATAGAGCCGCAATTCCCGAAGATTGAATGGTAAAATCAACCAAAAAACGCTTTGCGTCAATTGCATAAACAAATTCCAAATACTGGTTGGGTGCAATGGCCGCTTTTAGGGATAGTGTTTGTTTTCCGTTTTTGAAATTCAGTTCAGGAGAAAAGTAAAAGTCTTTGGTGTTGAGTCTTCGACCATCTTTGGTGGTGAACTGAACATTGAATTGAGTGTTTCCTTCTTTGACCAATTCCAAGGGTTGATCAAGGTAATCGGTATAATCTTTCAGTCGAACAAGCTCAAGCAGCCCGCCCATAGGACTGACTTTTATTAAAAGATCTTTATTTTCAATTATTTGGGTAGTAGCTCCCTGATCGGTCATCCAATTACTGAAAATCCCAAAAGTACTTTGTAGGTTTATTTTTTGAAGGGAGTCGTTTAATTGAATGGGGGGCGCTTCCTTCTGTTCAGTTGCGACTTCGGTTTTTTCGGGTTGCGCGGACGGACTTGTTCCCTCTTCAGGCTTATTGACATACAGCATCCATGTAAGGATCATCGCAATGAGCACGAATCCAATGAATTGGTAGGGATCAAAATTTCTTTCTTCCATGAGTTTTAGTTCGGTTGCTCTTGGCTAATATAGTCAATACTCGCTTTTATGAATGCTACAAATAAGGGGTGTGGATTTGAAACGGTGCTTTTGAACTCTGGATGAAACTGTACACCTACAAACCAAGGGTGATCCTTATTCTCGACAATTTCCACCAAATCGGTTTCCGGATTGACACCGGAAACTTTTAAAGCTCCTTTTTCAAACACCTCAGTTTTAAATTGGTTATTAAACTCATAACGGTGACGGTGGCGCTCCGTAATTTGTTCTTTTCCATATACTTCAGCCACTTTACTGCCTTGGGTAAGGTTACAATTCCATGTTCCCAAACGCATGGTACCGCCTTTGTTGACGACTCCTTTTTGACTTTCCATCAAGTCGATAACAGGGTAATCTGTGTTTTCGTCGATCTCAGTAGAATTGGCATTGGGGTGAGATAATACATTTCTAGCGTATTCAATAACCGCCATTTGCATCCCCAAGCAGATTCCAAAAAAGGGAATTTTTTTATCCCTAACATAGCTAATGGCTTCAATTTTACCTTCGATACCTCTACCACCAAAACCTGGGGCTACGATGAGACCGTGAAGTTCCTTGAGCTGTTCTTTAGCATTGATTTGATTCAAAAATTCAGAATGGATACTCACTACCTCTACCTCAGTCTCATTTATGGCTCCCGCATGAATAATGGCCTCCAGTATCGATTTATAGGAATCTTGTAACTCGACATATTTTCCAACCAATCCGATTTTTACTTTTCGTTTGGGGTTTTTGTATTTTTCCAAAAAGGATTTCCAATTATCAAGATTTAGCTTGGATTTGGCGGTCAACTTTAACTGGTTCAAAACCACACTATCCAAGCCTTCTTCCAACATTTTTATTGGAACATCATAGATGGTATCTACATCTATCGATTGAATTACAGCTTCAGGTTTCACATTACAAAAAAGGGCCAATTTTTTACGAAGGTCATCTGATAATCTGTGTTCAGTTCTACAGACCAAAACATCAGCTTTGATTCCACTTTCCATAAGTGTTTTGACTGAATGTTGCGTGGGCTTTGTTTTCAACTCTCCCGCAGCTGATAAATAGGGAATCAAAGTTAGGTGAATCACCATGGCATTCTCCTCCCCAAATTCGTATATCAGTTGTCTGACGGATTCAATGTAGGGCAGGGATTCGATATCACCTATCGTTCCACCAATCTCAGTAATAACTATGTCATAGCCCCCGCTATTTCCCAGCAACTGCATTCTCTCTTTGATTTCATTGGTGATGTGGGGAACTACCTGTACGGTTTTTCCTAAAAATTCTCCCCGACGTTCTTTTTCAATCACACTTTGATAGACTCTTCCGGTAGTTACATTGTTGGCCTGAGAGGTATTGATGTTCAAAAACCTTTCATAGTGCCCCAGGTCCAAATCAGTCTCCGCTCCATCGTCAGTAACATAACATTCACCATGCTCGTATGGGTTGAGTGTTCCGGGATCAACGTTGATATAGGGATCGAATTTTTGGATGGTAACCTTAAAACTCTGCGCCTGAAGTAACTTGGCTAATGATGCCGCTATGATTCCTTTTCCAAGGGATGAAGTAACCCCTCCTGTAACAAAAATATACTTTGTATCATGCATCCGGTTAGATTTGTATAATGAATAACCGGGCTCAAATTTACAAAATCTCCCATTACTTTTGGGTCATTTATTCTATTTCTTAAGCTCGATGATTTCAAAACCCTTGTGTTGCAGTAAAAAATAACCCGCATTTTCAAAACTCTTGTTTTGTTTTTGATAAAGAAAGCGGTGCTCTTGATAATCCGTCTCCCCTATCTTGTCAATGGATTTGAAATTACCGAAGTAGGCATTTCTCAAAATTAAATCCATCGTAAGGTCATAGGCTCGGATGGCGGTTCGATTGGGTGGTTTACCAAAGGTGCTGATGTATTGGTTTTGAAAATGATTATACTCACCCAATTTCAATGGTAATCGATCCGTAGTATAGGTAAACTTTAAATCCCCCAGTTGCTTACGTGACAAATTGGGGTTTTCGTATGCATTGCCGCGGTAAGTTGTAAACAATTGAACCGCTCTGAGTTCTGACTGCTGGGCACTCATCTGAGAACTGGCACTGGAGATTAACGAAAAATCCTGGCTTTCCAGGATTACCTTGTTGGGAAGTGAATCAACCAAAAGGGAATCAACCAAATCAGGTAGTAAATAATTACTTTTTTCGGGACGCAAAATCGTTGCCTTAGGAAACAATTCCAAAAGGTCTTTTTCTACGGAACGGCTCAAAGAATCAACCACCAAAACAATATTGTCTTCTCGATTCAATATCTTATCCAAATACTCAAACATTCTTTTCCTGAGAAAATTTTTGGGCGTAACCGACTGATAGACTGCCTCCCTCAGAGCCACGGGATTGGTCGAAAGAGGAGCAACCTTAGGAATTTTACGAACTTGAGATTTAGTCGATAGATAATCAAAATTGGGAGGAATCAATGGGCCAATTATAGCGTCAGTCTCCGAAAAATAAAGAGTATCGACAATTTCATTTACCCTAGAGATGCTGTTTTGAGTATCATAGACATTGAGTTTTACGGAAATCCCGAAGTGACTCAGGGTATCTACTGCAAGCAATACGCCTGAGTAAAAATCTGTAGAAATCGTATGTAAATTCCGGCTTTGTAATAGCCTACGGGTATCTTCTATGGAGTCGTATTCTATCTCTTTGGCTTTGAAAGGCAACAAAAGGGCCAATTCAATTTCATGGGATTCTTTGAGTGAATCCAAAAGGGAAAGTCGCTCTACCAATAGGTCATCCTGAATCTTAAGCTCTCCTTTGGCATCAGTGGGAACCCTCAATATCATTCCTGCTTGTAATCCCAATGATGACAAGTTGGGATTGAGGGAATCCAATACCTTTTGGGTTACCCCGATTTTTTTTTCAATGCGGTAATATCCTTCTTTGGGGAGCACTTTATAATAATTGTAGTTACTGTCCCAAACTGGATTAACAGTTTCACTTTCAGTTAGGGTAGCCACGATAGGAACGAGTATTTCCTGACCTTCCTTAAGTCCCTTTCTGATTTGAGGATTTAATGCCTCCAATTCCGGAATGGTCATCTGAAAGTTATAGGCTATGCGCCATTTGGTATCTTTGGTTTTTACAATATAGGCTTGGGTATTTTGATCTAACTCAACCGGTGGTTGGGGTACTTTCTCAACCACAACCGGATAAACAGGTATGCGCAAAACCATCCGTTTTCTCAACCCTATTTTCTTTAGAAGGGGATTGTACTCATACAACTGGGTTTCTGTAATGTTGTATTTTCGGTTTATGCCGAAGATGGTCTCTTTTTTTTTGACCTTATGAGAAAGAAACTTCACGGGCATCTCCTGTGCAGTGGAAAAAAAAATTCCGCACATTAAAAGAAGAGCAAGAAAAAAGATTTTATTTTTTTTCAATTTATTTTTCTTTTGGTCTATTCCCATTCAATGGTAGCAGGAGGTTTAGAACTGATGTCATAGACTACTCTATTGACTCCTTTTACTTTATTAATGATTTCATTGGACATTTTTTGCAAGAACGCATAAGGTAAATCTACCCAGTCGGCAGTCATCCCATCGGTAGATTGTACTGCCCGAAGGGCCACACACTTTTCGTAAGTACGTTCATCTCCCATCACCCCTACGCTGTTAACAGGCAAGAGCATAGCACCTGCCTGCCAAACCTGATCGTATAATTCCCATGATTTTAATCCATTGATAAAAATAGCATCTACCTCTTGGAGAATGTTTACCTTTTCTGCGGTGATATCTCCCAAAATTCTGATACCCAGTCCGGGTCCAGGAAAAGGATGACGCCCAAGCAGTTCAGGATTGATCCCAATACTGGCACCCACGCGTCTAACCTCATCTTTGAACAACATCTTGAGAGGCTCAACCAATTTGAGCTTCATATAATTGGGCAATCCCCCCACATTGTGGTGAGATTTGATGGTCGCTGAAGGGCCATTTACAGAAATGGATTCGATCACATCGGGATAGATGGTACCTTGAGCCAACCAACTTACCCCAGGTATTTTTTTGGACTCATCATCAAAAACATCAATAAAAGTATTTCCAATAATTTTTCTTTTTTTCTCTGGATCGATCTCCCCTTTAAGAGCCTTAAGAAATTGACCCGAAGCATCAACCCCTTTTACGTTCAGCCCCATGCCTTCGTATTGATTTAATACGCTTTTAAACTCATTTTTTCTCAATAAACCGTTATTGACAAAAACACAATGCAACTGCTTACCTATAGCTTTGTTTAACAATACTGCAGCTACGGTTGAATCAACACCACCTGAGAGTCCCAAAATCACTTTTTCATCACCTACAGTCTCGGCTATTTCTTTTACTGTCATTTCCAAAAAAGAATCAGGAGTCCAATTTTGTTGGATTTTAGCAATTTTTATCAAAAAGTTTTCCAATAGTTTTTTGCCATCTTTGGTATGGTATACCTCAGGGTGGAATTGGATTCCAAAAGTGGTTTCTCCCTCGATACAATAAGCTGCGTTTTTAACATCCTCAGTACTAGCCAGAAGTAATCCTCCATCAGGTAATTGGTCGATCGTATCGCTATGACTCATCCAAACTTGACTGCCTTTGCTGATGTCTTCAAAAAATGGCTCTCCGGATTGGATAAAGGATAGATTTGCCCTTCCGTATTCTCGAGTATTGGAGGGTTTGACTGCACCTCCAGAAAAATGGGCCAAATACTGTGCACCATAGCAAACCGCCAGCAAAGGTAGTTTGCCTCTTATGGCAGAAAGATCGGTATGGGGCGCATCCTCCGAACGAACAGAATAAGGAGATCCCGAAAGAATCACGGCATTGAATTTATCAATACTCTTCGGCGGATTGTTAAAAGGATAAATTTCACAGTAGATGAATAGTTCTCTGACTCGTCTGGCAATCAATTGAGTGTATTGTGACCCAAAATCAAGAATCAATACTTTGTCTTGCATCTTTCAAAAATACAATATATTCAGTTGGTTTGAATTGGGGAAAAAGGGATTTTATTAAAAAGTTTTGTGGAACTCAGCCCTCGATTACAGAGAATTCAGCAGATAAAGGCTCAAAATTTTCCATCAGAAAATCGATTAATTTACTGCCGTATTCTATATAAAAACTGCTGAAATTCTCAACCCTTTCTTGCAGCTGTCCTCCTGGAAAAAGCTCTTCCTGTAATAGTACTAAACGCTCTACTTGGTCTTTTAACTTAACTTTTTGGGCTTTTAATAGACGATTCTCCAAACGGTCTATTCCATTAAACTGTTTTACCTTTTGGGCCTTGACAGCTCCCTCAAAAGAGATGTCTGTTTTCTGAACCAGTGACTCCAAAGATTCAAACTGTGCTTGGAGGAGTTTTTTAAATGGAGACAAATCCAAATCAATGTTGCTAATCTGCCTCACTTTTTTGTTTATCAAAGAATTTCTTTTAAGAAAAAGGTCTTTCAATTCCAATTTTAAATTTCTAATTTTACGTACATTTTTCTCACTGATCACTAAGGCTGCATTTCGTAAAATTATAAGAGGAAAAGGAACTTCCTGAGAATCAAAAAAAGATTTCAGTTCTAGCCAATAAGCTAGCTCACCACTGCCTCCTACATACGCTATATTGGGCAGGATAACCTCCTGATAGAGAGGACGCATTAAAACGTTGGGAGAAAAATTTTCAGGGGATTTCTCAACTAGACCTATCATTTCTAATGCATCAATGCTTTCGTGTTTTCCATCCCAAGTATAACCGTTTTCGTCTTTTAACAACCGATGCCTTTTGCCTTCTTCCAAAAAAAACAAATGTAAATCTCTTGGTTTAACTTGAGGCTTGTAATTAGAATTGTAATTGCTTTTTAGGGTTTCAATTTGGGAAAGCACACTTTGCGCACAGCTTTGTTTTTGTAATTCCTCCTTTAGATAAGGAATAAAGTGTTTTTTTAAGGCCGTGTCATAACCATCGATAATTAAAAGTCCATAGTCTTCAAAGAGAGAATGCACAAAGATTCTCGTCGCATGAGACAAATCACCTCCTGCCTCATAGCTTTTTTCGATCAAAGCTTTTAATGCCTTCGCGTTGATACTTCTACCCAGTTCTTTTTTGAATAAATCCAAAAGGGACTTCAAAGATTTGGTTTTAATTTTTCCTACAGCTCCCCCAGACTTACTATTCCACTGAAATTTTTTGCCCCGGAAAATAAAAGCGTTGATTTCCTCAAAATCATGATCTTCTGACGCCATCCAATAAATGGGAACAAAATTCAAGTCGGGATATTTGTCTTTTAGTTGTCTACAAAGTTTGATAGCACTAACAATCTTATAAATAAAATAGAGGGGGCCCGTAATCAAACACAATTGATGCCCGGTGGTAACCGTAAGGGTGTTTTCGTTTTCAAGCCGTTGGAGATTTTTAGTTACTGAGGAGGACATTTCTATATTGCTATACTGCTGGCTCAGACTCTCACAAAGTGTTTTTCTGATCTGAAGAGGAAAAACCTTCTTTTTTTTTAACGCTTGTTGGTAAAGGTTTTCAAAGCTGGGCACACCACTGTGAAATGATTGTAATTCCTTATTATCGTTAAGATAATCACATATCAAATCAGAAAAACATCCGGTTTTGACAAAGGGAATCTGATGAGCTTTCATGACTATTTTAGCTTAAAGATAGGAGTGTTTTTTTATTTCCAATAGGATTGGTATTTATCGGAACACCATAAAGGTCAAAATCTGTCGCATCGGAAATTTTAATATCCGTAAAATTTCCTAGCTTGAGATAGTGCTTTCTTGCATCTATTAAGACTTCATTGTCAACATCTGGAGAGTCGATTTCAGTTCTGCCCACGAAGTAGTCTCCTTTTTTTCGATCAATCACACAACGGTAGATTTTACCCACTTTTTTTTGATTCTGTTCCCATGAGATTTCAGATTGGATTTTCATGATTTCATTGGCACGATCCTGCTTGACTTTCTTTGGCACATTATCATCCAGTTGATAGGCATGGGTGTTTTCTTCATGGCTGTAGGTAAAACATCCCAAACGCTCAAATCGCATGACCTTTATCCATTGCTTTAGGGTTTCAAAATCAGCCTCTGTCTCACCGGGATATCCTACAATCAGAGAAGTTCTCAAAGCTATTTCGGGTAATATTGATCGGATATTTTCAATCAAATCTGTCGTCTTTTTTTGAGTCGTTCCCCTTCGCATGGATTTGAGAATGGGATCGGAAATGTGCTGTAACGGAATGTCTAAATAATTGCAAATCTTAGGCTCCCTTTTCATCACTTCTATAACCTCCATTGGAAAACCTGTAGGAAAGGCATAGTGCATTCGTATCCATTCTATACCAGAAACCTTAGCCAAAGCACAAAGTAAATCAGCCAATCGTCTTTCTTTATAGAGGTCAAGACCGTAATATGTCAAGTCTTGTGCAATCAGCAGTAATTCTTTGACTCCATTTTGGGCAAGTTTTTCAGCCCTTTGAACTAATTCCTGTATCGGGGTTGAACGGTGTTTACCACGCATGAGGGGAATCGCGCAAAAAGAACAGGGACGGTCACAGCCCTCAGAAACCTTAAAGTAAGCATAATTATTGGGGGTTGTAGTCTGGCGATCTCCTAACAACTCGTGTTTATAATCCGCCCCCAAAGCCTTCAGTAATTGAGGTAAATCAGTAGTGCCAAAATAGGCATCCACTTGGGGCATTTCCTTTTCCAAATCAGGTTTATAACGCTCACTCAAGCAGCCGGTAACAAAGAGTTGATCAATTTTGCCTGTTTGCTTTTTTTGGATTTGCTCCAAAATGGTATTAATGGATTCCTCCTTGGCATTGTAGATAAAGCCACAAGTATTGACCACTACAATATTCCCTTCCTCCTCGTGAACCACATTTTTGTCATTGGCTTTTAACTGACCCATCAAAACCTCTGAATCAAAGAGGTTTTTGGAACAGCCCATGGTGATGATATTGATTTTATTTTGCTTTCTACTTTTCGTTCTCAACAGCTTTTCTTTAGTTCAGTTCAACATCTAATTGCTTTTGTAGAAATGCCAGTGCTGCAAGTTCAGCTTGTTCGTGATTTGGGGTGCTCAAATGAGAAATAATTACATGATCTCCTGCTTCTGGAAAAGCCATTTTTTGTTTTTTGTCATCGGAAGTACCTAGCTGTTCAAACATTCTTAACATGGCAGTAATGGAGACTACCTTGTCCTGTTTCTCTTCATTTTTATAATAATATCCCATAAAAACTGGAGCAGTAATCCTTTCAAAAATCTCGGGACGCATACCCGTTTCCAGAAGCTTTTGTAGCTCAACAGTAGATTCTAAGCGGTAGCGGGTTGTCCAATAATTCTTTTTTTGCTCCGTAATCTTCTTCATGGTGTGATATTTACTCCCCAGCACCCATTGGGCGATTTGAAGCCCCCAGGGCAAAGTCAATAGTTTGGATTTGGGATCGTAAATTTCGACATTTGGACTAAACAATAACAAAGCGGCGATTTGTATATCATTACCCAACACTAAGGATAAAGTACCGCCCGTGGAACAGGAAATAATTATTACCTTTTCGCCTATTTTTTTGGCAACAGCCAATGCCTCTCGTGCACTATCAAGAAATTTTTTACTAGTAAAATTTAACATGGGTTCCTTTTCAATCAACCCATGATCACTAAGACGGGGTAGGTAGAGGTTGGCTTTCAAAGCACGAGCAATATTTCGGTGTACTGGATCCCCCTCTTGCGTGCTGGCAGTAAAACCATGTAAGTATAGGATACTATATGCTGTTTTTTTGGGGATGGAATCATAAAATTCTAACTCAGAGGCATTATCTGGTTTGATATTTTGCAAAGCTGACTCTTTGGCATCTATCCAATCTTTAAGTTCATTAAGACGGAAGGGAGTTTTAGGCAATGGCTTATCTAAATCGGGGGCCTCTGATTCTGGCCCCAAAACAAAAAGTCCAAAAAGAACTGACGATATAAATAAAGTTTTTTCTATTATTTTCATTTATCTGGCTTAACTAAAAAAACTCTCTACAAAGGTCCCAGAATGAAACAACTGTAGGTCCTCCAATCCTTCACCAACACCAATATACTTAACCGGAATTTGGAATTGATCTGAAATTCCAATAACAACACCCCCTTTGGCTGTCCCATCGAGCTTAGTAATTGCCAATGCCGTTACCTCTGTGGCAAGGGTAAACTGTTTGGCTTGCTCAAAGGCATTTTGTCCCGTAGACCCATCCAACACCAACAGAACTTCATGGGGAGCATTTGGAACTACTTTTCCCATTACTTTTTTGACTTTGGTCAATTCATTCATCAAATTAATTTTATTGTGTAATCGCCCTGCTGTGTCTATAATTGCCAAATCACTTTTTTGAGATACAGCAGACTGCAAAGTGTCAAATACAACTGAGGCAGGATCACTACCCATTTCTTGCTTAACGATATCTACATCTACTCGATCTGACCATATCTGTAGTTGATCAATGGCGCCAGCCCTAAAGGTATCAGCTGCTCCCAACATTACCTTTTTCCCTCCAGCCTTGTAATGGTGTGCCAACTTTCCTATTGTGGTAGTTTTACCGACTCCATTGACACCAACGACCATAATCACTTGAAGCTGGTTAGCTAAATCTGAGTCGAAGCTCTTTAACTCATCTTTTTGGTGTTGTTTGAGAAGGCTGGTAATTTCTTCACGTAAGATTTGAGAAAGTTCAGAAGTGCCCAAATACTTGTCTTTAGCTACTCTTACCTCCAAAGCATCAATGATTTTGAGCGTAGTGACTACCCCTACATCAGATTGTATCAAGACCTCTTCTAATTCATCGAGAAGCTCTGAGTCGATTCTTGACTTCCCCGAAATAGCTTTTCTCAATTTAGAGAAAAAAGACTTTTTTGAAGCAGTAAGACCCTTGTCCAGTTGCTCTTTTTTTTCTGGACTAAAAATTGATTTTAAAAAACTCATTGGTACACAAATAAAAAAAGCTACCGTAAAAGTAGCTTATATTTTGGAGAGATTTAAAAAATTATTTTTTACCCAACCAATCATTGACACGATCTGGGGTAATCATGGTTTCAATAAAAGAATAAGATTTAGAATTGTTTTTCTTAACCATTTTAATAGCTTTTGTCAATTTTTTGGAGCCCGTTTGAAGTGTTGCTACTGATTTCTTTGCCATAACTACTTAATTTCTTTGTGAATAGTCATACGCTTAAGAATGGTGTTGAATTTTTTCATTTCCAATCGGTCAGGCGTATTCTTTTTGTTTTTGGTAGTGATATAACGGGAAGTTCCAGGTTGGCCCGATTCATTATGTTCTGTACACTCTAATATCACCTGAACTCTATTTCCTTTCTTTGACATATTGAAATTTATAAAATGCCTTGAGTTTTTGCCTCTTTAATCACAGCACTAATACCCTTTTTATTGATCGTTTTCAACACGGATGCTTTAATTTTCAAGGTAATCCATTTATCCTGCTCGGGAATGTAAAAACGTTTTTTGATTAAGTTTATGTCAAAGCGTCTTCTGGTTTTATTCATGGCGTGGGAAACATTATTTCCAAACATTACCCTCTTTCCCGTAATATCGCAAACTCTAGACATGGTGATTATTCTTTAACAGGATGCAAATTTACACTTTTTTACAAAGTTTCAAAAAATTTAAAGAAGAATAAAAAAATCACTTAAATAGGGCTCTGTATAGTATTTCAAAGGCTTTATTAACGGTTTTGTTAATTACTCGGGTTCGGTTATTTCCCATATTGAATTTGAAGCTTTCTAACCCATAGGGGGTAGCCAATCCAATAAAGACAGTGCCGACTTCTTTTCCTTTATCGCCCATACTAGGTCCTGCATTTCCAGTAGTGGAAAGAGCAAAATCAGAATTGTACTTTTTTTGAGCCCCTAAAGCCATAGCTGATGCCACGGGACCACTGACCACGCCGTATTGGTCAATCATACTGCTTTCTACCCCCAGTAGGCTGGTTTTTGAATCTAAAGCATAGGTAACTGCACTGCCTTTGAAAAAAGAAGAAGCCCCCAGATGAGCGGT
>MDTG01252971.1_pt1 | contig 11781 bp, 10 predicted proteins | sample 811421 | NCBI WGS metagenome assembly MDTG01 (sample SAMN05326645, study PRJNA326480) | marine metagenome | isolation source: seawater | place: Pacific Ocean: South East | collected 2011 | reverse complement strand
ATAAATAAAATTCCAAATAAAAAAAATTTGACAAATTATCATCCATTAAAAATTAAAAATGACTAATATTTTATTAAAAAGCAAAATTTTTTCTTTGTTTGATCAAAGCCAAAAAGTGGACTCTATCAAACTTTTTTCATTAATGGTTCTGTCTGCCATTGCTGAACTTTTTAGTTTAAGTTTATTAATTGTAATTTTGAATTTTTTTTTAAAAGAAGATTTTTACTATCAATATGAATTTATCTTCCCATTTCTTGATAATTTACCTTTTTTTAGTAAAGAAAATTTATTGTTTTTCTTCTTAGGTGTATTTTTTATTATATTTTTACTAAAATTTTTAATTTTGATATATTACAGCTGGGTAGAGTCAAAGTTTATGGCTCAATTTAGAGAAAAACTATCTAATAATTTATTTAAAAATTTTTTATATAGAGATCCAACTCAACTCCTAAAAAAAAATAGTTCGGAGTATTTAAGAAATTTCACCTCGGAAGTTGAGCAAACCACACACTTTTATCATTCAATTTTCAAAATCGCCACAGACAGTATAATTTTGATTGCATTATTTACTTTCCTTTTAATTTTTAATCCTAAGATTTCAATTACAGTCGCAATAATTTTTTCTCTGTTATCTTTATCCTACTATTTTACGATAAGGAACTCTGTCTTATTTTGGGGAAAGAAAAATCTTAAAAGTAAAAAAAAAGGTATTCAATTTATAAATGAGAGTTTTTCTGCAATTAAGTATATAAAAATGTTATCAAAAGAAAAATATTTTTATGAAAAATTGACTCAAGAAAACTCAATTTTAGCGAATATAAAGTTTAAAATGTCGTTCGTAAATTCTTTACCGAGAAATGTTCTAGAGTTTTTTTTATTTATAACGATTTTAATTTTGATAATGATTTTATTTAGAAATAACTATGATTTAAATGAAATTATAAAGATTATGTCAGTTTACATAATTACTGCATTTAGGTTAATACCTTCAGGAAATAGAATTTTAGCTAGTGTACAACTTTTAAGATTTTCTTTTCCTTCATTTGAAAAGATGCTTAAAGAAAAAAATACAAAAGTTATTAAAAAGGATCATAAATCAACTGTTTTTCCTTTTAAGGATTTGATTAAAATTGAAGTAAAAAATTTCAAATATGAGGATGGAAAAAATTTTAAAATAAAAAAAATAAAACTAAAAATATTAAAAAAATTAAGGGTAGGGATAATTGGCCCGAGTGGGTCTGGAAAAAGTACTTTGGTTAATATTATTTGTGGATTGACAACAAATAAAAGCTGTAATGTTTATTCAGATGGTATTAACATTAAACAAAACTTAGAAGGTTGGCAAAAAAATATCGGATACATTCCTCAAAATATTGTTATTCTTAACACTTCTTTAAGAGATAATATTTTATTTGGTTCAAAAAGAAAGGACTACAATGATAAAAAAATATTGAAAATTATCAAAAAAGCTAATTTGATCAATTTTTACAAAAAACTTCCAAAAGGCCTTAGTAGCATTATAAAAGAAGAGGGCTTGAATATTTCAGGGGGAGAAATTCAAAGAATAGGAATAGCTAGGGCTCTTTTACACGATCCTGAAATTATAATAATGGATGAATCAACGAGCGCTTTAGACACTTTTACAGAAAATCAAATTTTAAAAGAAATAAAATTTTTAAGAAAAACAACAATATTTGTTTCTCACAGACTCAATTCGTTAAAGTTTTGTAACAAAATTTATGGTATTGATAAAGGAGTTTTAAAAAAGATAGAAAACTTCAACAAAATGATAAAGGGACAATAATCAATGAATTTTTTAAAAAATAAAACAGTCTTAATTACCGGCGGAACAGGTTCTTTTGGAACTGCAGCAACAGAGTTTTTATTAAAAGAATGTAATCTTAAAAAACTTATTATTTTCTCAAGAGATGAAAACAAACAATTTCAGATGCAAAATAAGTTTAAAGATAGAAAAATTAGATTTTTTATAGGAGATATACGTGATGAGGACAGACTTGAGATGGCTTTAAAAGAAGTTGATTATGTTATTCATGCTGCAGCTTTAAAACAAGTTCCCGCAGCAGAATATAATCCTTTTGAATGCATCAAGACCAATGTTAATGGTGCCCAAGCTTTAATATCAGCTTCTTTAAAGAATAAAGTTAAAAAAGTTATTGCCCTGTCTACGGACAAAGCGTGTAATCCAATAAATTTATACGGTGCAACTAAGTTATGTGCAGAGAAACTCTTTGTGAATGCAAACCAGCTGTCTGGAATGAATAACACTAGGTTTGGAGTTGTGAGATATGGAAATGTTATTTCTTCTCGAGGTTCAGTAATTCCATATTTTAAAGATCTCTTAGAAAAAGGAAAAAAGGAACTTCCCCTAACTCATTGGGAGATGACAAGGTTTTTTATAACTTTAACTGATGCTGTAAAATTTGTTTTAAACTCACTTAAAGTTTTGAATGGTGGAGAAATTTTTATACCAAAAATGAATTCAATATTCATTAGAGATTTAATATTTTTAGTAAACAAAAAAGCAAAAATTAAAATTACAGGAATTAGACCTGGAGAAAAAATACACGAAAGCCTTTGTTCCTATGATGAGTCCTCAGGTTTATACGAGTCCAAAGACTATTTTACTATCTACGCTCACAACATGTCATATAAAAAGAAATCTGGAAAAAAGTTAAATAAAAAGTTCTCTTACTCTTCAAACTCTAAAATGTCACTAGATAAAAGTAAAATTCAAAAATTAATTAAGAAGATAAAAATTCTTTAAATTTGCTCAATGGATTTGATTTCCTTTAATTATAATGATGAAATTATTAATCAAAAACAAAAGAAAAGAATTAATAAAAATTCATCTTTTATCGGAGAATGGTGTTTTAGCCCGAAAAATATCTTCAGTTTAGGTAAAAAAAAAAAAATTTTAAAAACTTATCACTGGAATACAAATTCAAATATTGAAGATACAATTCAATACTTAAAAATCATAAATAAAAAAATTTTAAATAATTTAACAAAATCTCTTAATAAGTATCATCAAAAAAATTATGATAGTGTTTATTGGGATATGCTCTTAAATAGATGGTTGTGGGAATATATTAATCATTTGTATTCTCGATGGGAAATATCAAGAATCATAAAATCGAAATATAAAATTAAAAATTTTTATTCATTGAACTTTAAAAATGAAGATTTCTTGCCTAATAATAGTTTCCATTTTAATAGAATAGTATTTTCAACAAATAACTATTGGGGTCACTGGGTTTTTTCAAATATATTTAAATTTTTAAAAATATGCAAAATTCAAAATTTAGAAACAAATAACAAGGTGAATCTCAAAAGAAAAATTTTATCGCTAGATCAAAATCCAGGGTATTTTAATATGAAATATTTTTTTTTATCATCAGAAAAAATATTTTTTTATAGATTCTTTATTCCTTTAAAAGAAAAGTTAAAAATATTAGTTTCGAAATTTACAATTGCAATAAAAACTTCAAGAGAAAAAAAAATAAAATTATCTGACAAAAAAATAAACAGAGATAATTTTTACTATTTTGATGAGTCAAATGATCAATTTCTTAATTTTGCTAATTATTTTTTAGAAAAAAATTTTCCTAAGCTTTATCTAGAAAATTATAATGAACTTGAGAGAGAGTATAGTGGAGTAAGCTGGCCAAAAAATCCAAAAAAAATTATAACAACCCATGGACATTATTTCGACGAAGTTTTTAAAATTTATGCTGCAAAAAAAAGGATGGAGGGAGCAAAATTTCTTGTTTTGCAACATGGATCAGGAGGATTCTATAAAGATGATAATTATTTTAATGTTTATCATGACGTTAAATTAAGTGACAGGTATTTAACTTGGGGATGGAAAAAAAATGAAAAAACTTACCCTCTTTTTATTAATACTGTCCATGGTAAAAAAATTAAAAATTTTAAATTTAATCCTAATAAAAAAATACTTTTAATTCTTTATGAATTGAACTCAGTCTCTTGGTACCCACCAAAAGGATATTTATCAGAATTTAGTAAAAAGGAGATTTATATTAAAATGTTATCATCCTTTACTAAAGGTTTAAGAAAAGATATCAGAGATAGTATCCGTGCAAAAATTTTGACTATGACTGGAAAAGGTTTGATCGAAAATTCAATAAAAAAAGAAATTCCAAAAATAAAGTTTATACATTCTAAAAAAAACGCTTATAAGATTAGAAATAGTTATAATATTCAAATTGAGGCCTTCTTAAGTACAGGTTTTTTTGAAGCAATGTATTTAAATCATCCTGTTATTCTTCTTCACGATTCAAGAATAAATAATAGATACAATAAAAATTTTGAAAAATATATTGAAATTCTAAAAAAAAATAATATTTGCTTTGAAGATACAAAAAAAGCTTCAAAATTTTTAAATAATAATTATTTACATTTAGATAAATGGTGGAACAGTGATAAAATCCAAAATACTAGAAAATTATTTTGCAAAGAAAATTGTAGACACAGTGATAATATTTTTAAGGATCTAGATAAATGTTTAAAATTTAATTAATTTTATGAAATTTAAAAAAAAAATAAAAGTTTTAAATGTTAAAATTATAAAAAACACAAAAGGTGACATTTTTAAAACTTTTAACAAAAAAAATATAATTTTTAAAAACCTTCAAGAAGTTTATTTTTCCTCTGTAAAATTTAATTCAATCAAAGCGTGGAAATTTCATAAAAAAATGCAATTATTTTTAACTGTACCTGTTGGAAAGGTAAAATTTGTTTTTTTTGATCAATTAACAACTAAATTTTATTCAATTACTATTGGTGAAAAAAAACAGAAAATATTAATAATAAAACCTAAAATTTGGTTTGGCTTCAAAGGTCTTGGGAAAAGAAAAAATTTAATAGTAAGTTGCTCTACGTTAAAACATAACAAGAGTGAGATATTGAGAAAAAAAATTAAAGAAATAAAATACAAATGGTAAAAATATGAAAGCAATAATTTTGGCAGGCGGTTTTGGGTCAAGGTTAGAAGAAATTACGAAAGAAATTCCTAAACCTTTGGTTAAAGTAGGAAAGTATCCAATTTTAATTTATATTTTAAAAATTTACTTAAATTACAATATAAAAGACTTTGTTTTAGCGCTTGGTTATAAGGGTGAAAAAATAGTTGAGTTCTTTCTGAGAAGTAAACTAACTAATAGACAAAAAAAACAAATTAAAAGCGGATTTACAATTAAAACTAAACTTTTTAACAAACAATGTTCTATAACTTTTTTAGATACTGGTCTCAATACCATGACTGGTGGAAGAGTTCTTCAAGCTGGAAAATTTTTAAAAGAAAAAAATTTTCACTTAACATATGGCGACGGAATATCATCAGTAAATTTAAAAAAACTAGAAAACTTCCATAAGAAAAAAAAAAAACTGATTACCGTTACAGCTGTTAGGCCACCACCAAGATTTGGAGAATTAATAATTAAACAAAATAAAGTTACAAGCTTTAGTGAAAAAAAGACTATTAAAACAAGTTGGATAAATGGTGGTTTTTTTATCGTCAATAAAAATTTTTTAAGGCTTATAAAAAGCAAAAAAACTATTTTAGAAAGAGACCCTCTAGAAAAAGCTACAAAAATGAGACAACTTAATGCATTTAAACATGAAGGCTTTTGGCAATGCATGGATACTAAACGAGATAAGGATAAAATAAGTTATTTCATCAATAAAAAAAAAATAAAATTTTAAATTGAAAAAGAGAAAACCATTAGTAAGCATTATTGTTAATTGTTACAACGGCTCAGAATTTTTGCGTGAAGCTTTAAGAAGCCTTAAAATGCAAACTTATAAAAATTTTGAGGTAATTTTTTGGGACAATAGATCAACAGATGACAGCAAAAAGATATTTAATTCATTGAAAGATAAAAGATTTAGATACTTTCTTGCCAACAAAAGAACCCCACTTTATTGCGCTAGAAATTTAGCAATAAAAAAATCAAAAGGTCAGTTTATAAGTTTTTTGGATGCAGATGATTTATGGCTGCCAAAAAAACTGTCCTTACAAATTCCATTATTTAAAAACCCTGAAGTAGGAGTCGTTTACAGTAAATTACTTATTTACAACAATTCAACTAAAAAAAAAAAAATTCACGTTAATCGAAACCTAGCAGAGGGGAAAATTTTTGATAAAATCATCAACAACTATAATGTTGGAATAATTACAACTGTTATAAGAAGAAAATATTTTTTAGAGTTAAAAAAAAAATTTGATCAACGTTACACTCACATAGGGGATTTTGATTTATTTTTAAGGTTATCAAAAATTTGTGAATTTAGAGCTATTCAAGAACCCACAGCGATCTATAGAGCACACGGAAAGAATTTAACTACCATCGATAGATTTGGCTCAATCAAAGAGTTTGAAAATTGGTTAAAGGAAAATAGAAAAAATTTAAATACAACTCAATTAAATGGAATTGAGTCCTTAATAAATTATAAGAAATTCATTTTTTACAAATTAAATGATAAGTTTTTAAATGCCTTAAAAATTTTTTTTATTGGAAAAAGTTTTAGTATTTCAATTAAAAAAATTTTAATTCTATTGATCCCATCAAAAATTTTAAAAAAAATTTTTTGGTATTAATTTTAAAATTTTTCTTTAATAATTTGATAAAGTTTATAAAACCAACTTAATTTTAAAAGCAATATTATTCCTTGATCTTTACTGTTAATATGAAGTCTTGGAATTAAAAATTTATTTTTTATTTTATGAAATTGAATTTGGGTTGTCACAGCAGACTTGAATTTAACTTTCTTGACCAAATTGCTTTCTCTTAAAGTTGCATCTTTTTTTGATCCGTAGGGATATGCGAAATGATATACCTTTTTTTTTAGTAAATTCTCTAAAATTTTTTTAGATTTTTTTAATTCAAGAATAGAATCTTTATTATTAAGACAAGTGAGGCTTATGTGATTATGAGTATGAGCCCCAATAGTAATAAGATAATTTTTATTTAAAAATATTAAATCTTGCTTGCTAAGTAGTTCTTTTTTGTATTGGGTTCTATTTCCTTTTTTTGTTATTTTTCGTAGAAGATTATTTTGTTGATTGTAATTAAGTTCCTTAAACAATGAACTCAAAATTTCAAAACATCTCTTTTTATTTTTTTTGCTTTTTAAAGAAAATGAATAATTTTTGTCTAAAAATTTAAACTTTAATTGAGAATTTTTTGATATGAATTTTTCAATTTCATACCACCATATATTGCACTTATTTTGTAAAAATCTTGTAGTAATATATATTGTTGCAGGTACTTTATATTTTCTTAATATTGGCAAGGCATTAGTTAAATTGTCTTTATAGCCATCATCAAAGGTAAGAACTATATTTCTTTTCTTGCTATTAAGTTTTGAATTTAAAATTTTATTCAAATCAATAATATTGAAATATTTTTTTAAAGTTACGATCTGTTTTTCAAAATCTTTTTTATTAATTGTTAAGGAGTTTAGGCTGCTATTTACACTATTGTTATTGTTTTGACCTCTAGAAATGCGATGGAAACTTAAAATACTGTCATCAAAGATTAGCTTATTTAACATAAATTTAAGAATAATATGTTATAATAAATATTCCCATTAAAAACAAATTATCAATGGGCGTGTAGTTCAGTGGTAGAACGCTACGTTGACATCGTAGAGGTCGTAAGTTCAATTCTTATCGCGCCCACCATCGCTTAAATGTTGATTGTATTAGGTATTTACATACTCCCTAAAAGATAATATAAAAATCTGCCTGGTGATTTTTGCGAAGGGGCCATACCCGATCCCATTCCGAACTCGGAAGTCAAGTCCTTCAGCGCCGATGGTACTTTATTTTAAAATATGGGAGAGTAGGACGTTGCCAGGCTTTTAAAATTATGAAAATAGCAAGCTCATTAAAATCATTGAAAAAAAGAGATCTGAACTCTAGACTAGTTAAGCGTAGAGGAAAACTTTATATAATAAATAAAAAAAATCCTCGATATAAAGCAAGACAAGGATAAAAGGAGATAACAAATGAAAATTCTTTGTGTTCTATATGATGACCCTAAAAAAGGTATGCCGAAGAATTATCCTTTAACGAACTTACCAAAATTAGAAAAATATCCCGATGGTATGACCTTGCCAACACCAAAATCAATAGATTTTAATCCTGGTGAATTGTTAGGTTGTGTTTCAGGAGAGTTGGGCTTAAGAAAATTTTTAGAGTCTAGTGGCCACCAGTTAGTTGTTACTTCTGATAAAGATGCTGATGGTTGCAAAGCTGACAAAGAATTAGCAGATAGTGACATAGTAATTTCACAACCTTTTTGGCCATATTACTTAACAAGAAAAAGAATAGAGTCAGCTAAAAAATTAAAAATGGCAATTACAGCTGGAATAGGCTCAGATCACGTTGATCTCCAAGCAGCTATGGATCATAAAATTGATGTTGTGGAGGTAACGTATTGTAACTCTAGATCTGTAGCAGAACATATTGTTATGATGATACTTTCTTTGGTTAGAGATTATCACAATCAGCACAAAATTGTTAAAGATGGCGGTTGGAATATTGCTGATGCAGTTCAGAGATCTTACGATGTTGAGGGTATGCACGTTGGAACAGTTGCAGCTGGACGTATAGGATTAGATGCTTTAAGAAAAATGAAACCTTTTGATGTACATCTTCATTATTTTGATAGACATAAACTTCCTGACTCAATCGAAAAAGAACTAAATCTAACTTTTCATGACTCAGTAGAATCTTTAGTTAAAGTTTGTGACGTTGTTACTATAAATTGTCCACTTCATCCTGAAACTGAAAATCTATTTGATGATAAACTTATTAATAAAATGAAAAAAGGGGCTTATATAGTTAATACTGCAAGAGGTAAAATTTGTAACAGAGAGGCTATTGCAAAAGCTTTAAAATCAGGACAGTTAAGTGGATATGCCGGAGATGTTTGGTTTCCTCAGCCTGCACCTAATGATCACATTTGGAGATCAATGCCAAATCATGGAATGACACCCCATACATCAGGCACATCGTTAACTGCTCAAGCTCGATATGCTGCAGGGGTTAGAGAAATACTAGAATGTTTTTTTGAAAAAAAACCTATTAGGGATCCTTATTTAATCATTAAAGACGGCCAACTTGCTGGCATGGGAGCACATTCTTATAGCAAAGGAAGTGCTACAGGTGGATCCGAAGAAGCTGCAAAATACAAAAAATAAGCCACTCATGATAGTTGGTTCAGTCAAAGAAGATATTTCATTAGACAAAAGAGTATCGATAACTCCAGACACAGCAAAAAATTTTAAAGATTTGGGTATAACAGTTTGTTTAGAAAAAAATTATGCCAGCCATATCGGTATTTCCGATAAAGAATATGTTAATGTAAATTTTTTTAGTGAAAAAAGTGAACTTATTAAAAGCTCCAATTTATTAGCCCAGGTCAATTGTCCATCTATAAAAATAGCAGAAAATTTAAAACAAAATTCAATTATTTTGGGAATGCTTAACCCTAATAATAATGAGGAGATTTTAAAAAAAATATCACAAAAAAAAATTAACCTATTTTCTCTGGAGCTGTTGCCACGAATAACAAGGGCTCAGTCAATGGATGTGTTATCATCTCAGGCTAATTTAGCAGGTTATAGATCAGTTGTTGAATCAGTCTATGAATTTGAAAAAGCAATACCAATGATGATGACAGCTGCTGGAACTGTGCCTGCTGCAAAAGTTTTGGTAATTGGTGCAGGGGTTGCGGGACTCCAAGCGATTGCTACAGCTAGAAGACTAGGAGCAATAGTGTCAGCAACAGATGTAAGAGAAGCATCAAAGGAACAGGTTGAAAGTTTAGGTGGAAAATTCTTATCAGTTAAATCAAATGAAAATCTGGAAACATCCGGAGGATATGCAAAGGAAGCTAGTGAAGAGTTTAAAAGAAAACAGTCAGAATTATTATCAGAGGAAATAAAAAAAAATGATATTATTATTTGTACAGCTCTAATTCCAGGTAAAAAGGCTCCCAGAATAGTCACAGAAGACATGATTAAATCGTTGAAACCTGGTTCTATTGTTTATGATTTAGCTTCAGAGCAAGGAGGAAATTCGGCATATTCAGATTCTAACAAGATTAATTTAGTAAACGGCATAAAGATAGTTGGCGTTAAAAATTTAATGAATAAGCTGCCTTATACAGCTTCTAGTCTTTATGCCAAAAACATTTTCAGTTTTGTAAGAAACCTCTTTAGCAAAGAGAAAAAAACATTCAATATTAATTTAGAAGACGAAATTATATCTAAAACTTTGTATAGTGGAGATAAATAATGGAAATAGATCCTTTTATATTTAGATTAAGCATTTTTATATTATCGATATTTGTAGGGTATTATGTTGTTTGGAGTGTAACACCTTCTCTTCATACTCCTCTTATGTCAGTTACAAACGCAATTTCTTCAGTAATAATTGTTGGTGCAATTATTGCTGCCCTAGCTGGAACAAGTAATAACGTCTTTGAAACCTCAAACATATTCGGTTTTTTGGCAATTATTCTTGCCGCAGTAAATATATTTGGAGGTTTTTTAGTCACCCAAAGAATGCTTCAAATGTATAAAAAAAAGAAAAAAGAAAAAAAATAATGACAGCAAATTTATCAGCAATCTTTTATTTAATTTCAGGAATACTATTTATTCTTGCTTTACGAGGCTTGTCCTCACCTGAAACTTCTAGACAAGGAAACTTGCTTGGAATTTTAGGAATGACTATTGCTGTGGTAGTGACATTTCTTTCTATCGGTAATTTTTCCACTTCACTTATTTATGTTTTAATTTTTCTAATTATTGGAGGCTCAATAGGTGCTTTCATTGCTTTTAAAATTCCAATGACAGCGATGCCAGAGTTAGTTGCTGGTTTTCACAGTCTCGTTGGACTTGCAGCAGTCTTTGTAGCTATATCCGCTTTTTTAAACCCAAATGCTTTTGGTTTGGGCTCTGTTGGAAGTATCAAACTCGCTAGTTTGATTGAAATGTCAATAGGAGCAGCAGTAGGGGCTATTACTTTTACAGGGTCGATTATTGCATTTCTTAAATTAAAAGGAATTATGTCTGGTTCACCAATAATTTTTAAAGGACAACATTACATTAATTTATTATTAGGAATTTCTGTAATTATTTTAATTTTTTATCTATGCAAATCACAGTCAAACTTTTTCTTTTGGAGTATAATAGTTATATCTTTTTTAATAGGCCTTTTGATTATAATACCAATAGGTGGAGCTGACATGCCAGTTGTTATTTCAATGTTAAATTCTTATTCAGGTTGGGCTGCTGCTGGTATTGGTTTTACTTTAGAAAATACTGCTTTAATAATTACTGGTGCTTTAGTTGGCTCTTCAGGAGCGATTCTCTCTTACATAATGTGCAAAGGAATGAATAGGTCATTTTTTAATGTTATTCTAGGTGGGTTTGGAACCGATAGTTCCACAAGTGATAAGAAAAAAAACAAAAATCAGAAACCGGTAAAAAATGGGAATGCAGAAGATGCGGCCTTTTTAATGAAAAATGCATCATCGGTTATCATTGTTCCAGGATATGGTATGGCAGTTGCTCAAGCACAGCATGCCTTGAAAGAGTTGGTAGATAAACTTAAAAAAAATGGCGTCACTGTTAAGTATGCAATACATCCAGTAGCCGGAAGAATGCCAGGTCATATGAATGTTTTATTAGCTGAAGCCAATGTTCCTTACGATGAAGTTTTTGAGT
>MDTG01228290.1_pt1 | contig 11782 bp, 11 predicted proteins | sample 811421 | NCBI WGS metagenome assembly MDTG01 (sample SAMN05326645, study PRJNA326480) | marine metagenome | isolation source: seawater | place: Pacific Ocean: South East | collected 2011 | reverse complement strand
TCGACCACGAAGATCGATTCGTGTTCCCGAGTGTGACGCCGGCAGGCCACCTGCTCAAGCCATCCGGCATCGATGGCCACGAACGCAGGCACCAGTACCTCCTTGGAATCAAGATGACATTCGATGCCGCCATCGAGACGAATGATTCTCGGAACCGAGGTCTCCACACTGGAGCGTGATTCGAGGATGTCGTTCTCTGGAAGTGAGGATCCAGGGAGCTGCCGGGACACCGTGCAGCCGACGGAGCAACTGAAGAACGCAAGCAGTCCCGCGCACTTCAAAGAGCCCATGTTCGCCGGTTTCCTGCTCATCGCCCGAGCCTAACATCAACGACTTGTGAAAGATGCCTCGGGCGTGGATGAAAAAAAGGCCCGGTCGAGGCGAACCTCAGACCGAGCCCTTCCGGGGGCAAATGAAGAGATCTCGACCTGCAGAGAGGGAGACCTGTGTGACCGAAGTCACTAAAAACAATACTATCTCAATCAATCGTCGAAGCAAGACCATGATCTGAGATACTTTTTCGAGATTCGCCGCTCATTTGTCTCCTATAGTCCCTCTGACCGCCTCAGGCCGACCCTTCAATTCGAATTACGGTGCGCCGTGCCAACTACCCTCTCCAGAACCACGAGATTATGCATCCACCCGACGGAAGATACCGAGGGTGCGCTGACCAGGACTAATACGTTCGCCTCAGCTCCGAGCCCCCGTGGTCTTGCGGCATGGTTTGAAACAGTCGTTCAAGTCCGGGGCGAACCGGATCCGATGTCCGGGTACATCATTGGCATCGACAAGATCGACGAGGCGGTGCGCAGGACCGCCCTGCAGCCTCTCAGAAAAGCGTTGCGAGGAGAAGACGACGGGGACCTTCCGAGCCTCGTCCTGTACCTGGCGACGGAGACGCAGGCCGCACTGCGCAGACCGGTCTCGGCGTTCACATTGAAAGTCACGCCCAGTCACGAAATAGGTTGGATGAATCACGAAGATGGCAGCATGCCGGGACAAGGTGAAACCATGACGACAGAAGATTTGAAGCTGATGATCCGCATTCAATTCGAATTCGCAGCATCACACAGATTGCACTGCCCGGATGAATCGGACGAGTGGAACCGAGAGGCATTCGGCAAGTGCAACAACCCTGCAGGTCATGGACACAACTACCGGGTCGAGGTCTGTGTCAGCCCCGAAAGGGACGAGAGCGGTAGAAGTCGAATGACGTTCGAGGACATCGAAGCGATCGTCAAACGGGAAGTGATCGATCGATTCGATCATCGAAACCTGAACGAGCAGTGCGTGGAATTCGAAGAACTCAATCCTTCGGTCGAGAACATCACCGCCGTCTCCCGGGATCTGCTTCTGGGACCTCTGGATGATGCCGGCGGAGCGCTTCGAGAGATCACGATCTGGGAGACCGAGAAGACGAGCTGCACCTGCACGGTCTGACCGGAAGTCGCGTCCCGGTGCGTTCAGGCGAGTTCATCCTCGGCCATGAGACGGAATCCCTTTCGCCTGAGAATCTGGCCCGCAAATGTGTTGTCATCGACGGCGAGTGCCAGCAACTGCATCGGCCCCGAGGGATGAGTGGGCAGAATCGGATAGGCGAATCGGATGTTCAGTTCCGCGCCCAGGAGATAGAGGCACGCATTGGTCAGCGTGTTCACCTCGTCCAGTTCGAGAACGAGCAGTTCGACTTCAGAGAAGCTGAATCCGTGCTGACGCAGAAGAAATCGGGCAGCATCGGCATTGTCGAAGATCATTCTCACCACGGCATGATCAGAGGAGTCAAGGACACTGATCGCCGAGAGCGTGACGTCATGAGCTTCATCGAAGAGCTGCACCAGCTCCAGAAGCTTGCCCACCCGGTTGTCGAGGAAGACACCGAACTGGCGGACCGATGGAGGTGCGTAACCCTGTTCAGTTCCAAGGGGCATTTGTGACATGGAGCGTTCATCCTGGGAGATCGAGCTGAGGGGGGGCTGCAGCAACGACCCGGAGTATAGCTTTTCGCAGGTAGGGCACGATCTCGGAGATGTGAAAGAGCCTCAAGTCGTCGAAAGAAAATCAGGAACCGGGCACTCGGGAAGCAGGCCGGCCTGAGCGGCGCACGCAAGCAGTGCCCGCACAGCTTCCCGACCACGATCACCGTAGTCGAGCGTCCAGCGGTTGACGTAGAGATCGACGAATGCACCGGTTATGTCGGCATCGAGACCTCTGGCCCATTCCTGCGCACGTCGAATGGACTCGTCACGGTGGTCCATCGAGTACTGAAGAGACGCCTCCAGAAGACCGACAATCTCCTGGCTTGCGCCCTCTCCGAAACGCTCGTCGAGATCTCGACGAACGACGTTGGCACCAAGCGGCAGAGGAAGATTCTTCTCCCCCTCCCACCAGGCTCCCAGATCCTGAACCTGAACCAGTCCTTCCTCTTCGAATGTCAGCTGGCTCTCATGGATGACGACGCCAGCATCGAATCGGCCGGACGTGACGGCTTCAGGAATTTCATCGAAGGGCATCGAAGTCCAGTTCACGGCTTCACGCCCGAGCATGAGACTCGACACCAGGTATGCCGTGGTTCGATCGCCTGGGACGGCGATCGAGGGTCGTGACGTGCGGAGCGTATCGAGATCGGTCGGCTCCCGAGCCACGAGGCGTGGCCCATAGCCGTCGCCGACACTCGCACCGCACCCGGTGATCACGTACCGGTCCGCGATGTGGGGATAGCAGGCACATGAGATTCCGGTGATCTCGAGCGAGGAATCAAGGTCGGATTCACAGGCTCTGTTGTTCAGAGTTTCGATGTCCTCGACGACCTGTTCGAACCTGAACCGCTCGCTCGTCAATCGAGCCGGCTCACCATCACGTTCGAAAAGCGGCCACCACATGAAGGCGTCATCGGGATCGGGGCTGTGGCCGAGGCGGATGGTCGCACGCGCGTCTGTATTCTGAGTACTCATGACTCGACAATCGTAGTCGAGGCACATGACCCGGGTCAGCAGTTCCAGGCAGAAAGAAGCAGAGTCAGGTCACTGCCGCCGACCTGACCGTCGCCGTCGAGGTCGCCGGTCCCGGCCGAACCCCAGTTTCCAAGAAGCTGGGCCAGATCGGAGCCACAGACCTGGCCATCGCCGTCGATGTCCGCGGTTTCATAAATCCCCGAGTAGATCAGAGCGCCGAGATCGGCCTGAATGACCAGATCGATCGAATTGACGCCCGCGGGAAGTGATTCGGGAGGGACGCTCACAGTGATCGGCTGCAATCCGATGTTGGACATCACCAGCAAGCCGTCCGCCTCGGTGATCGCACCATCGATCGCGATGAAGCTTTCGGCGATGGTGGTGGTAACACCAGAACCGACGAAATTTCCCGAGTAATTGAAATTCAGTTCCAGACCATAGCGCGCCGAATCCATGGACCAGGTGTCGTTGATGATGGGAACGTCCGCTGAAGGAGTGAGAAGATCGAGCGAGAGACTGTCAATGTCCACGACGACGGTCTCGAGGCACCCGAAGAACGTGCAGACGAAACCAAGCTCGAGCTGCCCACCTTGCATCAACAGCGAATGCCCATTGACATCAAGCATGTCGAAGGAGCTGGAAGGCTGTACCGAATAGGAACTGTCGATCAGGGTCGTGGTCGTCGAATCGGATGCCTGGGAGGGCCCGAAGCCGAAGTCCAGAGTCATCTCAACGTCGACCGGAACAAGAACACCGGGGGTTGCATCGAGAATCACATCCGCTTGAACGAGTGACGAAACAAGCACCAAGGAACCGACAATCATTCTCGTGTGCATCTGATTCTCCATATCTGAGTGGCTGAACAACTCGTTCTAAGCTAACTGATGGAGAAGCGGATGCAAGATTTCTCCGGCAGGAAGACAACTCCTAGCCAGCGAGGGCGTCCGGATCGAGCACATAGGGGTTGGATACCCGTTCTTTGCCGATCGTGGTCGATGGTCCGTGACCGGGATGAACCTGAGTCTGATCAGGGAGAGTCATCAATCGTTCCAGACTCACCTTCATCGCCGATGGATCCGAGGTGGGAAAATCAACTCGTCCCACGGAGCCTGAGAAGATCGTATCACCGGCGAGAAGAATTCCATTCACGGGATCATGAAGTGCGACGGAGCCGGGGCTGTGCCCGGGAAGATGCAGGACGTCCCAGTGAGTTCCCAGCAGATCAAGCCGTTCCCCATCTTCGTAACGCCTGTCCGGGGCGGGAGCCACGCAAGGCCATGGCGTCATTCCGGAAAGATTCAACATCGGGTCTCGATTCCAGTCCGCTTCGATCGGGTGCACCCAGATCGGCATCGGACCGAAACGCTCGAGGAGCCGTTCGATGCCACCGACATGGTCGTAGTGACAATGCGTCAACAGCAGGCCCCTCGGTTCGAGCGAGTGTTCTTCAACACGATCGAGCAATGGTTCAGGGTCCATTCCGCAGTCGATCAGGTAGCAACCACGAGGATCGGGCCCCGATGGTGCGGAAAGAATGAAGCAGTTGGTCTCGACAGGCCCGAGGGCGAGCCCGACCAGTTCCGGAGTGCAGGGTGGATTGGACATGGTGACAGCGTACCTGCAGGAAGGAATCCGGGGATGAAATCCACGCCGAGCCTGCCAGCGCGTATGATTTGAATGTCATGGAAGACCGCTCACCTCGAACTTCTGCCCGACCATCAAGGACATCGACTCTTTCAGGAGTGTGCGCATTTCTCATCGCCGCGGGCCTCGGCGGGTGCGAATCGCTGAGCAGCGACATCAGCAGCATGACTTCATCGATTCTTCCTCCATCCGGTGCGGAAGTCGGCGCCTGGGCGACTGACTTCACCAGTCCCGAAGAACAGCAGAAAGGCCTGGTCCTCCTTGGGATGGCCACGTGGGGTGGCGGCGAGGAGTACCTGAAGCTCTACCGAACGTGCATCGAAGGACCATGGGACCCGTTGGTCAAAGCGGCGGCGATCCGTTCGCTCGGCAATCATGGGGAACCGGAGGATGCGGTCCTCATCGCGGAGCAGCTGACCAGCGAAATCGAGTACATCAGACTGGAAGCCGCGAAGAGCCTGCAGAGAATTCACAACAACGAGGTCTCGGACGACATCTGGCGAAGGCTGGTGGTCGAGCAGGATTCAAGCGTCAAGGTCGAACTGGCGATCGCGCTCGGTCAGTATCCGAATGACGCAGTCTTCCAGGCCCTGGTACAGGCGCTCGAAATGAGAGAGCTGGCGGTCAATCTCGCTGCCTGGGACTCGCTTCGATACCTGACGGGCCAGAACCACGGCAGCAATTCACGAGAATGGCTCGCGTGGTACGAGACGACCAGAGCACCGTTCTCGGGAGAAGAGATCTACCTCTACCCCGTCTACACCAGACCGCTCGGCTTCTTCGACACGATCAACTTCCTCAACCCGACAGTCTGGGAGAAGCCGGGCATCCCGACCGGACTCGAAGAAGCCGGCCGAAGATCGACCTGGACCGAAGTCGATCCGCCCCCCCCTTCCCAGAAGGGCGCGTGAACTCGAAGTGCGTTCCCAGAAAGACCAAGAGGATTCTCGAGGCGACGACTCGCCAGACGAGACGCCCGGCCAGGACAGCAAGTTGAAAACCACTCCTGAATCGTCCGGCACCGACGGGCGAATCCAGAGCGGCCGACTTGCGGGCAGGACGTTGTTCGCGGCGATTCTGATCGTGGCGATTCCGGTGCTGTTCCAGCAGTCCATGGCTGCCACGGTGGGACTCTTCGACAAGATCGTGGCCGGCAGCCTCCCCCAATCAGTTGTGGACCCTGCCCTTGATGCGATCGGAATCGGATCCTACATCTCATGGTTCGTGGGAATCGCCATGGCCGGCCTGGGAATCGGTGGACAGGTCATCATCGCGCGAGCCATGGGCAGTGGAAACACCCGAGACGGCCATGACGCCCTGGCCCAGTCACTGTCACTCGCCTTTCTCTGGGGGATCTTCGTCGGAGTGGGACTCTGGTTCCTGGTCGGCCCTCTGGCAGGCATTGCGGAACTGACCCCCGAAGCCACCGCGTTTCTCGAACAATACGTGATCACGATCGCCGTCTCGATGCCGCTCTGCGGAGTCCTGATGGTGGGATCGATGTGCCTCTATGGCGCCGGAGAGACCACACTCCCGGCACTCATCATGGTGGCGGTCAACATCGCGAACGTCCTGTTCAGCTGGTTGCTTTCCGGTGCGGATCTTGAATTCCAGGGGTTCTCACTCATCAACCCCCTCCCGATAGATCCTGCGGTTCATGGCGTTCGCGGGATTGCGGCAGGAACCGCCATCGCGTATCTCGTGGGTGCGGTAATGATCACGATCGCCCTCGCTCGCGGCGTCAGAGACCTCAGACTCGAAACCCGACTGTTGATTCCGACACGCGCGATGTTCGGTCGGATCATCCGCGTTGGTGCCCCATCATTCGCCGAGGGGATCTCGATGTGGGGCGTCAATCTATTCGTACTGGGCTTCATCGGGACCATCATCGAGAGCAACGTGCTGGGCATGACGGAAGGACCGACCCAGGGTCTGGTGGGCGCACATGCCATCGCCATCCAATGGGAGGCGTTCTCGTTCATGCCCGGGTTCGCACTCGGAACCGCGGCAGGCACCATCGCAGGCCAGTTCCTCGGTGCAGGCAATGCACGAATGGCCCGCAAGGCGATCGTGAACTGCACCATCACGGGGATGATCTTCATGGGGCTGGTCGGCCTGCTCTTCGTCTTCAAGGGCGAAACGCTCACCAAGGTCATCTCGGACCAGCCGGTTCATCTCGAGGAGACTCCGAAGCTGCTGATCATCTGCGGAGTCATCCAGGTCTTCTTCGCCTTGAACATGGTGGTTCGCCAGGGCCTCAGGGGTGTCGGTGACACCAAATGGACCTTCCTGATCACCACGATCTCGAGCTACGGCGTCAGACTTCCCGCAGCGTGGCTCCTGGGCGTCTGGATGGGATGGGGACTCACTGGAATCTGGATCGGGCTGTGCGGCGAGATCGTGATACGGGGCATGCTGTTCACGGCACGATTCCTGCACGGTGGCTGGGCGCGACTCAAGGTGTGAAATTGCGGAGCATCGCCTCAGGCCGCTGATCGGTTGGTACCGGTGAACAACGTTCGCACTCGTTTCATGAAGCCCTGCGAACCCATCTGCGGGCCTCCACTCTCGCGAGCCGAGTCGTCGCCGTCGAATTCCCAGCCGGGAATCATGCCACGCGCGATCAGAGGTTCACGTGATTCGGTCCACCGTTCCGCGAGTTCGATCAGGACGCCCTTGAGCGAAGCCTCCAGTCTCACACGTGAGGAACCGGAGACACCATTCTGTCCCTCGTAGATTCTCGACTCGTCGAATGGCCCCTGCCTCATGTCGTGAAGCAGGCCCACTCGTGATGCGAGAAGCGAAGCGAACATCGTCTCACGACAGACATCACGACTTCGAGTGTCGGAGGGATCGAATTCACGGGGATTTTCATGCCCTACCAACTGCTCATCCAGGTAGTAGCACCCACCGAGCAGTGATCCTCGAAAGGCGAGAATCAAGCCGAGGTCGTCGGCCATCCTCGCATCCGACATCGACGGCCAGTTGCGAAGAACTTCGGGACGCAGCGCCATGGTGCCCAGGTTCGTCGATGAGGAACCGATCTGAAGCGCGATCTCTCGCGGCTCCATGTACCCACTCCCCTGGAAGCGTGAAGCGGAGACGTGCTCGATGATCGAGCCACCTAGACGCACACGATCGGTCACGACTACGCTCGCAGCAGTCAGAGCGAAGACGTGTAGAAGTCTATCGACACGATTGGATCGGGCATGGTCGCGTGGTGACGCGATGATCGCGACGTCCGTCTTCACTGCGGCCAGTGCACGCAACAACCGTCGTTCACCAAGCGGCTCGACGAATCGAGAGGTCACCACCTGATGGGGCGTGTCGGGATTCGCGGCTATGGCCTTGCGAATCAGGGCCCAGGTATCGTCGACGGAGCCATCATCGATGATTTCGATGCGATGCCCACTGCCGTCGAGCGCCAGAAGCGATTGAACGGCATCACAGATTCTCGCCGCATCGTTACGAGCGACAAGGACCACGGTGACCGAGACCGGCTGCGCCTTCTGAGGGCGATGACGGGAGTCTGATGCCATGGAAAGTCATTCGACAGATCGATAACCGGTCTTGAGCCCATCGATGGAGGAATTCGAATCAGGCCGCCTTGAGGCCCTCTGGGAGCGTATAATGTGGAATCAGAACACGATCACAGCATGACACCAATGATTCACCCAAAACTTGATGCACTCGACTCCGGCCTCCTAGAGGGCGTGGTGGACGGTTCGGCCAGACTGACTCCCGAGCAGGCGCTCGACCTGTATCACAGATGCGATCCTCAGCGACTCGGTCTTCTGGCTGACAGACGGTGCAGGGTTCTCCACGGAGATCACGTGCGAACCTACGTGATCGACCGAAACATCAACTACACCAACATCTGCACGGCGAAATGCATCTTCTGCGCCTTCAAGCGAAAAGGTGACGAAGATGATGCCTACACGCTCGAACAAGATGTGTTGCTCGAGAAGGTCTCCGAACTGGTCGCGATCGGTGGCACCCAGATCCTGATGCAGGGCGGAATGAACCCAGCGCTTGATCTCGATTGGTACCTGGAGTTGCTGACGACCATCAGAGAACGATTCCCGCAAGTGCATGTTCATGCCTTCAGCCCTCCCGAATTCATCGAATTCGTGAACTTCTTCGATCCACCGGGCGCCGACCTGAAGGCGAAGATCCGATGGGTCATGGAGAGACTTCATGCCGCGGGACTCCACTCCGTGCCCGGAGGCGGCGGCGAAATCTTCGCGAACGAGGTCCGACGAACCATTGGTCTTGGAAAATGCGACGCCGAGGCATGGCTCACGGTGATGCGCGTGGCACATGAACTCGGAATGAACACCTCGGCCACGATGATGTTCGGTCACATCGAGGGCGTGGCGGACCGAGTCCACCACATGAACCTCGTCCGCGAGTGGCAGGACGATGCGATTCAAGATCTCTCGGATCAGGGTGGCGGAAAATACATGGCCTTCATCTCGTGGCCCTTCCAACCTTCCAACACCTCTCTGGGAAGAGTCAGGGAATGGGGTTTCGGAGAGGGCGACGACCTTTCACTTCCCTTCCCGGGGGACGCGGTCGCACGTCTGGACGGACTGGGCAAACGATCCGATCACCCTCAATTCGGGCGAAGACGTCGGGTGGCCGGGGCGAGCGCCTACCTCAGAACTCAGGCACTCAGCAGACTTTTTCTGGACAACATCTATTCGATCGGTTCGAGCTGGGTCACCATGGGTCCGCACGTCGGCCAGATGGGTCTGCTCTGGGGCGCGAACGACATGGGTTCCGTCATGATGGAGGAGAATGTCGTGTCCTCCGCAGGCAGCACGCATTGCCTGAACGAGCCGATGATTTGCAGGCTCATCAGAGATGCAGGCTATGTCCCAGCCCAGAGAGACAACGCCTACGACCTTCTGAAGGTCCATGAAGGTCCTGAGTCACCCGATCTCGCGATCACGGATTGGTCGACATGCCGTCCCGAACGCCTGGACACCGCGCAGGGACAAGAGGACTCAGCAGGATGTTCGGTCGCAGGCGGAACCACGGAGGCGGATGCTCCGAGCACCGTCAACCTGACGATTCAGAATTCGGAGTGAGCGTCTGCCACCTCATGTGGTCAGAAATCACTCGCGAGCATTCCGGACACGAAGAACCCTCGAACCGGTAGAGCAGGTATCCACACGGACATCGCGGCTCCTGCACCTCGAATTTCATGAGAAGCTTGCATTGCGGGCAGGTCACATGACCGACCTTGAGCTCACACTGGAATGCACACCTGGGACATGAGATGTCGACGATGATCTGTCGATCTGCGACTCCCGTGTCCCTTTCATGGTGTCGACCTCGAAGAACGTAGTTCATCACCGGGAGAGCGACGGTTCCGATCAGAACGAGCACGACTACCGCACTCACAATTCTTCCGAAGAAATCATCACTGATGTATTGAAAGAGCATCGGGTAGATGAAGTCGAAGTAGAACGCGATCACGATCAGGCCAACGAGGAAGAGATTGAAGATCCCGAGGCTGCCGACGACCATGCGAAATGACGTGTTGGTGTGTTTCCAAAGCAGGAGATAGCCGAAGTGGAGTCCGCTCAAGGACAGCGTGAGTGCGAGGAGCATCAACTTGAGACCCTGCTCGGGGGGATCGTTCGAACCAGACCAGATGAATGCGAGAGCGATCACGGAAGAAAGCACCGTCATCACCGCACTGAAGATCATGAGAAACCTGAGTTTGTGATGCCCTGAACTCTTCAACAAGGCAGCCAGCAAAAGCAGCGTCAGAGCACCGGAGACGACCAAACTCGTTCCCAGAAGATTCAGCGTGAGCCCGAAACCGCCGCCGAGAATCGACAGGATTCCGATCAGCGCTGAAAGGCCGTAACTTCCAAGCATGCACTTGAGCAATGTGTTGTTCATGAATCGGCCGTCCTTTCAGAGACTGAGAATCGTCAGAGAAACGCCCCCACCAATGATGAGGACAACGGGAAACAGCACACACATGATCGAACGGACAATCCCTATTTCATGGACCGCCTGCAAGGCAAGGGCGTAGTTGATGATCCACCAGATGATGATAACGGGTGACGCATACAGACCCAGACAAGGGACGACGAACACGCAGAGGGGGCCGCTGGTCACCATAAAAGACGCCAGGGTGACGGACAGGCTTTTCTCATGGCTGCCGGTCAGCACGATCATCACGTGCACGAGAAGCCCGACGATCAGGGTATTGACCAGCATTCCGAAGATGAAGGTGCAACCGAACATGACGAAGGACAAAATGGCCTCGTGAAGCATGGAACCACCGGCAGCCCCAGTCATTCCCCCAAATGCCATACCGGTGAGCAGAACAAATGGAAGGGCCATCAAGAACCCGAACACCACCAGGTTCACGAGCAGAAAGATGAATCCGATTGAGAACCCGCGAGTGGGAGGCAGTCCCTGCGCCAGTCGTACCGGAGAACCCAGGCTCGCACCAAGCATCAGGAACCAGCGTTTCAGCAGGTTGCCCCGACTCGGAGACCAGGGAATGACCTGCTGGAGCATGGGAGATCCGACGAACCCTTCAGCGGGCATGATGGACATGGCATTCATGTCCAGAGAGCGATGACAGGAGACGCAGGAGAACGCCTTCGGCTCGAGATGACCTCTGCGTGACGAACCGAAGTACGTCTGAGCACAGCCCCCGCATGAGAAGGCGACGGCTCCGGGCTTGAAGTCGAAGTCACTGGGTTGAAAGAGGCGACCGCATTCAGGACAGGGTCCCGGGGTGATGTTCCAGAGTGAATAGTCACATTTGGGACATTTCAAGTGGTCAATTCTCCGGTGCGCCCTCGCCGGTTCGAGCACGGAATTCCTGCACCAGTCGCGTGGTGATGGAACCGACGACTCCTTCACCGATCACATCATCTCCGACCTGCGACACACCGATGACTTCCGCCGCAGTACCGGTCAGAAAGACCTCGTCGGCATCCAGCACTTCTTCAAGTCGCATCATTCGCTCTTCGACCGGAAGGCCGAGTGCAGGGCAGAGTTCGTTCATCACGAATCGACGTGTGATGCCATCGAGAATGCCGGCATCCACCGGAGGCGTCGCCAGATGACCATCCTTCACGACGAAGATGTTGTCACCGGTGCATTCCGAGACCCATCCATCGACATTGAGCATCAGCGCCTCGAGAACACCG
>MDTG01385338.1_pt1 | contig 11783 bp, 16 predicted proteins | sample 811421 | NCBI WGS metagenome assembly MDTG01 (sample SAMN05326645, study PRJNA326480) | marine metagenome | isolation source: seawater | place: Pacific Ocean: South East | collected 2011 | reverse complement strand
CATTAAATAATGGAAAAAAATAAAATTAGACTCGGCGTTAATATCGATCATATCGCAACTATCAGAACTAATAGGAATACTGATTATCCATCACTTATCACGGCAGTTAATATTGCTGAACAAAATGGTGCTGATTCAATTACTATTCACCTAAGAGAAGACAGGAGACATATCCAAGATCAAGATTTATATGATATTAGTTCTATCGCAAAAAAATTAAATCTTGAGATGGCTTTAACAAATGAGATGATTGGCATTTGTTTAAAAGCGCAACCTAACTATTGCTGCATTGTTCCAGAAAAGAGAGAAGAGCTTACAACAGAAGGCGGATTAGATGTTATTGGTATGAGCGATGATCAGTTTCAACTATTATCGGACTCAATTAATACATTTCAGGATAATAATATAAAAGTATCCTTATTTATCGATCCAGTTATTTCACAAATCGATCATTCAATTAAAGTAGGCGCTACATGTATTGAATTACATACAGGCTCATATGCCAATGCAAGTGATAGCGACGAAAAAAATAAAGAACTTAGCCGCATTAAAGAAGCCGCATTGTATGCATCGGAATTAAATTTACAAGTTCATGCCGGACATGGTTTAAACCTATCTAATTTATCAGATATATGTAAAATATCTCAAATAGAGGAACTTAATATAGGACATGCAATAGTTGCAGATTCAATATTTAAGGGCTTTAAACAAGCCGTACATGATTTTAGGAGCGCTATTGATAATGGTTAAAGGTATTGGTGTAGATCTCATTGAAAATATAAGATTTGAAAAACTAATTAATAGGTATGGAGATAAGTTTCCTCTAAAGATTTTGTCTGAGTCTGAATATTTAGAATATATAAAAACCGCTAATAAAAATTCTTATCTAGCAAAAAAGTTTGCTGCAAAAGAAGCTTTATCAAAAGCGATTGGATCAGGACTGTATAGAAATGGGATTTTTCCTAGATTTATTAGTATTTCACATACAAAATTAGGAAAACCATTTTTTAAATTTTCTACTGAAATAAGAAGTTACATACATAATCAATATAAAAATATACAATTATCAATTACTGACACCAAGACTCATTCAATTGCTTTCGTAACTGTAGAATAATGAGCGATATTCAAAATTATATAGGTAATACTCCTTTAGTACTTATTGATAAAATTGGTTCTAACAAAATTTTTGGGAAGTTAGAGGGAAATAATCCTGCAGGCTCTATCAAAGATCGTCCAGCAATTAAAATGATCAAGGATGCTGAAAAAGATGGTTTAATTAAAAAGGGCGATACTCTAATTGAGGCGACTAGTGGTAATACTGGTATTGCTTTGGCAATGGCAGCATCCATACGTGGCTTTAAAATGAAGCTTATTATGCCGGAAACTGCATCAATAGAGAGAGTGAAGACCATGAAGGCATACGGAGCAGAAGTCATATTAGTATCAAAAGAAGAGGATATGGAGGGTGCTAGAGACCTTGCTTTAACCATGTCACAAAATGATGAAGGGCACGTTCTTGATCAATTCTCTAATAAATCAAATTATCTAGCACATTATGAAACTACAGGTCCTGAAATATGGAGACAAACTAATCATTCCATAACTCACTTTATATCAGCTATGGGTACAACAGGGACCATAACTGGTGTATCAAGGTACCTAAAAGAGAAAAATGACAGTATAGAAATTATAGGTGTCCAGCCAACTGAGGGATCACGTATCCCTGGCATTAGAAGATGGAAAAAAGAATATACTCCAAAAATATTCGAAAATGCAATTGTTGATAAGATTATAGACATTGATCAATCTGATGCCGAAGATTCTATGACTACACTAGCAACCCAGATGGGATTATTTGTGGGAATGTCTGCCGGAGCAAACATATTTATTGCAAAAAAAATTGCAACAGAAATTGAGAATTCTGTGATTGTCACAATTCTTTGCGATAGAGGGGATAGATATCTATCTAAACTTTAGTTTTGATTGATAATTAAATTATCGCCCGCTGTAAGGTATTTTTTATTTTTAAGGTTATTATCTTTTATAAGATCATCTTTGCTAACGCCAAATCCTCTTATTATTTGATCGTACCTCTCTCCTGAATTAACAACATATCTAAGAGATTTTATTTTCTTATCTGTTACTAGAAGAGGTCCTCTAAGTTTTATCTTTACTAACTTATTAATCCTTAATTTAGTTTTTTTGTTTGCGTTATTCCATTCCAAAATTTTTTTTAATGGGACATCATATTTTTGTGCTATTTTATACCAATTATCGTATCTTCTAATTATATGATTGTAAGTGACCTCTTTTTTATTTATAAAATATTTAGTGTTGTTTATCGTGATGAATTCTTTATTTGTTGCGCTAAGTTCTGATGGAATTTTTATTTTTTGATTTATATATATAATGTCACTAGACAATGAATTCACTTTTTTAATAGCATTAATTTTAACATTATAAATTCTCGATATCTTATAAAGACTATCGCCTTTTCGAACTTTATATATTTTGTTTTCATAGATAATTTTTGAAATTTTGTTATATCGTTCTTTAAATAGATTTGCTTCTTTATTTGGTAATAATAAAGTATTTTGTTGGGAAGGATCTATAATCCAAGTACTATATCCAGGATTAAGATTCATTAATTCTTTTTCACTTAAACCTGTAATCACAGAAAGTGTCTGAAAATCAATTGGGTCTCTAAATTTTACTTTTTTTGTATGATTCTGATTCTTTATACTAGCTAATTTAAAGCCATATTTTGAGGGGTTGTTAATAATTTTAGCAAGAGCTAATAATCTAGGAACATAAAGTTCTGTCTCTCTGGGTAAATCAAGATCCCAGTATGAGGGTTTTGTAAAAAAATTATTCGCCCTATCAATAGCTTTTCCAACATTCCCAGCACCTGTGTTGTAAGAAGCTATCGCTAACAGCCAGTTTCCCTTAAAATGCCGGTGCATGTCACTTAAGAAATATGTGGCTGCTTTCGTTGATTCGAGTACGTCTCTCCTTCCATCGTAATGCCAGTTCATTTTAAGACCATACTCTCTCGCTGTAGGTGGTATAAATTGCCATATACCAGCAGCCCTCGATGCTGAGTAGGCGAAGGGCTGAAAACCACTCTCTACCATTGGTAATAATGCCAGTTCATGTGGGAGATTTCTTTGTTCAAGATAATTGAGTATATGAAACAGATAGGGTTTCGATCTTTCTATAGACCTATAAACAAATTGCTTGTTTCTTTTCATCCATTTCAATTCTTGGGATATTCTGGATGAATTGATGTTATTAAAACAAAAGCCTGATCGCATCCTATGCCAAAGGCTACTAAACTCCTTATCTTTTAATGTCTCAGTTTCACATGTACTATAAGAATTAAACGAACTGCCATCCAAAGTATATTGGCCTAAATTAATAGATGTTTGTTGACAGCCTGATATAGCCAATACTGCGATTATAAAAATATATTTTTTATACACCTTATGAATTTATCATATGGTATTATTTATTACTATAGATGATCCTCCAAGAGAACAATACTACAAAGACTCAGCTTAAGAAATGGTATAAATGTCCTGCAGGACAACATTACAGAAAAATCATTCTAAACGAACTCGAATCCATCAAAGATTTATATCAAGGCCGTCATACATTATTTTGTGGGTCAGCTGAATACAAGAAATTATTTCATAAAAATAAAAGCGGAACATTTTTTAGTATTGACGAAGATGTCTTGATTTCAAGTGCAAATTTATCTAAAAATCTTCCATTTGAAGATAATTCTCATGATGTAATAATTTTATCTCATGCCCTTGAATATACTGAAAATCCATACCTTTTAATGCGCGAGATAGATCGCATTGCAACAGATGATGCGACTATTGTTGTTATAGGGTTTAATAAATATAGCCTTTGGTCTTTAATAAAAATCTTTTCTTCCAAGCCCCCATGGAATATAAATTTTCTATCTCCATATATTATTAAAGAATGGTTTAAGATATTAGAATATAAAACAAATTACCAAAAAACTTTTGGATTGATTCCATATTTGGGTAAAAACGTGACATCGTTTCTTAGTAATATATCTTTTCTTCATAAAGTAATTAGAAATCAGTTTGGGGGCTTAGTCATGTTTACATATAGGAAAAGAGTAATACCACTAACACCTCAAAAAATTATTTTTAATAAAAATTATAAAGTGTCACATCTTGCTAAGAATAATATATGATTGAAATATACACAGATGGCGCTTGTAGCGGTAATCCAGGATCAGGCGGCTGGGGTTGTGTGGTAATCAATGGAAATAAAACCAAATCATATTCAGGAAGTGAAGCAAGTACTACAAATAACCGAATGGAATTAACAGCTGCAATAAAAGCTATCGAGTCTGTAAATAGCAATGAAACTATTACTTTACATACTGATTCTACATATGTACAAAAGGGAATAACTGAATGGATTATTAATTGGAAAAAAAATAACTGGATTACTAGTTCTAAAAAACCCGTATCCAATAAAGATCTTTGGATGAAATTAGATGACTATAATATATCAAGAGACATAAAATGGACTTGGGTTAAGGCACATCAAAGTGATAATTCAAGAGATTCAATATATAATAATATGGCAGATAAATTAGCAACGGAGGCTATTATTAAATGAGATATGTTGTTCTTGATACAGAAACAACTGGTTTAGATCCAGACAATGGACATAAGATTATAGAAATCGGTTGTATTGAAATAATCAATAGAAAAATAACAGATAACACATTTCATAAATATATTAATCCGCTCAGGGAAATTGATATAGAAGCATCTAAAATCCATGGACTTACTGCTAGCAACCTAAGTGATAAACCTATTTTTAATGATATTTATAATGACTTTGTTAAATATATATCAGATTCACCGCTGATTATTCATAATGCTCCTTTTGATATAGGATTTTTAAAAAAGGAGTTTCAATATCTTGAACGAAAAAGTGATTTTATTCAAAATGAAATCATAGATAGTCTTAAATTAGCAAGAAAAATAAGTCCGGGTAAAAAAAATACTTTAGATGCCTTATGTGATCGTTATTCTGTTGATAATTCTGATAGGAATCTTCATGGGGCATTATTAGATGCTAGATTATTAGCTCATGTATATTTGAAAATTACTATAGGCCAAAATGACTTCAGCAATTTAACTGTAGAGCGAAGTATTCAGGAAAATGATAATGATTCTTCACTTAAAGGTTTCAAGGTAATTGAGGCAAGTAAGGATGATATCTTTTTACATGATTCTTATTTTAAATAACCTAAATCAATTTTTTAAGTCTATCTTTTTGTCTCTGCCAATCTTTATTTTTTTGATCTTCTCTTTTATCGTGTAGTTTCTTGCCTTTCGATAGCGCAATCTCTATTTTGATAATGCCGTTCTTTGAATATATTTTAAGTGGCACTATTGCCAACCCTTTTTGACTAACTTGCCCTTGAAGCATATTTATTTCTTTTCTATTTAATAAAAGCTTCCTATTAGCAGTAGGCGTCTGTAAGGTTGTTTGATTTTTAGTACTTAGTGTCTTTATATGCGCATTTGCTAAATAAACTTCATCTTTTTTAATAGAAATATAGCTTTCTGATAATTGCCCATTTCCTGATTTGAGGCTCTTAACTTCCCAGCCTGCAAGAACTAATCCAGCTTCAAGTTTTTTTATAAAAGCGTATTTAAAGCTCGCCTTTTTGTTATTACATAAGACATTCATAATTTCAGCACATAAGGTATAATGTAGTATATCACAAAGGAGATATGTCATACCTAATAAGAGACTTTCAATACATGGCCAATGGTCATCGAAGATTTTATTTATATTTGCAGCAACTGGGTCAGCTGTTGGCTTAGGTAATATTTGGAAATTTCCTTGGATGACTGCTGAAAATGGCGGTGGAGCATTCGTTATAATTTATATTCTAAGTGTGGTATTCCTTGCTCTACCTATCATGGCTGCAGAAATATTAATTGGGAAAAGAGGTAAACAAAACCCTATTAACAGCCTGAGAACACTTTCTAGCGAAGCAAGCTATTACTTTAAGAACCAAGCAGATGATTTACTAAATCGTACTGTCAAAGTAAAAAAGCGATTTGAAGATAATGAAATATTCTCTAACTGGGAACTTGTTGGTTGGATGGGAATACTTGCTGGCATTCTTATACTATCATTTTATAGTGTTATAGCTGGTTGGACTATCTCATATATATTTAAATCATTAACAGGTTCATTTGTATCGATAACTGCTGCAGGCTCATCTGCAAAGTTTGAGTCATTTATATCTGATCCTGAAAAATTAATTTTATGGCATACAATATTCATGACGCTTACATGTTACATAGTCTCCAAGGGAATCAAGAGCGGTATTGAAAATGCCATTAAATTTTTAATTCCAGGGCTATTTATAATTTTAATAGGATTAGCCATATATTCATCAACTCTTAATGGCTTCTCTGAGGCAATGAATTACTTTTTTATTGTTGATTTCGATAAAATCAATAGCTCTGTAATATTGTCAGCAATGAGTATGGCTTTTTTTTCACTGAGTATTGGCATGGGATCACTGATGGTCTATGGCTCATATCTTCCTGATGACACATCAATTTTTCAAGTAAGTTCTGCTGTAGCTTTTTCTGATACTTTAGTTGCTATTCTTGCAGGTATAATAATATTTCCAATAGTATTCACATATAATTTAGATCCAAGCTCCGCAGGCCCAGGTTTGATATTTCAAACATTACCAATAGCATTTGGAGCCATGGATTATGGTATTTTTATATCAACAGTATTTTTCATCTTACTATTTTTTGCAGCCATCACCTCATCCATATCTCTTATTGAGCCTGCGATAACTTTTGTTGTTGAAAAATTTTCATTATCACGACCTTATGCTACAAATCTTCTAGGATTTATGACATGGATTTTAGGTATTTTTACTGTTTTATCGTTCAACAGTTTGTCCTCATTTACTATTTTTGGGATGACAATATTTGATAATCTTGATTATTTGACATCAAAGATTATGTTGCCATTAGGAGGTTTGCTTATGGCTTTATTTGTAGGATATGTTATGAATAAGTCAATTGTGTGTAATGAGCTAAATGCAAATCAGAATATTATAAAAATTTGGTCCATTATTCTAAAAGTTTTTTCACCGATATTGTTATTAATCATTTTTATCCAAGGAATTCTGTAAGAATGAAAAAAATTCATAAAGAAGAAGAAATTAATGTTGATGTTAAAACAATATTCAACCTTATTAACGAAGTTGAAAATTATCCTAATTTTTTGCCTTGGTGTACGAAGACAGAAGTAACTAAAGAGTCTGAAAACATTAATACTGGAAAAATATATATATCAAAAAGTTTCATTAATTGGAGCTTTTCTACAAAAAATACCATTGATATGAATAAATCAATTACATTATCTTTGATAGACGGCCCGTTTGATGAGCTTGTTGGGCAATGGTTATTCAAAACTATCGACAGCAATAATACACAAGTAACTCTTGATATCGATTATAAGTTTAAAAATTCACTTATTGAAATATCCATCGAACCAATTTTTTCTACAATAATGAACTCCATCCTGAAATCTTTTATCGATCAAGCGTTCAAGATTAAATATAATGATTAATATAGAAATAACAGGTATAAATAATAATTATAAAATCGAACGACTTTGTATAAAAAAAGGAACTACAATAGATATGTTAGTAAATAATATTCTTAATATTGACGCTCGAATATTGCATTTTGGTGTATTTGGAAAGCCACAAGAATTATCTTATACACTTCAAGATAAAGATAGGGTAGAATTTTATGAGAAGATTATTGCAAATCCAAAAATCAAGAGAAAAAATAGAGCAGAAAATATATGAGTAATGACAAAAAACTAGATAACATCAACAAGCTAAAAGAAGCAGGATTAAAGGTTACTCATTCGCGTTGTAAGATTTTAGAACTCTTTCAGTCATCTCCTGAAGAGCATTATACTGCTGATAAATTAAAGGATTTGTTAACAGATAGTGGAGAGACTATAGGTCTGGCAACTATTTATAGAGTTTTGACTCAACTTGAAATGGCTGATCTTATCCAAAAGAACAACTTTCAAGAAAATCATTCTGCATATGAATTAAAAAAATCTCATCATGACCATTTAATCTGTACAAAGTGTGGAAATATTATTGAGTTTGTTAATGATGACCTAGAGAAACTTCAGGAGCATATTTCTAAAAAATATAACTTTTCATTAGAATCTCATGTAATGACATTGTTTGGTAATTGCAATAGCAAGAATTGCAAAGATAAAAAATAATTTAGGATTTAATATCGTATCTTAATTTTTTCGAGAGAACCTTAAAATAATCATAGTCACATGGATGAATTATTTGAAGTTGTCTACTAGCTTTTTTAATAGTAATATCATTTGGACGTTTAATAACTAAGTTATTTGCACCATCAAAAGTCACTTGTGAGTTCTCAATAGACTTTCTTTTCACTTTAATAGAAATTTTATCAGTATTATTAATAATGACAGATCTTTGTCCATATGAATGAGGAGCAATCGGGACTATACATATTACATTTGATTGAGGACTAACTATAGGACAACCATTTGACATAGCATAAGCTGTAGACCCGGTAGGTGAAGCTATGATAATACCATCAGATCTTTGTTTGTTTATTAGATTTTGATTTACATAAATATCCATTTCTATCATTTTCAACTTTCCACAATTATTTATAACTATGTCATTCAATGAAATGGACTTATACACGGTGTTATTCGAAGATACAGTACCCATGAGCATAGTCCTTTTATCAATAGTATAATTACCATTAAGCACTTCAAGTATTTTTGATTGAAAATGTTTTTTATCAAGATCGGCCAAAAATCCTAATCTACCAAAGTTTAAACCAAGAACTGGTATTGATTTTTTATATGCATATTTAGATGCTGCTATAAAAACACCATCCCCACCTATCGATAAAACAAGATCATGTTTAATTTTATTATGTGTATTATTTTTTAATCCAAGCGTGTGTATGTCTATGCTAGAGCACTTTCTTAATAAATATTTAATAACATCTTTCGTTTCTTTCTTTTCCAAAAAAGATGTAGATGTATAAATTAAAATTTTTTTGAATTTTTTCAATGCATTCCTCGCAATTACATTTATGATAGAATAATACAATATATATGAATAGCTTAGAAGAAAAACTAAAAAAAATTCATGATTTATGTATTCAACATAAACTGAACATTGCTACTGCAGAATCATGCACAGGAGGCTATATCTCAAAGCTTATAACTGATCAATCTAATTCATCCCAATACTATAAGGGTTCAATAATTGCTTACTCAAATAAAGTAAAATCTGATATTTTAAATGTTTCTCCAGAATTGATTGATAAATTTGGAGCAGTTTCCAGCGAAGTTTCCATTGAGATGGCAAGAGGGCTACTAGAATTAATGCATACTGACATAGCGCTATCAATCACAGGAATTATGGAGAAAAGTGATGTGAATTCCCATAAAGATTGCCAAGTATATATAACTATTATGTCATCGGAAAATGAGCTCACTTCATTTTTTAAACTTGCAGGTTTGAGAAAAGATAATAGACTAGATACTGTTAATTTTACTTTTAGTTGTTTATCCGATTTCATTAATAAAAATTACTTGCTATCATAGATATTCAAACGATTGATCACCTAAGGAGAAAAATGGAAGAGAACACACAAAAGGCACTAGATTCTGCTATAAGTCAGATAGAAAAAGATCATGGAAAAGGAGCTTTAATGAAGTTAGGTGCTGGCTCAGCTTATCCTGATATTGAATCTATCTCAACTGGCTCTCTCACTCTTGATACTGCACTTGGGATAGGCGGACTACCTAAGGGTAGAGTTGTTGAAATTTATGGTCCAGAATCATCTGGTAAAACCACTATGGCGTTGCAGGTGATTGCTCAGGCACAAAAACAAGGCGGAACAGCAGCTTTCATAGATGCTGAGCATGCTCTTGACCCAAAATATGCGGAAAATCTAGGTGTAAATATTGATGAATTACTTTTATCACAGCCTGATTCAGGTGAACAAGCTCTTGAAATTGCAGACACTCTTGTAAGATCTGGTGCAATCTCCACTCTTGTTATTGACTCCGTTGCTGCTCTTACACCCAAAGCAGAAATTGATGGTGATATGGGAGATTCCCATATGGGTTTACAAGCTAGACTTATGTCACAGGCATTGAGAAAATTAACAGCAAATATAAAAAAATCAAATACCCTCTTAATATTTATTAACCAAATAAGAATGAAGATTGGCGTAATGTTTGGAAGCCCAGAAACTACTACAGGTGGGAATGCACTAAAATTTTATTCTTCTGTAAGAATGGATATAAGAAGAATAGGAGCTATCAAACAAGGTGATGAAATTATAGGAAATGAAACGAGAGTGAAGGTAGTAAAAAATAAAGTTGCACCTCCTTTCAAAATAGCAGAATTTGATATCTACTACGGTCAAGGTGTTTCTAAAGAGTCGGAACTAATTGATTTGGGTGTGAAACATAATATTGTTGATAAAGCTGGTGCATGGTACAGCTATGGAAGTGAAAGAATTGGACAGGGTAAAGAAAATTCTCGAATCTTTTTAAAAGAAAATATCGATATTGCAAAAGAAATAGAAGATAAAATAATTGCAATAACGCAAGGCAAAGAAGTTGCAAAAGATAAAACTAAGGAAGATGTCAAAGAATCTGAATAGTGAGATAACTAAACTTATTACAAAATACCTTAGCATTAGAGAACATTCAAAGTTAGAGTTACACAATAAACTATCTCAAAAAGGACATGAGTCTATTGAGATAAATGATTGCATTGATGAATTTTCTATAAAAAATATCCAATCTGATAGTAGATTCACTGAAGAGTTCATACGGTCGAAATTAAAAAAAAATAAAGGTCCTAGGTTGCTAGTATCTGAGCTAACAACAAGAGGTATATCAGATAGTTTAATAAATGAAAAAATATCCGAAATATCTTATCAAGATTGGTGCGATGCTTCTTCTAGAGCGCTTCAAAAAAAACTACAAAGCTCATCAGTTACAATCGAGAATAAAGATAAACTATATTCTTTTTTAAATAGTCGTGGCTTTGACCATAAAATGATAAAATACGCATTAGATGAGCAAAAAAATGAATGTTAAAAAACTATTTATTGATTACTTTAAAAGCAAAGGTCATACAGAATATCCCTCTAGCTCATTAATTCCTAATAATGATAAATCATTGTTATTTGTTAATTCTGGGATGGTGCAGTTCAAAGATATTTTTTTAGGTAATGTAAAACCTAAACATAAAACAATTGTTAGTTGTCAGAAATGTATGCGTGCTGGAGGTAAGCATAATGATTTAGACAACATCGGCTTTACAACGCGACACCATTCATTTTTTGAAATGTTAGGCAATTTTAGTTTTGGCGATTACTTTAAGGAAGATGCTATTAACTATGCATGGGATTTTCTTACAAATTATTTGAAACTAGATGCTAGTAAGCTTTATGTTTCTGTTCATCATTCTGATGACGAATCGAAAAATATATGGATTGAAAATATTAAAGTGAACCGAAATAATGTCCTGGAACTAGGGGATGAAGATAATTTTTGGCAAATGGGTGATACGGGTCCATGTGGGCCATGTACTGAAATATATTATGACTTAGGTGAGAAGTTTGATGGCGTTT
>MDTG01105520.1_pt1 | contig 11783 bp, 15 predicted proteins | sample 811421 | NCBI WGS metagenome assembly MDTG01 (sample SAMN05326645, study PRJNA326480) | marine metagenome | isolation source: seawater | place: Pacific Ocean: South East | collected 2011 | reverse complement strand
TTTTTTCTCCTTCTTTTCCTTCAAATGATAACCTAGTATTAACTTCCATAATTTTTTCTTTTAGATTCTTGCTATTTATATCAATTTTAATTTTGTAATCTTTAATATTTTTTTCAAGAAGAAAAAAAGTTTTAGCGTCAGGAATTTCAAACGATAAATCTTTAACATATTTTGAAACTATTTTATAAGTCATCTTTTTCTTTTTTATCTTTTAATATCTCGCCCTCTATGTATTCATTATTTTCTTTGTTAGCACTTCGGTTTTTAGCAATAAAAAAATTTACAATTAATTTTCTAGTATAAGGTACTAATAATAAAAATCCCAATGTATCAGTTATAAATCCTGGAATAATTAAAAATAGAGCTGCGATAGCTATTGATGCACCGCTTATGATTTCATATATGGGTATTTTATTTTCATAAAGATTGTAAATTCCTGATCTTAAAGTATTCAATCCTGCAATTTTTGCGAAATAGACCCCAACTATTGCTGTGATAAAAATTAGAGCAATAGTGCTTAGAGCACCGATATTTTGACCAATTTTGATCATTACAAATATTTCTATTGCCGGAACCCCAATTAAAAATAACAATACTGTGTTCATTTGACAGTTTTCAAATTATATTATTAATGTATATTTATCAAATAATGAGTAATAGTTTTGGATATCTAGACATCATACTTTTGGCCATGATAGCTGGTTTTATAGTTCTTAGGTTAAGAAATATTCTTGGAAGAAAAACTGGTCATCAGGGGAAACCTTTTACAAGCTTTTCTGAAAAAAAATTTGAAGAGTTTAAGAGTAAGCCAGATATAAAATTAAAAAATCAACCAACGGAATTTGATTCTAATCAGAAAAAAGATTTTTTAAAAGGTGCTGAAATAGCATATGAAAAAATAATTACATCTTTTTCAAATGGAGATAAAAAAAGTTTAAAAGACCTTTTGACAAGAGAAATGAACGAAAGATTTAACTCTGACATAGAAGAAAGAAAATCAAAAAATGTAAAATCAGAAGTAACTTTTGTAGGAGTAAAATCCTCAGCTATTGAAAAATTTGAAAAGTCTGCAGGAGCACTTTTTTTTACCGTAAAATTTGTTAGTGAGATCATATCTGTTAAGAAAGACAAAGATAATAAAATTATAGAGGGTAATCCTGATAAAATTAAAACAGTAATTGATCGTTGGAAATTTACGCGAAAAGCCTCTAGCATGAGTCCAAATTGGTATTTATCTGAAATCAAAACGAATTGATTAAAAAAGATAATAACAAGTTAACCCCTGACCAAAAAGCCTGGAAAGAATTTTTAGAAGATCCTTCTGTAGATTTTGTAGATAAAGACGAGTCCCACAAAAATTTTAATGATAGACCTAATAAATTTAGATTTGATTTTCACGGTTACTCAATTGAAAATGCAAATGCTAAAGTAAAAGAGATAATTAATCAATGCTATGATAAAGGAGTTTCTGAGATTCTTATCATTACCGGCAAGGGAAGTCATTCTGATGTAAATCAAAATGTATATGTTTCTAAAGATTATAGTAAATTACAGTTTACAATACCTGACTATATTAAAAATAACTCCAATTTATCAAGCAAGATCTTAAAGATTCAAAAAGCGGATCAAAAATCCGGTGGATCCGGCGCTATAATTATTAAATTAAAAAAATTTATAAAATAAATTTTGACAAATCAGTATCTTTTACTAAGTCACCAAGATTTTCTTGAACATACTTTTTATCGATTTTAATTTTTTGTCCTGCTTTGTCAGATGCATTGAAACTTACATCGTCTAATACTTTTTCTATAATTGTATGTAATCTTCTTGCTCCTATATTTTCCACAGTAGAATTTATTTCTGTTGAAAGTTTTGCTAACATATCAATACCATCGTCTGAAAATTCTAAATCAACGTCTTCAGTTTTTAACAAAGCTCTATATTGTTTAATTAAACTGTTATCTGGTTCTTTCAAAATCCTTTTAAAGTCATCCTCTGTCAATGCATTAAGTTCAACACGAATTGGAAGACGACCTTGAAGCTCAGGTAATAAATCAGATGGTTTTGCTAGTTGAAAAGCTCCAGATGCAATGAATAGAATATGGTCAGTTTTTACAGGACCATATTTTGTATTTACTGTTGTTCCCTCGATTAATGGAAGCAAATCTCTTTGGACTCCCTCCCTTGAAACATCTCCGCCTACTCTATCACCTCTTGCAGAAACTTTGTCGATCTCATCTAAAAATACTATTCCATTATTTTCTGTAGAGACTTTTGCTTCTTTTATAATTTTATCTTGCTCAATCATTTTATCTGACTCTTGAGCTATTAGAATTTCATGAGATTCTTTAACAAACATCTTTTTTTTCTTACCTTTGGGTCCCATAGACTTTCCAAGCATTTCACCTAAATTTACCATTCCTATGTTTGCTCCAGGCATACCAGGTATCTCGAAACTAGGCATTCCAGACGATGTATCACTTACTTCAATTTCAATTTCATTATTATCAAGGTCCCCAGAACGTAATCTTTTTCTAAAGCTCTCTCTAGTCGCCAGGCTAGCCTTTTTACCTACAAGAGCATCTAAAACTTTTTCTTCAGCCAATAATTGAGCTTTGGCTTGAACTTCTTTTCTTTTCTTTTCTCGCTCCATTGCTATGGCTATTTCAATAAGATCTCTAATTATTTGTTCTACATCCCTTCCAACATATCCAACTTCAGTAAACCTTGTGGCTTCAACTTTAATGAAAGGTGCTTGGGCAAGTTTTGATAGCCTTCTTGAAATTTCAGTTTTTCCAACACCAGTAGGTCCTATCATTAAAATATTTTTTGGTAAAACTTCATCTTTCATTTCATCGGATAGAGCTTGTCTTCTCCATCTGTTCCTTAGTGCAACTGCCACAGCTCTTTTTGCTTGATTTTGACCTATAACATACCTGTCTAATTCAGAAACAATTTCTCTAGGAGATAATGCGCTTACCTTTGAATTGTTCTTTTTTGAACTATCTTTAACAACTTTTAAATTAGGAGCCTTGTGCGACATAGTTTAAATCTTTTCTGCTGTAATATTATTGTTTGTAAATACACATATTTCTGAAGCAACTTTTAATGATTTTTTTGCAATTTCCTCGGCAGTCATATCAGAATTTATTAAAACTTTTGCTGCAGCAAGAGCGTAGTTACCACCAGAACCAATACCAATTATTCCATCTTCGGGTTCCAAAACGTCACCGGTTCCAGAAATTATAAAACTTTTTTCTTTATCGGCTACTGCCATCAGTGCTTCGAGACGTCTGAGATATTTGTCAGTTCGCCAATCTTTTGCAAGTTCCACTGCTGCTCTAGTTAAATTACCTGCGTGTTTTTCTAATTTAGCTTCTAATCTCTCAAATAAAGTTAAAGCATCAGCTGTAGAACCGGCAAATCCTGCGATCACATTTCTTTTCTCAATCTTTCGAACTTTTTTTGCCTTGCTCTTAAGAACGGTATTTCCTAAGCTCACCTGACCATCACCTGCCACAATGGTCTGATTTCCCTTCCTAATAAGGACTATCGTGGTTCCATGCCAATTTTCATTTGTATTCATACAGCTTTATGTGGAGATTTTATTTGAATCTTCAAGAGCCATAGAAGCGCATTTATTGATAAAATATAAATTTATCTATATATCTTTATTAAAATCTCTAATTTATGAGTAGAAAAGCTAAAATATTAAGAAAAACTAAGGAAACAACAATATCTGTTGATTTAAATTTAGACGGAAAAGGTAAATATAAAATAAATACCAAAATAGGTTTTCTTGATCACATGCTAGAACAGCTTTCAAAACATTCTTTAATTGACATGAAAGTTAGTGCAAAGGGAGATACACATATTGATTTGCATCATACAACAGAAGATACAGGTATTGCCATAGGTGAAGCAGTAAGAAAGGCCGCAGGTGATTTAAAAGGTATTAAGAGATATGCAAGTTGTTTGATACCAATGGATGAAACTTTAACTCGAGTAGCGATAGATATTTCAAACCGTCCTTATTTAATTTGGAATGTGAATTTAAAGGTAGAAAAATTAGGCGAAATGGATACTGAACTTTTCAAAGAATGGTTCCAGGCATTTTCGCAGTCTGCTGGAATAACTTTACATGTCGAAAACATATATGGTGAAAATAGTCACCACAAAATAGAGTCTTGTTTTAAGGCCTTAGCTAGATCACTTAGACAAGGATTAGAAGTAGACAAGAGAGCTAAAAGCGTAATTCCCTCCACAAAGGGTAAATTATAATTATTAAAATTTTTATTTAATGTTTAAAGTTTTTCCAGCAATAGACATCAAGGATGGTAAATGTGTTAGACTAAAGAAGGGAGACTTTAGTAAAATAAAAATTTATAATGAAGATCCAATTAATCAAGCAAATAACTTTGCTAGATTGGGTTTTAAAAACCTTCATGTGGTTGACTTAGATGGTGCAGTTCAAGGAAAATCAGTGAATTTAAATAAAGTAGAAAAAATTATAAAAAAAAATAACTTTAGTGTTCAGATTGGTGGAGGGATAAGAAATTTAGAAAGCATTAAAAAATTTGTAGATATAGGTGTTGATAAAGTTATTTTAGGAACAGCAGCATTTGAAAATTTAAATTTTTTAAAACAAGCTTGTAGTAGTTTTAATAATAAGATAGCCGTGGCAATAGATACTAGAAATAGAAAAATTGCCCTATCAGGATGGAAAAAACAAACAAATGTGGACGCATCTGACTATATTTTTAAAATTAAAGATTTTGGCGTTTCAAGAATAATTTACACAGATATTGAAAGAGATGGAATGCAAAATGGCCCAAATATCGAAGAAACAACTGAGCTTGCAAAAAAAACAAAAATTCCCTTTGTGATTTCTGGAGGAATTGGATCATTAGAAGATATTAAAGAAATAAAATTAAAAAATGAAAAAAATATTGAAGGAGTAATTGTTGGAAAAGCTATATATGAAGGTAAAATAAGTTTTAAAGATTTAATAGATTATGCTTAAAAATAGGATCATTCCATGTTTGGATGTTAAAAATGGCAGAGTTGTTAAAGGGGTAAATTTTATTAATTTAAAAGATGCAGGAGATCCAGTCGAACAGGCTGAATTTTATGATAGTAGTGGCGCTGATGAAATATGTTTTTTAGATATTACGGCCAGTAATGAAAATAGAAAAACAATAATAGATGTTGTTAACAAAACTGCAAAGAAATGTTTTGTGCCTTTAACTGTTGGAGGTGGAATTAGAAATACAGAAAATATAAGGGAATTATTAATAGCTGGTGCCGATAAAGTTTCTATTAATACAACTGCAGTGGAGGATATAAACTTTATAAAGGAATCATCCAAAAAGTTTGGCAGTCAATGTATTGTTGTTGCTATTGATGCAAAAAAAGTTTCAGAGGGAAAATGGGAAATATTTACCCATGGAGGAAAAAAAAAGACTGGTATTAATGCAATTGAGTTTGCAAAAAAAGCTGAAACAAATGGAGCTGGAGAAATTCTTTTAACCTCTATGGACAAAGACGGAACTAAGGAGGGTTATGATTTAGACTTGATCAAAATAATTACGGACACAGTAAATATTCCTGTTATAGCATCTGGAGGTGCCGGAAGTCTCAATCATCTATACGAAGCTATAAATAAGGGTGGAGCTAGTGCCGTTTTGGCTGCATCCATATTTCATTATGGTGAGTTTACTGTTAAACAGGCTAAAGAATATTTAAAATTAAAAAAAGTTTCTATAAGATTATAAAATGTTAAGGACTTTAGAAGAATTAATTACGATAATTCGTGAACGAAAAGTATCTTCGTTAGATAAATCCTATACTGCCAAATTATTAAAAGATAATAAATTAAGTATAAGCAAAGTAAGAGAAGAAATAGAAGAGCTTATCGAATCTATTGAAAAAAATTCAAACAAAATTCATGAGTCAGCCGATGTATTATATCATTTAATGGTACTTTTAGAAGCAAATGGTATTAAGATCGAAGATGTAATGATAGAGCTAAAAAAAAGACAAAAAAAATAAAATGACATACGATAAAAATAATATTTTTGCTAAAATTTTAAGAGGTGAAATTCCATGCAAAAAAATTTATGAAAATGATTTTGTTTTATCATTTTATGATATAAATCCCCAAAAAAAAATACATGCTTTAATTATTCCAAAGGGATCATATATTGATTTGGATGACTTTATTCAAAATGCAAAGGAAAAAGAAATTCTAGAATTTTTCAAAGCTATATCTACTGTTGCTAAGTTACTAAAGGTGTCGAACATAGAAGGTGGATACAGAGCTTTATCAAATATAGGAAAAAATGGTGGCCAGGAAGTTCCACACCTACACTTTCACATTTTTGGAGGCGAAAGTGTTGGTAAAATGATATCTACATAATCTCCGGTATTTTAAAAAGCTTTTTATCTAGTTCTTGGTTTATAATAAGATCATCTATCATGAAGTTGGTATAGTTGCCATTCATATCTTTAATCTCCCATCCAGAAAGATCTAAGTTTTTTCTATTAAAAAAAAAAATAATTTGTCCTTTTGATTTTGAAAAAAACTCAACTTTGGTAATGTAATTACTGTTGCTTAAATCTCCGTTAAGAATTAAATTTTCAAATTTTTTTTTATCCAAAATATCTGAAAAAAAAGATTTGGATACTGGGTAATAGTATATTTTTCTAAATTTTTTGTGGTATATAACAAGATTTTTTTTATTCACAATAATTTGTTTTTCATTTTTATCTTTATATATGCACTTTAAAAAATGAGGTCTTTTTAAAAAACAAATTCCATTTTCTTGTTTATCGAAAACTACTTGCCGAAAATTAAATTGAAGGGTTTCAATATTATTAATGATTTTAATAATTTCTGACTTTGTACTAGCTTTTAAATTTGAAATATTAATAAAAAAAAAAATTATTAAAATAAAAAAAGTTTTTTTAATTAACAAAACTTACAAAACCTCCCTTTTTCCAACGTGATTTGCTTTACTTACAATTCCATTGTCTTCCATTTGTTCTATAATTCTTGCCGCCCTGTTATAACCAACTTGTAACTTTCTTTGTAAAAAACTTGTTGATGCCTTTTTTTCACTTTTAACTATTTTAATTGCCATTTCGTATAATTCATCATTACCATCGTCGCTTTGTATATTATCAATTGAATTATCTTTAGCAGCTGTTATTTCTTCAACATAATCAGGATCACCTTGAGCTCTCAAAAAACTAGAAACTTTTTCAATTTCACTTTCAGAAACATAAGGACCATGAATTCTAAATATTTTATTTGCGGAAGACATAAATAACATGTCGCCTTTACCAAGTAATTGCTCGGCTCCTTGTTCACCTAAAATAGTTTTACTATCAATTTTAGAACTTACTTGAAAAGATATTCTATTTGGAAAATTTGCTTTTATTGTTCCAGTAATTACATCAACACTCGGTCTTTGTGTTGCCATTATAATATGAATTCCTGCTGCTCTAGCCATAGCTGATAACTTTTGAACATAATTTTCAATCTCTTTTCCTGAAACCAACATTAAGTCAGACATCTCATCGACAACTACTATTATGTAAGGCATTTTCAGTTTATGTTTTTGATTATAACCATCTATATCTCTAACACCTTCAGAACTCATCAATTTGTATCTATTTTTCATTTCTCTAACGGTCCAGCTAAGAGCAGAGGTAGCTTTCTTAGGCTCGGTAATTACAGGGGTTAGTAAATGTGGAATACCTTCATAAGAAGATAGTTCTAACATTTTTGGATCAATTAAAATTAATTTACAGTTTTCTGGTTTATGTTTGTAAAGCAAAGATACTATAATACTATTTATACACACAGACTTACCTGAACCAGTTGTACCTGCTATAAGCAAATGTGGCATAGACGTAAGATCTGTAACTATCGGAGTTCCCGATATACTTTTTCCAAGAGCAATTGGTAATCTCATATCTTTTCTATAAAAATTTTCTGCTGAAATAATTTCAGATAATAAAACGCCATCTCTTTTTGAATTTGGTATCTCAATTCCTACAGTATTTTTTCCAGGTATGATCGAGACTCTTGCAGAAACAGAACTGGTATTTCTAGCTATATCATCAGACAAATTAATTATTTTTGAGACTTTTATTCCAGGTGCAGGCTCAAATTCATATAGGGTTACAACTGGTCCATTATTAACTTTTTTAATTTTTCCGCTTATACCAAAGTCAAGTAGAACTTTTTCAATAAAATCTGGTTCTGGATTCTTAACTATAGAATTTTTCAATATTTGACTTTGTTTTTTTTCAAGAAGTGAAATTGAAGGCAAATTATATTCATTTGTTTTTTTACTATTTGTTTCTTTGAAAGAAAATGATTGTTGTTTAGTTTCTTTAATACCAACCTCATTCCCAAGAGAGTCATTGTTAAAATCTTCTTTAATCTCTTTGTCTCTTCTTTTAAAAAGATTTTTTATGAATACAAATATATTAAAGAAAATTTTTTTATAATTTGAAAATGTACTTAAAAAGAAAAATACAATTGTTATTAGCAATGTAAATAGTCTTGAAATATTTTGATCAATATTTGGATAAATCCCATAAAAAAAATTAAAAATCCCGCTACCCACAAATCCTGAATTACCATGGTCTCTTAACCAAAAAGAGTTGTTAAAAGAAAGATACAGAAAAAAGCATGCCGAAGTTATGTATACAATTGTATAAAATAATCTACTGGTGAGTTCTTCGAGTTTTTTATTTTTTATTAGTTCAATGCCCCAGAAAAAAATTGTGATAGCTATTAAAAATGATACTAAACCAAAACTTTGAAGAAAAAAATCAGCTGCTAAACTTCTGTACTTGAAAAAGATATTTTTGTCATTTAATTCATCTAATTTGTATATTAGTGTTGAATTTTCCGGAGAGTAGGTAACAAGTGAATAAATAAATAGGAAGAAAAATACAACCAGTAGAATTCCAAATAATTCGATGAATCTTTTTTTAAAAAAGTTCCCTGCATAGCTAAATATATTATTTATTTGCATTTTACGAATCATTGAGTTTACTTTGTATCATTTATATAAAATTGATAAAGTTTATAAAAATATGAAAAAACAAAAAATATGTGTTCTTGGTAATGGTTTAACAGGATTAACAACCGCATTAATGCTAGGTAAGCTTGGCCATAGAGTTGACTTAATATCTAAGAAAAACAATAAAAAAATAATTGATCATAGGGTAACTGCAATTTCTCCAAGTAATTATAAGAACCTAATACATAACTTGGGCGACAATTGTAAAAAGATTTTTTGGCCATGTGACAAGATAAAGCTCTATTATGAAAATTTAGAAAAATTCGTAAATTTTATGTCCTTTGAGAATAATGAAAAAAAAGTGATGTACATAGTTGAAAACCAAAAATTAAATAAAAGCATAAATAAAGTTATAAAAAGAAACAAAAATATTAATATTATACAAGCTGATATTAAAAAAATTAGTCCAGAAAAAACCAGTTTATTAATTAAAAAAAAAGAATTTTTTTATGACCTTATCATTTTATGTTTGGGCCGAAAAAATAATTTAATATCACAATTGATAAAAAATAGATCAATCAGCAAAAATAAAGGTGAGATCGCAGTTTCTACAATCGTTAAACATAACTCTTCTATTGAACAACCGAGGCAATATTTTTTTCGTGAGGGTCCCTTTGCTATATTGCCAATAAATAAAAAAAAGTTTTCAGTTGTTTGGAGTCTTGAAAAAAAATATAAACATCTAGAAATTAAAAAAATTAATATTTTAATAGAGTCTAAACTTAAAAAGATTCTTGATACTAAAAATAATTTTCTTATAGGAAATACAATTTCATTTCCAATATCATTCATATTTAACATTCAGACATTTAAAAAAAATATATTGATTTTTGGTGAAAGCTCATACAATGTTGAGCCAATCGCAGGACAAGGTTTTAATTTAATTTTGAGAGATATTAAAAAACTTTGTAGTGAAGTTAAAAAGTATTACTCTCTGGGCTTGTCAATTAAAAACTCTTCATTGCTAAGTTCTTTTGAGAGGTCACAAAAAACTGAAAATTTATTATTTGGGATTGGAATCAATTTTACTCATAGTTTTTTTAAATATATTAATAGAGTACCAACATTAAAAAAAATTGTTCTAAAAGATTTAAATAAATTTAAATTTTTAAAAAAAATGAGTTTAGATATTTCAGATAGGGGAATATTCAAATAAATTATTGTATAGTTTTTTTCTCACTTCTTTCATCGTGAAGGTTAAAATCTATAATATTGCTTAGTGTTTCTATTTTTTTTTCTGTGGTAATGGTTTCAAGTAACTTTTGTTTTTCAATTACAGAAATTGGTGTAATCATTGCTAAAGTATTAATTTGATGAGCAACATTTAATTTTGAAAATTCAACCCAATTTACTGTATAACCATTTTTTTTAAATAATTTTTTTGATTTATCCATCAAATCTACAAAATTTTTTTTTGGAATATCATTGTTTTCTGATTTCATGTCACCGATAAAATCATTGTAATTAACTTCAAATTTTCTATATAATTTTTTATTGTTTATCTCTTTTTTAATTCTAAATCTAATAATTCCATTTAAATTGATTAAAATTCTACCATCTTTTGTGCGTTCAAAATCCGTAATCTTTCCCAAACAACCTACATCGAATACCTCATCGTTACCTTTGATTTTTGGTTGAACCATACCCATTAACTTTTCTCCTTTGATACAATCGTTGATCATATCCAAATATCTTTGCTCAAAAATATTTAAAGGAAGGTTAGTTTTTGGAAAAAAAACAACACCTTGCAAAGGAAAAATTGGAATTTCAGTGGGAAAAAATTTTGACATTTGCTAACTATATTCTTGACCAAATAAAAATGAAAGTATTATAATATTTTTTTTTATAAGCGGGAGTAGCTCAGTGGTAGAGCGAAACGTTGCCAACGTTTAGGCCGAGGGTTCAATTCCCTTCTCCCGCTCCAAAAAGGACATAACATGACTGATTTAGCAGATAAAAAATGCGTACCTTGTGAAGGTGGTATTCCAAGTTTTGATTTAAAGGAAATTCATAAATATTTAAAGAAGGTTGATGGATGGGATGTAAAATCTGACGATAATAAAACTTATTATTTATTAAAAGAGTTTAAATTTAATAATTTTTTAGAAAGTCAAAATTTTATTAATAAAGTTGGAGAAATATCTGAAAAAGAAGGCCACCATCCAGATATCTCTTTTGGTTGGGGATATGCTAAAATAAAAATTTTTACACATGCCATAAAAGGATTACACGAGAGTGATTTTGTTTTAGCTGCTAAAGTTGATAGAATTTCTTAATGATTAAAGTGTCTAATACCAGTAAAAATCATTTTAACTTTTGCTTTATTGGCTGCCAAAATAGAATCCTTGTCTCTTATTGAACCGCCGGGCTGAATTATTACTTTCACACCTGCTTGTATTAATTTTTTAATACCATCTGAAAAAGGAAAAAATGCATCAGATGCAGCAATAGAATTTTTAAGTTTTTTCGGCTGGAACTCTCTAGCTTTTTGAACTGCAATTTTACAGCTATCAACTCTACTACTTTGGCCCGCACCAATTCCTATAGTTGAAAAGTCATTCGTAATTATGATTGAATTTGATTTAACAAATTTACATATATTTAAAGCAAATTCAGCAGACTTGATTTCATTTTTAGTTGGTTTAAGTTTTGTAACAAATTTTAAATCTTTATTTTTAAAAA
>MDTG01027909.1_pt1 | contig 11784 bp, 9 predicted proteins | sample 811421 | NCBI WGS metagenome assembly MDTG01 (sample SAMN05326645, study PRJNA326480) | marine metagenome | isolation source: seawater | place: Pacific Ocean: South East | collected 2011 | reverse complement strand
CGGCGAGCCTGCCATTTTCCCAGACCGAGCGCCATCGCGGCTTCTGCTTGCCCTTTCGGCACAGAGATCAGGCCGCCACGAACAGCCTCTGCCATGTAGGCCGCGGTGAAAAGGACGAGCGCAATCTGCACACGCGGCAAGCTATCGATGGTTAGCCATTCCGGAATGAAAAGGGGGAACATCACCGCGGCGATAAACAATACGCCGATCAATGGAACGCCGCGCACCAGCTCGATAAAGCTTATCGCCAGCCGCCGGAAAACAGTGTTGGACGATTGTCGGGCGAAAGCCAAAAGTACCGCCAATGGGAAAGCTGCCACGACAGCGATGCTGGCCAGGAGAAGCGTAACCGGCAACCCACTCCATTTGTCCATTGGGACCGGCTCGAGCAAACCGAACCCGCCGCGCAGCAAAATGATGGCTGCCGCAATTCCGAGGCCCCACAGTGTCGCAAGACGCCTGCCCCAAAGACGCACAATGAAGGAAAGTCCCAGGCAGCCCACCATAAGAACCACGGCGATAACGGTTCTCCATCGCTCCGTTTCCGGATAAGTCCCGAACAGGATGAGATTGAAGTTCTCTTTCAGAAATGGCCAGCACGCACCGTCATTGATCCGGCATTGCGGCGCACCGCCTGTGAACGTCGCATCCAAGAAAAGCCACGCCAGCGCACTCCACCCCGCAACGAGTGTTAGCGCAAGGGCCAAAAGGGTGAGCATTGTTTGCAGCTTCGTCGCAAAAAGATTGCGCTTCGCCCAAGTGCCCCATCGTGACGATCTCAATAGGGGCAAAGGCTCGGTTACTTCGGCAGCGGCCTGCCGCCCAGCCTGTCCGGTAAGACTCCAACCGAAGCTTCGTGCGTAGCGATCGGACACGAATGCAAGTATTAGCGATAGGGTTAGGAAAGTAATGACGATAAGACCAACGCCCTCGATCGCCTGACCTGTCTGGCTGATCACCGTATCGACGACTGAAACGAACTCTGGATAACCGATAGCAACACCAAGCGAACTGTTCTTCACCGTGTTGAGATGCCAGCTCGTCATCGGCGGAATTGCAATGCGGACTGCCTGGGGCACAATGATTCGGGCCATTGTCGAGCCAGGTGAAAGGCCGAGTGCTGCGGCTGCCTCAACCTGTCCCATGGGTACCGCCAGTATTGCCGAACGAAAGATCTCCGCGAGGTAGGCAGAAGTGTAGACCGAAAGACCGACAACGAGGGTAAGGAATTCCGTCGAGAGCGAAAGTCCACCGCTGAAGCCGAATTTTCCAGATTTTGGTAAAACCACTTCGGCTCCGCCGACAATCAGAGCCAGCACAGAGATCGATAGTACGATAATAATCGCGATTCGTGGCCTGGACTTAAAAATGCTTGTGCCTCGCAGCAGGAACCACGCGAGTGTACCTAGGGCAGCGGCGAGAGCCAGCGGTCCAGCCGAGGCAAAGGCGGGCAGATGGAGTCCACGATTGTCGAACCCGAAGTTCCCGCCACCGCCGATCTCAGGCGGAGGCAAGCTGAACAGAAAGACCGCGTACCAGACGAAGATCTGCAGTAGCAGGGGAATGTTGCGGACGATCTCGATGTAGATCCGAGCTATCCGCGCCAGAAGCCAATTGCGCGAAAGACGCGCCATGCAGATCCAGAGCCCGAGAATGGTAGAGAACGCAATGGCCAGCGCCGAAACCAGTAGCGTGTTGAGAAGCCCAACCAGCAGTGCAGCAGCGAAACTATCGCCCGGCCCGTAACTGATTAGTGTCTCGCCAATTGCGAATCCTGCCCGCTCGCTTAAAAAAGCGAACCCGGTCCTGATATTTTTGTCGGCAAGATTGGTAGTGAGCGAACTGACAAAATAGAATGCCGCCAGCACGACCGCACCGAGAACGGCAAGCTGCGCAAATCGCATTCGCCGATCTATGCGAACGCCATTCATCTCATGGGCAGCGGATATATCAATCCGCCGTCCTTGTAGAGCTTGTTCTGGCCACGGTCGACGCCAAGAGGAGTGATGTGGCGAGTGAAAATCTCCTCATAATTTCCGGTGGCCCGGATCGCCCTGAAAGCCCAGTCGTCGTCAAGCCCGAGCGATTTGCCAAAGCCCGGAAGTCCGCCAAGCATTCTACGAGTTTCGGGATCGGGTGAATTGGCTCGCATTTTAGCGGCATTGGCTTGAGAAACGCCCATTTCCTCGGCGGCGATTAAGGCGTTCAACACCCATTTGTTGATCTCGAACCACTGCTCGTCGTCGCTGCGCACGACAGGTCCGACGGGCTCTTTCGTCAGGCGCTCATTCAATACGACGTAGTCGTCTGGGTTCTCTGTGTCGGCGAGCCGAATGACTGTGAGCGTGAAGGCATCGGTGGTCATCGCGTCGCAACGCCCCGCAAAGAATGCCAGCTTCGCCTCTTCGGGATTCTCGAACACTATCGACTTGAAACGGATCCCGTTGCGTTGGAAGTAGTCGGCCGTGTTCAATTCCGAAGTCGTGCCCTTGGTTATACAGATCGATGCCCCATCGAGATCATTCGCTTTTGCGACACCCGAGCTTTTCGGCACCAGAAAACTTTGGCCATCGTAGTACATGATCCCGACAAAGTTGACGCCGAGTTCGGTATCTCTCGTCAGCGTCCAGGTCGTGGTGCGCGACAGCACGTCCGCTTCACCCGTCTGAACAATGGTGAAACGTTTGTTTGAGGCGACCGGCATGAACTTGACCTTGTTGGCATCGCCCAAAACGGCCGCCGCAAGCGCCCGGCAATAATCGACGAAGAAACCCTGCCACCGACCACGTTTGTCGAGATAAGACATTCCGAGCTGTCCGGTATGGATGGCACAATTCAAGGTTCCGCGCGCCTTGACCTTTGCCAGCGTCGAGCCACTGAAAGCCGAGCTTTCTTCGCCACTGGTCGGACCGCTTGTGCAAGCCGTAAGACTTATGACAAGCGCGGCGCAACACGATACCGCGGAGGCTCGAAACATCGCGAAGCTATTCATAATTCGCACATAACAGGCTAGGGCAATTTGAGATACTTATAACCGGAGCCAGTCGATGAACCTTCGTCAGTTGGAAGCTTTCAGGGCGGTAATGCTTTCGGGCTCGGTGACGCAAGCCGCGCAATCGCTGCATGTGTCCCAGCCGGCGGTGAGCAAGTTGCTCGCGGATCTCGAGCACCAACTTGGGTTTCGACTCTTTATTCGCACTCGCGGCAGCAACCTCACGATCACTCCCGAAGCCGATGCTTTCTATCATGAAGTCGAGCGCAGTTTTTCCGGTATCGCCGCTTTGAAGCGGGTGGCAGAAGACATCCGTAATCTCGCGACGGGAACATTGCGGATTGCGGCGCTGCCTGCGCTCGCGGTCAGCTTCCTGCCGAAGGTTATCGCGGAATTCCGCAAGCAGCACCCCGGCGTAACCGTGCAATTGCAGACCAGAAGCTCTTCCACGGTCAGGCAGTGGATGGCCAATCAACAATTCGATATCGGGCTCGCAACGCCTGCGCGGGAGCTTCCCGGCATTCAGATGGAGCGATTTATGCGCTGCGCCGGGGCTTGCGTTCTGCCTCCAGGACACCGGTTGGCGAGCAAGAAAGTTATCGTTCCCGCCGATCTCGCGGGCGAAGCCTTCATCTCCCTCGCGCTCGAAGACGGAGCGCGGCACCGAATCGACAGGATTTTCGAGGACGCAAGGATCGACCGAGAAATGATTATTGAGACCCAATATGCGATGACGATCTCTGCGCTCGTCATGGAGGGTCTTGGATGTTCGATCCTCAATCCCGTCACGGGCGCTGACTACGCTGATCGTGGACTCGTTGTCAGACCTTTCGAGCCGGAAGTGTTTTTCGAATACATGATGTTCACCCCGCGATTGCGACCCGTTTCGCAGGTCGCTCTGGCTTTCATCGAAATGCTTGAGAGGCATCGCGACAGAATGTTTGGGATTTGATGGCACAACGATCCTGTAGCGGCGGCGATAGGTATCGCCGCCGCTCACTACCCTAGAAGTTGACCGTTGCGCGAAGATACCAGAACCCGCCATTGAACCCGATCGGCGCGAAGCGCATGTAGCGGATCCCATTGTTGATCTGGGATTGGCGTGCTTCGAGATCGGGATAGTTGTCGAACACATTCTCCGCGCCGATCGCGATTTTGAACATTTCATTGATCTTGTACGATGCCTCCAAATCGACAAGAAGCTCGGCACCCCCAGTCTGATCAGCTGCTAGATTGGCACCGTAATCGGTCCATTCGCCGTAATAGTTGGCTCGAGCAAGGAAACCGAACCGTCCGCCTTGATAATCGAACGAAGCGTTCCCCTTCCATTGAGGGACGAAGCCTTCCAGCTCGAGGAATCTTTCACGATCGGCGCTGATAACGGGAGAGGCGCGAATGACTTTGGTCGATGTGTAGTTGCCGTTAAGACCGAGAGTGGCCTTCCCTTCGCCGAGGTCGAACCCAACCGTCAACACGGCGTCGATACCCTGGGTTCGACTGTCGAAGGAGTTGGTGAAGAAGCTGATTTGCTGGAAGGAATCGCCGCCTGGGATTCCGAGAGCCGCAAGTTGCGCGCGCTGCGCGGCGTTGAGGTTGAAATTCCCCGATACGGCGATCCGGTCTTCGACTTTGATATTGAAATAATCGACTGTCAGAGTGATCCGGTTAGTCGGCTTAATGACGATCCCTGCGGAGTAATTCATCGATGTCTCTGGCTTAAGGGGCGTAGCACCGAAGAATTGAGCGACCGGATTATTGGGCGAGACGATCCCCGATGTCAGCGGCGCACCAGTTACTGAATCGATATTTGTCTGAACCTGCGACGCATTCGATTGACCGGGTGTGGGTGCCCTGAAGCCAGTATTCACCGAACCCCGAATGCCGAACGCATCGGAAAAATCGTACCTGCTGCTGGCTTTCCAGGTAAACTTCGAGCCGAAGTCGGAATAATTCTCGTAACGGCCTGCAAGTCCGATCTGGAGGGCGTCGGTCAGATTGCCTTCGATCGAGGTGTAAGCGGCCCAGTTGTCGCGGGCGAACTCGCCGGCTTGGATTGGACTGAAACCGGGAAACCCGTTCGATCCGACCGGCAAGCCGATGCGATTTCCGGTATCCGGATCAATGAGCGACGCATATGGACCAACCTGCCATGATGCGATGTCGCCCACGGTGATTTCGTAGGTTTCCTTGCGATATTCCAATCCCCCCGCCAGCGTAAGAGGATCTGCCGTACCGATGTCGATCGGATTGGTAAGGTCGAGGTTGAACGAAAGCTCTCGCTGCTCGAGTTGCCCAGGCTTGAATGAAGTCGGCGATGAAAGCCCGAGTGACGGGTTCACAGTATTGTCGATGCGGTAAGAGGCGTGGTTTTGCCCATAAGAGGCGCTTAGATCGTATGTCAGCCCCGAACTGAACTCACCGCGGATGCCGGATGCCAAGGCGGTATCGGTGATTGTCGCGCCAAAGTCCGGCGTGAAGCCCCCTGGATACAGTTGGCGGAAGCTGAACCTCGGCCCTCCCGGATTGTTCGTCGTGGGGATCGAGGTGGCAATAAAAGTCGTGTTGGGATTCCGGTAGAAAAAGGCAGTGGTGCCTTTGCTCCAGCTGTAATTGCCGAACGCATAGAATTCCATCGTGTCTGAGAGCTCGATGCCCGAGTTCACGAAGATTCGGGCGGCCTCGCTCTCCGGATTGCCCCAGCGCTGCGCAGGAACAGGAACCCCTTGGACACCTGTATCGATCAGCGCCTGCGCGTCAGGACGCTGGCTGCCGCGCGACGTCGTGGCGCTGTTGACATATTCGCCGCTGATATTGATGAAACCAGCGTCCGTGAAGGGAAGGCCGATGTTCCCCTGAACCAGGAAATCCTCGCCATCGCCTTGGTAGTACTGTCCGTAACGGGCAATGAGTAGGCCACCCTCCCGGTCTCGCCTGAGCCCGAAATTCATCACACCCGCGATCGCATCGGAACCGTAAAGGGCCGAAGCGCCATCGCGGAGCACCTCGAGTTGGCCGACCGCGATCGAGGGGATCGCCGCAAGGTCGGGGCCCTGAGAGCCTCTGATGTAGGGGACGTTGGTAAACTGCACTGTTGCGCCTCTGTGGCGTCGCTTGCCGTTGACGAGGACCAACGTCTGGTCAGGCGGCAGGCCGCGGAGCGAAAATGGGCGAGTGAACACTGCGCCGTCGTTGCTGACGAGCCTTTGAATATTGAGTGCGGGCACTTCGGAGCGCAGCAGATCGTTCATGTCCGATGAGCCTTTCCTAACCAGCTCATCGCCCGTGATAATATCGATCGGCAGCGCTGCGTCGGCCGCCTTCAGATCGTTGCGGCGTGTGCCCGTAACAACGATTTCACCCGTCGCTTCAACGGTTTGCTCGTCGTCATCGGTTTGCTGCGCCGAAAGCGGCATAGCGATGGCCATACTACCAACCGCTATCAAGGCGACACCACAACGAAGCCGCACCTTGCCCTGCATTGCCATTTTCCGACCTCCCCAGAAATTCCCTCGCAACCTGTGTCATGAGGTAATCGAGTGGGTCTGGAGTGACTAGGAATAATCACAGGCTATCTGTATATACGAGAAGGTAATAACTTTTTATTATATCTCGCTTGGTTTCCTGGGCGCTGGTCGGCGACATCGGTGCGATGCACGTGCTTGAGCGGTTTTCGGTGCACGTTGCGCAAGCGGGTTGCGGCCGCCAAGGGTATTCCCGCCTCGCCGCCTACTCAATTGGATGAGGGATGATATCCGATCGTGCGTATCTGGTCTTGAGTAACCCGTTACAGGAGAAAGAAGATGCGCCCAATCTATGTGTCCCTCGCCGCTGCTTTGCTGGTTTCACTCCCGGCAGCGGCACTTGCTCATGCAAAGCTGATATCCACCACTCCGACTGCCGGCGCGACTGTGGCAAAACCGGGCAAGGTAGAACTCAAATTCAACGAGAAGTTGATCGCGGCAACGGTGAAAACCGAAATCGTGATGACCGGAATGCCGGGCATGAAAGATCATCCGCCGATGAAGATCAATCATACATACAAAATGGGCAAGGATGGAAAATCGATGATCTTGTTGCCAAAAAGGCCTTTGTCTTCAGGGACGTATCAGGTTTCTTGGTCAGCTGCAGGCACCGACACGCACCGGATGGGCAGCGAGTTCAGCTTCACTGTGAAGTAGGCAATGGAAGCCGATTGGGGAATGGTGGCGATCAGGCTCGGATTGTATCTGAGCCTGATGCTGCTTGTAGGTCTGGCCGCATTTCCTCTCTATTCACTGAGCAAGACTGAAAGAGACGATCGCACCATTCTGGACGTTAATGGGCTGCTGTCGATCATGGCGACAACGTCCATCGCCCTTTCCGCGTTAGCCTTTTTGGCACTGGTCGCGAACATGGCCGGCACCACCCTGACAAGCCCTGATCTGGAAGTAGTCCGGTCGATCCTGCTTGAAACGCCGATCGGATCGGCTTGGGCCCTTCGGATGGCGGCACTTTTGGCAGCGGTCGCTGCGACTTTGTTCCTTCCGACTGGTACAAAGCGCCTGCTTGTCGCAACAATAGCTGGTGGTGTTGCACTTGGAACGCTTGTTTGGACCGGACATGCAGGAGCGACCGATGGGCCTTTGAGCCTTTTGCACAAGATCAGCGACATATTGCACATGCTCGCGGCAGCCATCTGGATTGGCAGCATATTGGCTTTCCTTCTGCTTCTATCGCCATCTCCCAGCCGATGGTCTGACCACCGCTTGTCAATCGCGCACCGAGCGCTTGAGAAATTTTCGCGCGTCGGCACGATCTGCGTTTCGATCGTTGTCGCGACTGGGCTTCTAAACGGCCAGATTCTGGTCGGCATACAGAACGCATCTCGGCTTACCGAATCGACATATGGCTTCCTTTTGCTTTTGAAGGTCGCATTCTTCGGTGCCATGTTGCTGCTTGCTGCTAAGAACCGTTGGCGCCTGACACCTGACCTCGGTCGTGCGATTGCTCAAGGAGCAAGTCCAAACGCGATATCGGCACTTCGGATCAGTCTATTCCTAGAAATCGGATTCGCAGTGACAATCCTCATTCTGGTCGCATGGCTTGGCATGCTTGAACCGACCGCTGGCTAGTGATCTGAACCCGCGCAATTCATCCAGTTATGAGCAGAGCTCGGACCTTGCAGGAGTCGGAATTATCTGACGTGGAGCAAGCTCAGCGCGGAGCAGATCATTGCGGTTTTGAAGGATTAGGAAGCCGGGAAATGAAGGCGAATCTGTGCCGCCGCCACGGGATCGGTTCGGCGACATTTCACAACCGGAATGCCAAAGGACGGCGGTTTGGTTGTGTCCAAGCGGGGACAAGCCGCATTCGTTGCGATTACAAACAGTCACCCTTCAAATGGTGCAATCGCCGATCGCCGATCGGCGATCGGCGATCGGTGCTTGTCCCGATCACCTAGTGCGCGGTGCGCGGGACGAGGAGTGATGCTGCGCGATTTTCCATTCGCCGCCCTCATGCGTCAGTACCGAAGTCGCCACACCGTCACGCTCGATTACGCGGCCGTCCTTTATCCAAGCTGGAACGGTGTTCAGCGAAAGGCGATCAATGTCGTCGGCAGAGTGATCTGGATTGGATCTCAGGTGTCGTGAGTGGGCGCTTTGCTGTCTGCGACATACGCCAAGTTGCGAAGTGAATGCCAACTACTCGGGGTAAGTGAACGGTTTGCCGCGATCGAATTTCCGCTCATCGCAAAGGTCCCAACCTGGGGGTATCACAGGGGGTATTTTTGGCGAATCTGATAGAGAAATTACTTTTTAACAGCTGCTTAAGCGAGATTGGTGGATCCCTCCTCCGCTACCATTCAAGTCATTTATCAAATTGAAATAACAGGATAAATGCAGATTTTTTCAGAATCGATACCACAGGTGTTCCCACAGTTTGCGTGGGTATCAGTGGTATGGGATTGGTTGCATTGGGACGTGTTTCCTCAATTCTGCTGCTGCCAATGAATCGAGGGCGTTAGCTCGTTCCGGGCGTTCCGATCACGCCGCTTTCACGCCGTGAGCTTCGAATTCAACGCCCAACTGCTTGCGAACCGCGCCGAAAATAGCTGCAAGATTGTCCATGCTGGGATTGCCTTTCTCTGAAAGCATCCGGTGCAGGCTCTTGCTCGGTCGATTGGTTTCAGCGGCGAGGCCTTCGAAGCCAACTGATGCATTTACGAGGTCACGCAGAATTAGGCGCGCAACGTGGGGTTCGCCGTTGAGAAATGCAGTCGCAGCTTCATCCAGCATGGCCTTGGCGAACGCCGGATCGCGCGCGGCGCGTTCCTTCACCGTCTCCTTGAAATCGCGTGTCAGTGCCACTTTGCTCAACTCCTTGCCTTCTTTGCCTTGGCCTTGCGGCTCTTGTATTCTTCAAGCAAGGCTGTTGCCTGCCTGATGTCGGTCTGTTGCCGCTTCTTCGTGCCGCCTACGAAAAGAATGACCAGTTGATTCCCGTCCTGTGTCAGATAGAGGCGATATCCTGGTCCCCAATCGATCCGATATTCGCCAAGTCCTTTGCCGATCCATTTGACGTTCGACAGGTTGCCCAGCTCCATCCGGACGATAGCCGTAGCCACCTTGGCTGATGCCTGCACATCGAGACCGTCAAACCAGCCCCGGAAAGGGCAGGAACCATCCTCGCGAACATACTCTTCAATAATCACGTTACACCGCCTCGGGTAACATATACGTTACCATTTGTCCAGATGGTCTTTGCCTTGGTTTCATGTTCCTTTGAACGAGTATTTTACGGGCTCACAGTGGGCCTGGTTGGTCGATCCGAATTGAACAACTGACCGGCCTTTCCTCCTTACGCGCCTTCTCGGTGCATCGGTCCAATTCTTCTCGGTTCGCGTTCAGTGTGCTGTGGGTCACCATCAACTCCTCCCATGCTTCGGGGTTCTGTGACCGGATCAACCGTATTCCCGCTTCCACAATGGTTGGCTCGCCAACCGCCTTGCGAGCCATCCATTCTGGCCAATGCCAGCTTTCGGGCATAGCGCGGGCGATGGTGCCCGGAAGAATCGCCCAGAGGAGGATACCAGCGAGCAGGCCCGCGCCAGCCATGTGCTGCAATTTGCGGTTCTGCTCTTCGATGTTGCCGGCACGCCCCATTAGTGCATGCATCTCGGCAGTTGCCTGACGATGGAAGTTCTGGGCTTTCATGAGCTGGTCACTGTCGTAACGACGCGAACCTTCGGAAGCGTGGGCGATCTGATCGGCAATCGTTTCGGGGGTGAGTTCCATTGCTGGTTTGCCGCTGATGGCTGCCAGCTTGTCGGATACCTGATCCAACTGACCGGCCATCTGGCCGAGCGTAGCCGTGTAGTCCGGGATCACGGTGTCGGCTCGCTCCCTGGCCATGTTCTGGACGGTATGACGCACCATTGCCATTTCGCCTTCGAGACGCGCGAAAGCTTCCGTTGCCGGATCTGACTCTTCCGCCGCGTCCAGTTCAGGTTTCAGCTGCGGGGCGGGCGGTTCATCGACTTCGAGGTCAATTTGTACTTCTTCGATGTGGTCGTCTTCCATGTCGTTTCTCCTAAATGCCCATGTCGAAAGCGCGGGTGCGCTCGCGGGCAAGGGTTGCGGTGAGTTCATTCGCGATGCTGCGTTCGGGCTTCGGATCGATGCCAAGTTCACGGGTTTTGCCGCGCAGCAGGCCTTCAACCCGCGGATCGCGTTCAAGCCCCTTCGCAAGCTCGGTCAGCTTGGCCGACACGCGGGCAACTCCTGCCCGGTCGCCTTGCTGCTCAAGCTGCTTGCGCGATGCGCTCAGTCCCTGCCAGTCGCTGACAAAGCGCTCGGTTCGCAGCGCCGGATCGGTGCGTACGGCGGCTTCGTGCTGCATGGCGCGCATGGCATCCTGGCTGCGCCCGCCAGCGGCCTCTGCAATCAGCTCAGGCCGCCGATCCAGTGCCTTGGCGAGATCGGTGGCGGCATGGGGCCGGATCACTTCGAGCGCCTTTCCAGCCTTCTCTAGCGCGTCTTTCTGGTGGGGTAGGACAGGCAAGCCCTGGGCCTGCATCGTGCCGATATCGCCCAGCGCACGGGCGTAACGTTCGACCGCGCGGCGCTGCTCGTTCCGCGTGTTCGTCTGCACCGGAAGCGGCTCAAGCTGCCGCGCCTGCGGATGGAAGTTTGCGAAGATCGATTTGGCGCGTTCCGGCACCTGGCGAACCATCTCCACGATCCGTTCGCGGAAGCTGATGCCGCGCAGTTCAGCGAAAGCCTGCTCGGGCTTGTAGTCGCCCACCATGTCCTTTCCGCGCTCGCGGCTGAGCGTGCGGACAAGTTTGGACTGGTCGGCAAAGTCATCGCGGCCAAAATGCAGCGCCAGCTCCTCGCGATGGCGCGACATGGCGACATATGCGGAATGGCTGTCCATACCCGGTGTAGCGAGCACATGGGCACGATCCACCGTCATACCCTGCGCCTTGTGGATCGTGGCGGCGTAGCCGTGATCGAGATGGGCATAGTCCTTCGTGTCGAACGCGATGTCGCGGCCATCGTCTGTGCGGACAGCCATGTTTTGCGGACTGGCCATTGCGACCGTCCCCAGCGTCCCGTTCTTGACCCCAAGCCCGCGCTCATTGCGCAGGAAGATGATGCGGTCGCCCGATGCAAACTGGCGTTCACCGCGTGCAGCCTTGATCGTGGCATCGGCACCTAGCGCGCCAGCCGCGCGCATTTTCTCGCGCGCCATGTCGTTCAGCTCGCGAACCTCGTCATTCGTATGGGTGAGGATGATCCGGCTATCATCGG
>MDTG01050625.1_pt1 | contig 11785 bp, 9 predicted proteins | sample 811421 | NCBI WGS metagenome assembly MDTG01 (sample SAMN05326645, study PRJNA326480) | marine metagenome | isolation source: seawater | place: Pacific Ocean: South East | collected 2011 | reverse complement strand
GGGTGATATGACTGGTGCTGGATTGTCACTTCTTAGTGCAGTACCATTTTTAGGATGGGGTGTTACTGCTATTGATATTGCTAGGGATCTTGGATTTAACCCACTTGGGTTACCAGAACCACCTCAAGAGACAACAACTGATCAGAGCAATCTTGGTGGTTATTATGAATCTGGTACTAGTATGCTGACTAGACCAGGAGTTAAAGTTTTACATGGGAGAGAGAAAGTGCTTGGTGTTGATCCTGGAACTGGTATGACTACAAATCACATTCAGAATATTGGAGATACTATAGTATCTGCTAGTGCTAAAATGGCATCAGATCTTGGTGTCAATAGAGATATTTCTAATGAGATTGCAAGTCTACCTTTTGATGTTAAGAGAGTAAATTATAGTACTGATGTAAAAACTGCACCAGTAAAGAGTAGATCTACTACAGATAGTATATACGATGTACAGAGTGATATTAGTAAGTTTAAGAAAGAAGCTGAAGGTGGTATGACTAGAGATGACTCAGAAATGAGTGATCAAGAAAAACGCCAACAAACACAAGATAAACGTTGGATCATAGATCCAAGAAGACATATTGATATTGGTAATGGTGGTCAGGTAAACACAAATGTTGTAGCAAATAACAATCTTGTAAAACAATCAGGAAATTCAACTATAGAATTTCATGGAGAACAAGGTATAGATCGTTCAGGTGAACCAGGAATTGATTTTAGTTTTGCTGATTATAAGAACAACTATAACTTATTTGATGGAGTTGTTCTTGAGACTGGATTATTGTATGGTCAAGGTTATGGTAATGTTGTAGTTGTTAGAAGTATAGATCCTAGTAATGGAAGGGAATTTGATTCACTATATTCTCACTTCCCTGATGGTGGTATTGCTGTTAGGGTAGGAGATACTGTTAAAGGTGGTGACTTACTCGGAAAAGTTGGATTTGTAAGTGCTCCATCAGGAAGTGCTGAAATACAACCTAACAATGCTGGTAATATGTCAGGATGGCATACCAGTGTTGATTTCTTTGAGCCTGGTAGTAATCAAGCGTATTCTAATGTAGATGCTATTAGACAGTTAGTTTTGTCTTCTGCTGGTAGGAAACCTAATAATCTTCTAGCTAGAATGATGGTTACTGCAACACAAAAAGTTGTTCCAGATGATACAGGATCAAAGAGTATCGTTGAATACTATACTGGTGATCAGAGTCATAAACGTTGGGAACCGTATTTACATGATGGTGGTAACGAGCATGAACATTATGGATTTTCTTCCACAGAAGAAAGGGATCGTGCAATGGCAATCCTAATAAAACATGGACTTATAGTTAATCCTGGTGGTAATCCTGGTGACCATACAGAAGGATCATTGCATTATGAAGACAGAGCACTTGATGTTAAGTTTGGTCCTCATGTGGAGCAAGATAGATTTGACTGGGCTAGACAATTGATGGGTAAAAAATCAAGGCATCGGTTCACAGATGATGCAGCAGGTGAAGAAGAGTTTGCTCATTTTGTAAGACAAATATTGATTGACAATGGATTTACTGGTATAGATCAAACTGATGTTGGACCAGAGTATTTTCAAGAACACGGTACTGTTGATTCTGGGAGGTTTACTGATTTAAGTGATCCTTTCTTAAACAAGATGCAGCAGAAATGGAATATTCCTGAAAATTTACATAAGAGAAATCTAGAATTGCAGAATAATAGTATGTTTTTAGATGGATTGGAAGCAGAATCTGGTTCTGGGGTTCAAGTTGTTGTGTTAAATAATACTATAGTGAACCATACTACGAGTGTTAATAGAAATATTGATGATCGTGGTCCAAATATAATGTCTGTATTCAGGATGGCAAAACTAGCAGGATAAAATGGCAAGATACAGCAGTACATCTAGTGGAGATTTAACTACAACTATTTTAGGGCATCTAATAGATGCTGCTAGTATGGGTAAGGTTGAGAAAGCTCGTGCCGTGAGAGGTGCAGAGATTTCTAAAATGAAACCTGAAGATATGATGCTGCGTCCAGGTGAATTTACTGCTCAAGCATTGAAATATAAGATGACTCCTAGATGGGCTAGGGGTCGTAGTTTTGGTAACAAATATCCAGATTATTTTGCTAAAAATCTAAAGGGACAGAGTACACCATTTGCTAGTCCTATAAATCCAGAACCAACATTTGCTTCCATAAAGGAAAAGATGGTAGGGAATCCATTTCCTTACATTGCAGCTCCATACAGAGAGCATCAAGTACAACCACAGACACCATTACTATCATCTGGTACTAAGAGGTATGAGAGTACGGTTAGTGAGAAGAAGAAACCTGTACAGGTTAAAGATGAAAAACTTGGTATATTCTTTGCTGCTATTGCTGAATCATTAAACCAGACAGTTTCTTCAATTAATCAAAAGCAGTCTACTATAGAATCTGATATTGTTGCTGCAAAGGAGAGTAATCTTGCTCTTGCTGAGGGGTTGAAGTATAGTAATGATACTATAGGTGATAAGTTAGATGCTATTGCTGAACTGTTAAATCAGCAAATGAAACTTGCTAAGAATCAGATAGATCAAGCAGAAACTGATGAAGCAATTGACGAATTTAAGAAGGAGGATGACTTCTCTGGTTCTGAAAGGTATGTTGATGTTGGAGAAAAGACTGAACCAGTCAGACGTGAGAATGAATTGGAGAATATGCTTGATGTTGATAATGATGAGAAAATACAAGACTTTGAAAGTGGTGGTATAGCATCTGGTCCTGATAGTGGATACCTAGCTAGACTGCATGGTAATGAACTGATTGTTCCGTTAGATAACAATTACACACAAGGTCAACCAAGTGCTGTTGATGGTGTTACCAGAAGACCACAATATGAAGCAGGTACTGGTGGTTTGACTCCAAAATCTACTCCAATACCACAACAACCACCAACTAGTACAGCATTCAACTTCTTCAATAACAGACCATCAGAGCATGCAGGAACACCTACTGTGTTGGATCTTCCTGAGCCTAATATGAAAGTCAGTGGTGAGAGTTTAATGAAAGCAATGAAGTTACCGTTTGAGGTTGCTTCTTTGGGTATAATGCAAGCTACTGGTAATGCTGTTAGAGCGATACCAGGATTTGATGCACTGAAACAGACCGTTAGTGCTGTTGTCAATCCTGTTGCTCAAGCATTTAGTATTAAAGATACTATTAGTGGTAAGGTCAATAATTTATTAGAAACTAAGTCACTACAAACTGAACGTAGGAATCAAGAGGTATACAAGAGAGAGCAGAGTGAAAACAGACGTGCTTGGTGGGATATATTTGGATTGTTTAGAAGTGATTCTGGAGGTGAGGGTGGAGATCCTTATGGAGTTGGTGGACCAGGTTTAAGTAGTGGTGGACTACAAAACTTATATCATGGTACTAGTAATGCTAGAGCAGGGAAGATATTCTCAGGTGGATTCAAACCTAGCAATGCTATGAGTTGGGCTGGTAGGGGTAAATCATTCCTAACACCAGATTTCTTTGATGCTGCTAAGTATGCTAGACCTGGTGCTACTGGATTGAATCCTTTCAGTGTTAAAGGTCTTCCAGGAACTGGTCTAAACAATCTTAACAATGCAAGGGGTCAGGTATTAAATATACTACAACCTAGAGGTGCTGGTCTTAGATTACCTGGATGGTTGAGAAATCTTGGTTTAGCACCAGAGGTTGCTGTTAATCCTAAGCAAGCAACTAAGGGATTGAATCTATCACAGAAGTTGTTGGGTGGTGCATATCCTAACAGTTCAACTGCTAATGCTGCTAGACGATTGATGACATCTCCAGCATCAGGTAGAGGTTTAGGTTTGATGAGTAAATTATCACCAATGCTTAGAGCTGGTGGTGGATTACTTGGAAAGTTATCTAGAGTGCCTATGCTTAGTGATATGTTATTCCCAGATCCAACTGCTCAATATGATCAGATGCATGGACCTAATGCTTATTTCAATGATCCTAGATTTACTGGTCCTAGACCAGAGTGGGCTCCTCCATTAAATTCTGGTTCAAAGTCTGCTATTGTTGACATGGGATCTAAGGAACATGTTATGAATAGATTATCTAAGAAAGAGGTTGATCCATCAACATTTACTGTTAACAATCTAGACTCTGCTAATCTACAACAACCAAATGAAGCAACATCTCATATTGATAATATGGGTGATTCTCAGGTCGAACAATACCAATTCGTTTATTCAGCATTTAAGTAATGAAAGCAGAAGATTTTACAATAAAAACCATTGAAATTAGGAGAGTTGGTGAGGATAATGCAGAGGAACCATTTGCTATCTTAACTAATGTCGTTCTTTCATTTCAATATTTTGAAGACATAACTTTGCCATCAGTATCTGCTACGTTACTTATATCTGACAAAGCAGCAAACCTTCCATCTGCTATGCCTATACAGGGGTTTGAGTTGGTTACTATGATATTTACTGATAGAAATGGTAAAGATCATCAGTATGAATTTCGTGTATGGAAAGTTGGTAATAGGGTTTCTACTGAAAAGGGTCAAGGATACCTTTTGGGTTTGATAAGTACAGCAGGATTAATTAACGAGGGTGTTAAAGTAAATGCACTATTGAAAGGTACAGCAAATACAATAGTCAAAAAAGTATTACAAGATTATCTTAATGTACCTGAAGCTAAGGTTAGGAGTGATGAAGCAACTAATATAATGAAGATATTCCCTGCTGGTAAGTCTCCATTTGCAGTTATTAGAGACTTACAAAATAAGTCTATTTCTAAAGATTCATTTGCTTCTGGTGGTAATACCGCTAATTCGAATATTGGTGATAATAGTGGTGCTAGTATCACTAGTAGTTCTGACACAGCAGAAGATACTACACAACTCAAGGGTAGTGCTGGATATTTTTTCTGGGAGACCATTGATGGATTTAACTTTAGGAGTATAGATTCATTAACATCAAAAGATCCAAAGAAATTTGGTGGTAGTGAGTCTGTTGCAACATATGAATATGCTCCAGCAATGGTAGAAGCAACTGAGTCATTGAATCCATGGAAGATACAAGAGATTACTTTTACATCTGAATTGGACTTGTTGAGAAAATTAAGAGAGGGTGCATATTCTACTGAATGTACGTTTTTCGACATAAATACTGGTGTTCTTAAGGAGTATACCTATAAATTAAGTGAAAACTGGGATAAAATGGGACATCTAGGTACTTCAACAAAGTTACCTTGGGGTCAAACAGCATTATCTCAGTATCCAACTAGACGATTATCCTCTGTCATTAATCACGAATTGTGGTACAATGGCACTGAAATTGCGTCAAACGAATCTGAGGCAGGTAGTGATGAACCAAGTGAAATTACTGACAACCAGAAACAATTCTTGGTACAATCTATCGCACGTGCTGGTAGTTTGTTCAATCAACAATTAATGATTTCGGTTCCAGGTAATTTGAATCTCAGAGCAGGTGATAAGATCACAGTTATGATACCAAACCAAATACCTGAAAAACACATGGAAAGTGAAGGTGATTACGACCCCGAACATAGCGGTGTTTATTTGATCAAAAAACTCAATCATCAGTTTGACAGAATCCAGATGAACGTTTATACTGTATTGGAACTCATTCGTGACTGCTATGGTTACGAGGAAACAGAAACCAAGTAAGGTAAATTTTATGGACACTATAGAACATCATATAGAGAAAGATAAACAGATCCTTGATGATCCAACTATCTCACCTCAAACTCGTAGACACACTGAAGCAGAGCTTCATGACTTGATTGAGTATGAGGAGCATCATCATGACGAGATCGTTGCAGGTGATCACCATGATCCTAACTGCATTGAACTATTTTGCGACCAAAATCCAGACGAGCCTGAGTGCTTGATTTACGACGACTAATATGGAAGGACTCAATCAATTATATCCAATCCACCAAATTGGATCCGACGGGTTTGCCTGGTGGATCGGACAGATTGAGTCGCCTATGCATTCTGAGGATGGTGAGGATAATAAAGATCCAAAGCGTTCTGGTAGATACAAAGTCAGGATCATGGGACATCATCCTAGATCCTGTAATGCAGTAAAGAGTTCGGATTTACCATGGGCAATCACTATGATGCCTGTTACCAGTCCATATTCATCTGGTGCTGTGCGTTCTGCAACGCCACAGTTGGAACCAGGTGATTGGGTTATTGGATTCTTTTTAGATAAAGAACAGCAGCAACCTGTTATCATGGGGTCCATTGGACAGGTTGCTAATTCTGGAACACCACCAGGAGAAGATCCTAATCCTGGAGAAGGTTGTAAGAACTTTACAACGTTTATTGCTGAGAATAGAAAACAACTTGATCAGGATCCTCAACCCCCAATTGAGTATGATCCTACTGTAGCAGGTGTCCCTTTAGATGGTAAAAAGTCTGAAGGTATTACTAATGGTGTTAATAACTTAACTCTTGCAAAGTTTGCAGACGCATCTGAAACTAACAGAGCAGGTATTAATTTTACAGTTGAAGTTGCTGATAAGTGTACTGATGAACTTAATGGACAGTTCAAACGTCTTTTGAGTGAGATGCTTCGTGATACTCAGCAGAGTAATGGTCAGTTAGGAACATATGTTGTTAACCAGTGGACTGGTCAGATCTATGATTATGTTGACATTGGCAGAAAGTATGTAAATAAAGCGACTCTTATTGTTAAGAAATTCATTGCTAAAGTCAAGGGATATGTACTAGAGAAGATTAAGAGAGCAGTTGATGATCTTGTTAAAGCTATCATACGTCCATCTGAGACAGGTAATTCTTTAACACCAGTGACTAAGTGGTTCAATGAAATGCTGAAACAACTTGGTTGTTCTATGGCAGATCTTGGACTACGTTTAGAGAAGTTCTTAGAAGATCTAATCTTTGGTTATTTGTTTGACATCTACAAGGCTGCTGCATGTCAGGTAGATAAGATGGTTGGTGGAATCCTTAATAAGATTCAGTCTTTGATGGAAGATTTACTATCCAGTATTCTTGGTCCTCTACAATCTATACTCGGTGCTATAGCAGGTCCGTTGAATATGATTGGAGAAGCAATCAACCACGTACTAGGTTTACTTGGTATCACATGTGATGGACCTGATGCTAGATGTAACAAAGTCACATCTATATCTACTAAGTGTGCAACAGATAAGAGGAAAGATTTCCTAGATGATTTGCTAGACAGTCTACAAGATCCATGGGATGGTACTGGAGAAGATTGGTCTACCTATACCTGTGAAGAGGCGTACGAGGGTGTTAAGTTAGAGAACACAGAAGTTACCTTTGTTGGTGGTAGGCAGCGTACAGACGGACTAGAGGACAGGATAACGTATAATATCAATAACATATCTGTCAAAGAGGGTGATGTAGCAAAGTTTAAAGTTACTAGAACTGGTAAGACTGATGTTTCTTCTAGTGTATTCTGGAGAACTATAGAAGGTACAGCAAATTATGTGACTGACTTTGAAGAAGGAGCTGGAACATTAGGATTCTCGGTAGGAGAAACATCAAAGACTATTGATATAAGAACACTTTATTCAGATGAGGTAGAAACTTCAGAAGATTTCTTTATTTCATTAAGACCAGGAACTCCTGGTGTAGTCATTAGTTCATTCACTAATAGTCTTGCTAGATGTGTTATTAACAAATCTAATATAGGATCTAATGTAGATCCAGATGTAGATCTTGATCCCATACCACCTACACCATCAAGAGATCCAAGTGATCCTAACAATTATACATTCCCAGAAGAATTTGTATCACTAGTAAATGATAACGATAGTGATACTGTAGAGTCAACACCTGATGGACCAACTTATCAAGTGACACCCAATAAGAGTTCTGTTAAAGAAGGTGAGTTTGTAACGTATACTATACGGACTACTAATGTCAATAGTGGTACTATATTACAGTATCAGTTATTTGGTGACGGTATTACTAATACAGATATTGTGGGTGGTAATCTCAAAGGTCAATTTGTTATTGAAGACAATGCATCTATAGTGGTTGTTGGGATTGAAGATGATGCTGATCTAGAGGTTGAAGAGAGACTTGTATTCGCTGTAAATGGTACGGATGCTAGTGCTACTGTTCTTATTAAATCTCAGTTGGAAGATTATGGTAGAGAAGATCTATTGAAAAAGTTGGATAAGTCTGTAGATATTACTAAGGAAAATGTTTATACACCAGCTACAAAACCAACAGCAGGATCACCTATAACTGATATAGGTGGAGGTATCATACAGGTTCCTATACAAAATCCTGGTACTCCATACACAGAACCACCTGCTGTTCTTATTACAGGTCAGGGATATGGTGCTGTTGGAATTGCTTTACTCGACAACAACAGTATGGTTACAGAGATCAGGGTGACAAATCCTGGATTTGGGTATAAACTTAATTCACCAGAGACAGAGAAGAAACGTTGTATCATTGACAGTTTTACTATGATAACACCTGGCATAGGTTATACCAGTGTTCCTAAAGTCTATATTGATGGAGACCCAGACGTAGCAGAAGCTGTAGTTGAGAATGGTATGGTTTTTAGTGTTAGAATTAAGAATAGAGAGTTGACATTCACCAAATACCCACGAGTACAGATACTTGGTGGTGGTGGATATGGTGCGAAGTGGATACCTTCATTCAATTGCTTAAGTACCGAAGCACTTGTTAAAGTTGGATCTGCTAAGATTGGTACTGGTTCATATATTGATTGTCCCTAATGGCTTTATCAGAAGTAAACAACAGGAGTCAGGAACTGACTCAAAAAATGATCAAAGCTGGTCAGGCGGAGGAACAGGATGTTACTATCGCTAGAGAGGTCACTGTTATATTTCAGAATGAAAAATATGTTCTGAGAACTGATGGTGGTGACTTAGATGCTAGGAGTAAACTAACAGGTCACGGATTTACTATCACAGAGTCAGGTGATTTTGTAGTTATTTCTGGTCCTGGAGGTAAGGACAACCCCTGTGGTGGCAGAATGATGGCAAACACTACTGGTGGTAAGTTAGAGAAGCATGGTGGACCAATTATTCAAGAAGCACATGCAAATAAATCTAATGCTATTGAGACAGATAATGAAAGTTCTACCAAAGGAGTAGCGAGATCAACAGTATTATATGGCGACGACAACTTAAATGTTAAGGCTGATGTTAAAATTGATGCTGTTAATGTCACTATTGAAGCATCAGGTCTATTATCCTTAGTTGGTATCAATGGTATTAAACTACAAGCAGGTCCAGAAGGTGGTGGTCCTATTACAATGCAAGCAGGTAGTATAACACAAGTTGCTGCTAATAAAGAGGAGTATGTTATAGGTCAGAAGATGGTTGTATCTTCTGAGAGTACTGAAGTTAACTATGATCCTAGAGGAACTAAAGCATTAATTTCACCAGGTCATCAAAGTATCAAGTATATGGGTGATGTCAAGCATGTCATTATGGGTGCTTATAGGATGGATGTTAAGGGTGTTTCAACCAGTCCATTCATTATTGATAAGAAGACTTCTATTGGTATCAATGCTTCTGTTGGAGATGTGAAGTTTGGAACTCTTGCTGGTAGTATGCATCTCAGTGCTACTGGTGGTGCTAAGATGCCTAGTCTGGATGGTGTTAAACCAGGAAATATTACTATTAACTCAGCATTAGGTACTCAAATTAAGTCTAGCACACCTCTGATAGGAAAAGTATCCATCGACACTGGTATTGTTGACATTACAGCAGGTGCTGATGTTGCTATAGATGCAACTACTAAGGTTGATATTACAGGTAAGACAGGTGTTGATATAGAAGCAACTACTGGTAGTCTGAAATTAGAGGCCAAAGTTGGTAATGTTGATATCGATGCGGGATTGAAGATATTACTGAATTAGTGCTGTGACACTCGGCAAACTGTCACAAGGGCGGTTGACCATATAGAAGTAATCTGGCATAATGTATAAATAAGATTACATAACAACACAGGCCCGAAATAATCGTACCCTGCGTAGATGTAACAAGATTCCCATGTCGGGGCAATCTATCATCCGCAGGTTTTTTTATGACTTGCGAGACACTTAAAATACAAACATGTCTATTAAATCAACAATCGCTGCTGTTGCAGCATCCCCTTTCCTTCTCGCTGGAGCCGCTTTTGCTGGTCCTTACGTGAATGTTGAGAGCAACCTCGCTTATCCTGATGGAGAGTACTCTGCTGCTACTACTGATGTTCATATCGGTTACGAAGGAACTACAGGAACTGAAGGTAAGATCGCTTACTATGTACAAGGTGGTCCTTCACTAGCTCATTCTGAGTCTACTGACGATACAGAAACTGAACTTTCTGGTAAGATCGGTGCTTCTGTACCTGTTTCTGAAGATCTTTCTGCTTATGCTGAGATCTCTGGTGCTACTAGTGGAGAAGATTCTTCTGGCGACACAATCACAAACTGGGGCGCTAAGCTCGGTGCTAAGTTCACATTCTGATTGACTAATCAGTAAAGTGTGATATAATGGAGGGGGAAACCCCTCCTTTTTTTATGTTAGACGATTTTTGCGATAAACTAGAAGGATTCTATGATAATTGGAATCAAGCATGTAGAAACCCTGCTGTGTGGTCTCATGTCAAATTGCGATGGAAACGTATTGGAGACCATCAGTTTGAATCAAAACAGTGGTATGAATATCTTGGTGAAGAGAAAGCATATAGACATAAGTGGCATAAGGTATTTGAACAACAGGGTACGATCATAGTACAAAATTGGACAGTTGATTGGGGTGACCACAATCACTGTTGTGATATGTTATTCTTTGAGGTTGATGACCATTATGCTGGAAAAGTTAAGACAGATGCTTGTATTGTCAACGGTGGTAGAGTAGTTTCTATAGTTAAATTTGATGGTTCATATTATAAGAGTAGAGATCAGGGATGGAGAGATGATAAGGTAGTTTGGGGAAGTGATGTTATTTACAAATTTGATAAAGTAGAATAAATAGTGACGTGACGCTGTTATTGTATGGCATTTAAAGGATACGATGTATCATCAAAATACGTTTATTTGTATTTTGAAAATATGCATTCATCAATTGTTAGAATGTGGTTTATATGTGGGATGCCCTTTACATTTGATTCTTTGGATAAAGAAGAAATAGAGAATCCATGGCATCAAGGTGAAGCAGCAATCAACCCAGAATTTACAATAGAACAAGTAGAAAAGGTCTCTAGTTATTTGATGGAAGAAGAGATGCACCCTCTTCTATTTGATGTACCTTTAGTTGGAAAATTACCAGATGATACCCTTTCGTGAATGCCTTATAGGTAAATTTGATAATCGTAAACAAGCATTACAATATCCTAGTAGGTTTGCTAGAATACTCATTCATCATGAGGATATGGGTGATGGGTGGATCTCTGGGTTCCAAGCATATTTTCATAACCCAAAACCATACAGGAAATTTCGAATGTGGGTTACGCCAATTGGGGAAAAATTTCTCATACAAAATTTTGACTCAGAAGGTTTGACATACAAGGAAGGTTATGATACAATATTTGAGTGGGAGGATGATCATTGGCACGGTCGTTCTCATGATAATGCACAATATACAGTTGATGCTATACTAAGCAAAGATAAATATAGTGTTTTAGACAGAGGTGACACTTGGGGTTCTCAATGGGGTCATTTCAAATTTGATAAATCGCCATCATAGCACAGTGGTAGTGCAGGGCTTTTGTAAAGCCAAGGTCGTCCGTTCAAATCGGTCTGATGGCATTCCTCTT
>MDTG01309605.1_pt1 | contig 11786 bp, 12 predicted proteins | sample 811421 | NCBI WGS metagenome assembly MDTG01 (sample SAMN05326645, study PRJNA326480) | marine metagenome | isolation source: seawater | place: Pacific Ocean: South East | collected 2011 | reverse complement strand
GAAAAAGATTTTTAAAAGAGTATCTTGAGAAACCTTTGAATTTTTCAAAGTAGATTTAATTAATAAATCTACTATTAATATAGCAATTAGGGTTATTACACCTACCTCAAAACCTCTTAATGACCAAAATACTAATGGGTACTGAAAAGGTATTAACCCGCCTAAAAAGTACGACAATTTTTCATTTCCACTACTCACAACTAGTGAGATAGAAGTTACTTTTAAAGATATGATAAATATTACAAATAGGTTTAACGATGAGACAATTAAAGAATTTGTTGTTAGATCAAATTTTAATAAATGTATTAGGGACAAAGCAATAGTATATAATAAATTTGTAAATCCCTGAACTCTTGGACCGCCCTCATACCAAACGAGTTCTCCAGAATTTACAAGAGTTTTTGCATAACTCATTGAAATCATTACATCATCAGCTAATGTAAAGATCCTTCCTTCAGGATTATTAAAACTCGACATAATAATGAAGTAGATACAAAAAAAGAGTCCAGGCAAATAGTAGTAAATATTTTTTAAATAGATATTTTTTGATCTCATTATGTGAATTATACAACTAAATATGAGAATTAATTATGTAGTTGAATTTACCAAACATTACAAAAATTGTTTTTTTTAATTTAAAACGTGGTTTAATAGATAGTGTCTCTATTAAATATTTCAATCTTAAAAGAAAAATATTCACTTGATATTTCAAAGATTGTTCATGTCGGTGCTCATGAAGGTCAAGAAGTAAACGATTATTTAAATAATTTTGGAGACATAGAAATTAATCTGTTTGAACCTCAAGAAAATATCTTTAAAAACCTTAAAAGTAATTACGGAGATTATAAAAATATTTACTTATACAACTTTGCTTTGGGAAGCAAATTAGGATTTTCAAAAATGTATAAGGCTGAAAATGAAGGACAAAGCAGTTCATTTTTAAAACCAAAAAAACATTTAGATGAACATCCAGAAGTACGATTTATCGGTGAGTTAAAAGATGTAGAAATTAAAGTATTAGACGATTTAAACATTTCAAATATTGATTTAATCAATATCGATACTCAAGGATATGAACTAGAAGTTTTAAAAGGAGCAAAAAATGCGCTTCATCAAATTAAATATATATTAATTGAGGTTAACAAAGATGAACTTTATGAAGGTTGCCCACATGTGAAAGATTTAGATAGATTCTTGAGTAATTACAACTTCATTAGAACAGATACATACTTTTGGTCTGACACATTTTCCTGGGGAGATGCTTTTTATATCAAAGCTGATTGTATAAGCGTTAGTAAAAGATATTTTTCTCACTTAAAAAATTATTTATATGGAATCGACTCTCTTTATTTAATTTTGATAAAAATAAGAAATATAATTTGGAATATTAGAAAATACATTTAAAAATAAATAATATTTTTTTTCTCATTCTTAAATAATTTTAGTTTTTTATTGAGTCGTTAAATTTTTTAATATCAGAACTGTTGGTAAAGAAATTCACTGTTAGAATTACAATAATTATTTAAGTAGTTAATTTAAATATAAAGTTAAAAAAAATTAAATGAACCTTGTAAATAAGACATTTCAAGAAGCCAATCTTCAATTCACTAAACACAGTAAGTATTTTGAGATATACGAAAAAATTTTTCATGACTTATATGAGAAAAACTTAACAATTGTTGAAATTGGTGTTTTACATGGAGGCTCTCTAGAAGTTTATAAAAAATTATTTAAAAATTCTAGAATTATTGGAATTGATAAGAATCCAAAAGTAAAACAATTGGAGCAGTATGGATTTGAAATTTTTATTGCTGATCAGGCAGACTTCAACGAAATGAATAAAGTGTTTGGTGAAATAGGTAGTTTTGATATTTTAATTGATGATGGTGGACACACATATGAGCAACAAATAACTACTTGTGAAGTTGCTTTAAAATATGCCAATGATAAAAGTTTAATAATTGTTGAAGACACACATACTTCTTACATAGATGAATTTGATTCTCAATCAGGACACACCTTTCAAAAATATGCATTTAATAAAGTAGATAAATTAAACAACAACTTCTTCAAATCAGGCACTGAGGACAAGATATATTCTATTGAGTTTTATGAATCCATAACTATTTTTAATATAAATAAAAAGTTGACACAGAAAGAAAATCAAAATATCTATAACAATGGGACACAGATAAAAGAACTTAGAGATTTTAGAAACATAGAATTAATTAATACAAAATTCTATAAGCAAATACAAAATTTCTTCTACTATTTATTTCGTTCAAGATGGACTAAAAAAATTATGATGCCTTTTGCATTTTTGGAACAAATATTTTTTAGAAATTATTTTCTTTTAAAAACAAAAAAAAATAATAAAAATTTAAAAAAATATTTCTGGAAAAGTAGTTGAAGTAAAGTTTATTATTTTAAATAATCAATAAGTATTAGTTGTTTAAGTTTCAAAAACTACAATACTGTCTCTCCACCAATAATTAAAATTAACCCTTTTTAAACTTTCATTTATAAAATTGTTTGTAAGCTCTGTGTTTTTTTTAAATTTATAGCCATTCATAATTTTTATATAATCAGAATATCTTAATGAGGACACGTGTTGAGGGGGTCCTGTATAATCGGGATAAGAATTTGACCAAGTCATTACTAGATAAGTTCCAGTAGATTCTTTAATGTTCATTATGAAACTTGGAAGTGAGTTTGGCTCTATATGCTCCGCTACTTCAGTGCAAATAACAATATCATATTTGTCAAGACTAAGAGGATTTCTAATATCTTCGATTAATAAGTCATTGCGAATAGTTTCTGGGGCTAAGTTTTTCTGAAAATCAAAGTACTCAATACCGTTAACCAGAATATGTGGATGATTTGTTTTTACTATGTTTATTAAATGGCCTGTTGAACAGCCGATATCTAATATTGAATTAATTTCATTTAAATCAATTGTATCTTTAAGAACTTCATAAAAGGCTTGATAGGGAGAAATATCTTCTCTATATTCTGAATCTTCTGTGTAGATATTATCTATTAATAGCTTCTTATCATTAAATATTAACTTAGGCTTTCTATAAATAATAAATGGATCAATTATTGGAAAATTTTTATTTATAAATTTATTTATTGGAAAAGGTAAACGAAGATTTTTGAAATAATATACATATAAAAAAGGGTTTAAATATAAAACACATTTAATCAAAAAATTTGATAAATTTTTAAATTTTTTTGTAATAATTTTCAAAATTTTCATCTTTAAATTTTACACGCTTTAAAAAAAATTGTTTTAATCAATAAATTTATAAATTTTACCGTCATATTCTTAAATCAATAATGTCAAATTTACTTGTCCTGTGTTCCTCGTTTGTTGTCAAAAAACCTTTATTGCTTAAACACAGTATTGATCTTCAGTATAATCAATCAAGGATTGACCAATATATTGAAGGATTTGATTCTCTTTCAAAACACAAAATTTTTGATTTATTCGAAAAAAATATAATAGTTGACAACACAGTTTCTAGTAAGACAGACATACCTAAAGATCTCTTGGCTTCAATTGGTGGTAAAACAGAGTTACATCTTTTTAAAGAAAATGAACTTGGCTTATTGAATAAAGGCGCTGGAGTAATAGAATCGCTATCAAGAATTAAATCTATTGCAAAAGAATTTGAGTTCATTGTTTATTTCGAGCCAAAATTAAAACTTATTGATAATTATTTTTTTAAAAAATTTATAGAAAAGCCATCAAATATTTTTTATAAAGTAGAAAATTATCCACAAGTGAAATCTGGCTATTTCTCATCTACTAGCAATGATTTTTTAGAACTATTTGACTATATTAATGTTGAGGAAATGATAGAAAAAGAGATAAATTTAGAAAATTTATTGTACGACTTTTATATTGATCGCAATCCAACACTACTAGAAGGATGTACAACTATGAGATACGATCCATTACTAAGAAAATCAGTTGAATATTAGTTTTTATGGATTCTTTATATCATATTAAGGGAACAAAATATCTCAACAACCCTTATCAAGAGTATAATTTGCCTGATACATATCCATCTTTTCAAATAAAATTAGAGGAATTTAAATTAAATTTATCGCAAGAAGTAAATTCACACAATGCAAAAACATACTATAAATTTGGTGATGGAGATTACCATTTTTTGACTAAATCTAAAGTAGGTAGTGCAAAACCTGGAAATAGAGCATTAAAAAAACCATATTTTTTAATAAATCATAAAAAATTCTTAACTAATGCAAATAAAAATGATTACTACCTTTGTGAAATTATTAAAGACAATCAAAAGAAATTTGATAAACTTTTCAAACGTGACTTTGATTTTCCAGCTGAAGCGGCCTACGGTTTAATTGCTAATAAATGGATATTTAATAAATTTTCGGGAAAAATAGGCTTAATTGGTGCGCGACCAAAAATTGATTTGATTAAAAGATTAATGTACCACAATGAATATCAAGAATATTTAGGTTTAGAGAAATTTAATGATTATATTTCAGTACCTCAAAAGTTCGCTGTTGATAAATTTTCTAAAATTAAAAATAAATTAGAACAAGAAATTAGTCAAAGCAACTCTTCAATTTTTCTTTTAGGGGTTGGGCATGTAAAGTCGGGCTTATTATCAGAATTAAAAAAGTATAAAGATGCTGTGTTTTTAGATATTGGTTCAGGAATAGATGCAATTGCGGGCGTTGTTGATAAAGAAAAACCTTACCTTGGCAATTGGACAAACTATCGCATAAAAGACAACTTTGATTATTCAACAATAGACTTTCTTTATCACTCTGAAATTGAAGCTGATATATTTTTAGAAAATGATGTATGAAAGACAAAATTATAAGAAGTTCTTATTTAATTAATAATTTTGAAATATACTTTAAGAATATTTGCACAGAATATAAGCCAGAAAGTGTATTAGAAATAGGACTTCTTGACGGTTATTCCCTAGAAGCTTTTGCTAAACACTTACCTAATTCTTCAGAAATTATAGGTATAGATATTTTTGAAAACTATGAATTTAAAAATGCTGAATATAAATTTTTGATTGAAAAATTTAAAGGATATAAAAATGTAAAAATTAAATACGGGAACTTTTATGATTACTTTTTACTTGGCAAATCATTTGATTTAATTCATATTGATATTTCCAATGATGCAGAAATATTTGATTTTGCAATTAAAAATTATTTACCAATGTGCAATAAAGCTCTAATTTTAGAAGGTGGTTCAAAGGAAAGAGATGAAGTTGGCTGGATGATAAAGCACAATAAAAAACCAATATCAAATTACTTGAATACTTTAAATACAAATTTAAATTTTAAAGTAATAAAAGATTTTCCATCAATGACAATAATTAAAAAATAAAGAAATTTTGAAATAATTTAAAAATCAAGCCATTCGGGATTATCTATATACCATTTAACCAATTTTTCAAAGCCATCTTCCACTGAATATTTTGGTTGCCACCCTAGTGACTTTATAAACGAATCACTTATTGAGTATCTTAAGTCGTGTCCTGGTCTTGAAGAGTGAAAGTCTACAAGCTCATAATTTAATTCTAAGCCTGAATATTTTGAAATTAATTCGGCCACTTCTAAATTGTTTAGTTCACTTGTTCCTGGAATATTTACCTTTGGACACTTTGCACCATAAGCATCAATCTTTGAACTTTTTATTTTATCAAGATTTTCAATAATAAAGTAAACTGCATCTGCAACATCTTTAACATAGACATAATGCCTACTTCCAGGTTTGCTTTTTGATTGATCTGAGTGAATAGTAATTTTGTCACCTCTTTTTAATTTCCATAATGTATTTGGTATATATTTTTCAGGATGTTGTCTTTCGCCAAAAACATTCATAGTATGAGTAATTACTACCGGAAGATTATAAGTGTTTTCAAATGCTATTGCCATTTCCTCACCCCCTGCTTTGGACGCACTGTAAGGATTGGTTGAATTATATCTGTCCCATTCACTAAAATTCACACCTTCTGGCGCTGGGCCAAACACTTCATCTGTGCTGAAATAAACAAAAGTTTCTAGATGATCTAGGTTTCTGGAATAATTAAGCAAATTAGCAGTTCCCACAACATTGTCATAAACAAATCCCATAGGATCTATTATCGACCTGTCTACATGAGACGATGCTGCTAAGTGAAAAATATAATTTACGTCTCTGATTTGACTTTCAACTAAATTATTAATTTCGGATTTTAAATCATGATGAATAATTTTTATACGACTTTTTTCTTTTTGATCATAATCCATCATTACGTGAGAAAGTCTGTTTAAATTTCCTGAGTAATCCAACCTATCTATACTTATAATTTCCCAATCTGTATTTTGAATTAAGTACTCTATAAGTATGTGACCAATAAATCCTGCTCCACCGGTGACTAAGGCTTTTTTAGACATATTAAAATCATAGTACTGTAGACATTTACTTTACTTAAAAAATTTAATATAAATATAATGGTTGTATGGAAACAATTATTCCTTTATTCAAAGTCTTCATGACTCAATCTGCAAGTTTGAAAGCTTCAGAAGTTCTCCAAAGCGGATATGTCACACAAGGACCAGAAGTAGAAAATTTTGAAAATAACTTATCAAGCTATTTTGATAATCCTAATGTTTTAACAACCAATTCTGCTACTTCTGCATTGCACTTAGTTTTTCATATGTTGAAAAATCCTCAGAGCGGCTCTAATTATGTTCAGATTTCTGATGAAGATGATGTTTTAACAACCCCACTAACATGCACAGCTACAAATTGGCCTATCTTGGGAAATGGTTTGAATTTAAAATGGGTTGATGTAGACAAAGACTCATGCAATATGAGCCTTGATGATTTAGAAAGAAAACTAACAGATCGAACAAAAGCTGTAATTGTTGTTCATTGGGCTGGTAATCCAATAGATTTAAATAGGCTCAATCAAATTCAAGATGATTTTGAAGTGAAACATGGTTTTAGATTTACAATTATTGAAGACTGCTCCCATGCTTTTGGTTCCATTTACGATGGTAAAAAAATTGGAAATCATGGAAATATTTGCATATTTAGTTTTCAAGCAATTAAGCACCTTACTTCGGTAGATGGAGGATGTATAATTTTTCCTGAGAAGCATGAGTTAGACAGAGCAAGGCTTTTACGATGGTACGGGATAGACCGAAATGATAAAAGGACAGATTTTAGATGTGAGGCAGATATCAAAGAGTTCGGTTTCAAATTTCACATGAATGATGTCAATGCGAGCATTGGGAACGAAAATCTAAAAGTAGTTGAAGATGAAGTTATTAAAAAACATAAGTTCAATTTCAATTATTACCATGAAAATCTACAAGACGTCGAAAAGCTAACATTGCTTAAAAATGATAATTTGTCTGAATCATCAAGCTGGATATTTACTATTAAAGTTAAAGATAAAAATTTATTTATGAAAAAGATGCAAGAATTAAATATTCAAACAAGTAAAGTTCATGAAAGAAACGACATTCATACAACAGTCTCAAAATACAAAACAAAATTACCCCTACTTGATGAATTTGATAGTGAGATAGTTAGTATTCCCGTAGGTTGGTGGGTAGATGAAGAGAAAGTTAAATATATCACAGAATCTATAAAGAGTGGATGGTAGGTTAAGTATTTTTATCAGGGCACTCTTCATTTGTGAAATAGTAGATTCAAATTAATGTTTAATATTTTTTTCGAACCTGGATATGCTCTTAGAAAAAAAAATTTTTTTAATTTACAATTATTAAATTCACAAATTTTAAATTATTACATCAAATTACTTTTTAATTTAAACTTACCAATTAATAAAAATTTTATTAACAGTGGTCCACTTATGAGAATGAACAACTCAATCATATTGAGTAGAAAAGACAAAAGAATATCAATTAACAAGATTAAGTATCGATATTCATACATACTTCAATTTGATGATTTTGGAGAAGGGGTTTTAAAAAAAATATTAAAAAAAAATGAAGATGATGCCAAAATCCTAATTGGACCCTTTTACACTATCGATCAGCTAAAAAATCTTCAGCTCTATGTTAATAAATATCCATTTATTAAATTTGTTATTTCTTCTAGAAGTAGTTTTGAATCAATAAATTCTGAGTTTAATTTAAATATAAAACCAAACCAATTTTTTGAACTTCCCGGAGGAGTACTTGAAGAAAAATTTATTTATAACGGAAATCAGCTAAACAGGAATAACAAATGTTTGATATATTTTAAAAATAGAAGCAGTGAAGATTTAGAGCTCGTTAAAAATTTTTTGAAAAGCAAAAAAATTTCTTATGAATTGCTTGAATATGGAAAGTATAAAAATATAACTTTATTGGAAAAAGGAAAAAATTTTCAATTTGCAATTGTATTAACTACTACTGAATCTCAGGGGTATGGAGTTCAAGAACTTATGTCTCAAAATATCCCCCTTTTAGTTTGGGATACAAGTGAAAATATTTATGAAAACAAGGTAATCAAAGGTACGTCGGTCCCTTTTTGGGACAAAAGTTGTGGAATTAAAGTAAATAGTTTTGATGAACTGAGTAGCAATTTTATAAAATTTCGTAAAAATTTAGATGTCTTTAATCCAGCTGAGTATTTTAGAAATAATTTAACAATTGAAAATGAATTAAAAAATATAAAACAATATTTTAAAATTTAAATCTCACATTTTTAAAATTTTCAATTTCTTTTTTAAACCTGACTTTTATTAGATTATAAATTTTATTTGGTAATAAATTTTTCAATAGAAATCGCAAAACTTGATAAACTTTCCATCCAAATTGATATATGTAGATTAATTTCGAAAATTCAAACAATAAATATATCAAATATTTATAAAGTTTATTTTGATTTTTTTTGTAAAGCAGTTTGTGTAATACTTTTAAATTAATAGACTCAAGAAACCTTGGGTATCCATAATGATTGTCACATCTACATCTATATTGATAATAATTTTTCGGAATATCATTTTTATATGGGTTACCTTGTACATCATATCTTTCACTGTTTTGAGGAATAATTTTTAGTTTCTTCATCAGGAGTGACAAAGCTACATCGTCCCAATAAGCATGATCCCAATCTGACTTATTATTAATTATTTCTTTAACAGTATTTTTGTTCAATATGAAAGTTGAACCACTTACAAAATCTATTTTGTTACCATTTACATCATTAGTTGATTGTATTTTTCCACAATAAACAAAGTGTTGATTAGATAAGTTGTTATTGATAAAACTATAAAGGTTTTCATAGTTTATATAAGAGCTTGGTGTTGGGCGAACAACAAAGTCATAGTTGCAGTTTTTGTCTAGCCACTCAAGGGCTAATATAGTTTTTCTCCCCATATTTAAACTGCTGTCACTCGTATTTATGAGTAAATCATTGCCGATTAATTTATAACTTTGACCGTGTAATTCTTTTTTACTACCTGCTTTGTACCAAAAAGTTAAATTCTTATTAAACCCTTCATCAAAAAAAAACGACTTTTGACTATTACTGTTTCTTACTGCAGGATATGTATTCGAAGAAATTATGAGTGTAGCGATTTTTATTTCTTCAGACATAAAAACATTATAACTTTTATAACCTCTTTGTAGCTAATTCTCATTTATGTATACTAAAAGTAGTTTTTATATTAAAGTTTAAAAATTTTAATTATGTCGAATAACACAATACCAGTAGTCACAGTACACAGAGGTTATAAGCCTTATATAAAATATAATTTACAATTAACTGCTAAAAATAATACAGTTTTTGTTATTGGTAGTTTGGATTTAAAGTTTTTAGAGAATGAAATTCAAAATGTTAAATTTTTAAACATAAAAGAATTCTCTGAGAATAATGATATAAAATTTTACAAAGAAAATTTTAAAAATTACTCATTATTCGATAATAATTTTGCTTGGTACTGTACTGAAAGAATGTTTATATTAGAAAAATTTATGAAAAAATATAAATTTAATAAAGTTTTTCATATTGATACAGACAATGTTGTTTTAATGGATATTAATAAATTAAATTTTGAAAAAAATGTTGCATATCACATTTCTCAATTTCAAGACAAATTCAGTATGGATGCTTCTCTTCACAGTGGCCTATTAGATTTAAATTTTTGCAAAGTTTTTAATAAACTTTATGAAGATATTTATATCAACAAGTCTAAGTTTCATTTAATAGAGGAAAAATATCTATATCATTTAAATAATAATTTAAAGGGAGGTGTGTGCGATATGACTATGTACTATTTAATAAACAAACATAAGTTAGTAGATGTTCAAAATCTCATGAAGCCAGTTTGTGATGATTCAAAAAATTTATATATATTTATTAATAATATGAATTTACCCGAAGGTTTTTACAGCAAAAATAACTTTAGGTTTTCTAGGAAAAAAGTAAAAATTTATGATAAAAAATATATTTATGATGAAGTTAATGAATGTAAAATTTTAATCGCTGGAATGCATTACCAAGGAACTGCGAAAAGACATTTGAATAAATTTTTAAAATATAAATTGAAAGTATAGTTTTTTAAAAGCTGATAACTTGTTCCATATTTCTTAGACAACATTTAAGTATTGATATCTTAAAAATTAGTTTTTGAAAATACTAAAATTAAAAATAATGAAAAGAGTATCAAATTTCTTTTATATTAGGTTATTTTTTTTATTTAAATTCTTATTTAGTGGAACATCGTCTCTATCCTCTCTTAAGAAATTATTAGGCAATGATCAATTTCTAAAAGAACTATCTGAGTGGAAAGAGAGAGAATTTAAAGTACCAACACCTCAATTCATTAAAAATTCTATTTTTTTAGAGTATTCAAATAGTGAATTTATATGGATTGAGACAGGAACGTATCGAGGAACTTCAACAAGGTTTTTAGCTCAAAATAATAAATTTGTTCACACAATAGAAGCCGAAAAAGGATTTTATGCTCAAACTAAATTAATGCTTACAGAAGATGGAATTAAAAATGTAAGTTTTAACCTAGGTACGAGTGAAAATAAATTAGAAGAAGTTATACAAAATATTGATAATGAGACTTTATGTATATGGTTGGATGCTCACTATTCGGGTGCAGGAACATATAAGGGAACACAAGACACACCAATAATTAATGAACTTAAGATTATACAAAAATATATTTCAGAATTTGAAACAATCAATATATTAATAGATGATATTCGTGAATTTGATGGTTCCAATCCCGAGTATCCCAAAAAAGAATATTTGATTGAATGGTCAAATTCAAACAATTTTACCTGGGAAATAAAATTTGATATGATGATTATCCATAACTGAGTCTAATAATTTGATAAAAAATACATTATCCTAATCCTATGAAATTTAAAAACAGCATTGCGACTGTAGATTTGATGGGTGGCCTAGGAAATCAACTATTTCAAATTTGTTTTGCTAATTACCTCAAGGAAAATGGAGTAAATGTTTATTTAAGTGAAGAGTGGTTTTCTAAAGATAGGCAACTAAATATACTACCTAATCGCAAACCAATTTTTGACTTAAATCACTTTGATTTAAAAAGAACCTCAAGAAAAAACCAATTAAATTTTAAATTTTTTGAAAGAGTTAGTGAAATTCCAATTATTCAAAAAAAATTAAACAAAAAAATATTTCAACGCTTTACAGGGCACAGTTTTCATATAAATGATATAAAAAAATATAATAAATTTTGGGGATATTGGCATAATCTTAAATTTATTGAAAACCAGAAAGATTTTAT
>MDTG01079385.1_pt1 | contig 11786 bp, 6 predicted proteins | sample 811421 | NCBI WGS metagenome assembly MDTG01 (sample SAMN05326645, study PRJNA326480) | marine metagenome | isolation source: seawater | place: Pacific Ocean: South East | collected 2011 | reverse complement strand
TAATAATACATTTAGCTGCGAAAGTAGGAGGACTATATAAAAATATGAGAGACAATATTGGTATGTTCAATGATAATATTAGAATTAATCAAAACATATTAGAAGCATGTCATTTAAATAATATTAATAGAGGTGTTTTTTGCTTATCGTCATGTATTTATCCAAATAGACCAAATGTATTTCCAATGGATGAAACAATGATTCATGAATCACCTCCACATTCATCAAATGAAGGATATGCATATTCTAAAAGAATGTTAGAAATGTTATGCAAACAATATAATGAAACATACAATAGAGAATACATTTGTGTAATTCCTGTAAATTTATATGGACCATATGACAATTTTAGCTTAGACAACGGACATTTTATACCAATGATAATTAATCGCTTTCAAAATAAAAAAAATGGTATTAGAAATGTTACAAAATCTAAAAATTCATATTTAACATTCTTAAATAATTGCAAAAATATTACAAATATGTGTACTATAAATAAACATTATATTGCATATGGAACTGGTAAACCATTAAGACAATTTTTATATTCACCCGATTTTGCAAATATTATTTTAAAAATATTGTTCGAAAAAAAGAATTTTTGTGATTCAATTATATGTTGTAATGAAGAAGAATATACAATTAAGGATGTTGTAAATGAAATTGCTAAAATAATGCACATTGATCAAAAAGATATATTATGGGATACAACTAAAAGTGATGGTTGTTTAAAAAAAACTGTTACAAATAAAAAATTTAGAGAATTATATCCAGAATACAAATTTACAAGTTTGAATCATGGATTAACTCTTACTTATAAATGGTTTTTAGATAATTATAATAATATAAGAGTATAATGTTCATTATATTAGCACTTTTTTATATATTTATCTAATAATAACGATGGCGTGTCTATATCCACAAACTATATTATTAGATAATTCATTAGAATCTAACAAAAAATTAGCTTTTGCAATATTAATTGGATGTATTGACGCAGACTTAACAAAGAATACAATATCTAATGTAGACTGGGGAAATATAAATATGGATTTTCAATATAAAAAAAAGAATTCCTTAAATCTTGATTTTGAAAGTATTAATTATCATTATACAATAAGAGATAAAACATATAATAAGTCTGAACAAATACTTAATATAACTAAATCTGCTATATATCAATCATTGGTCTTTTATTCTTATGGGCGAAATATACCACTTGATTTATATAATAATCCTAATATACTAATTGATAATGGATATTTGAACAATCTTGAAATTTTCCAAATAAATAATTTGGAAAATTTGGTTAAGACAAAAACAATGCAACAATTTGATTTTAAACAAAAACTTGTAGATATAGACACTAATTATTTAACTAAACTTGATTATGGCTCTATTTTATGGATTGAATATTCATTAAATATTGATTTGTTAGGAACAACACAATCTGACTCAGGAATCAAATTCTTATTGGGATGGAAAATACAAAAATCGGAACAACAACCTGAACCGGAACCAGAAGTTGAACCAGAACCAGAACCCGAACCAGAACCAGAACCAGAAGCTATGACACAAATTATAATTAAACTACAAAATATCAAAAAAGATTTAAATATAAATAATAACAAACACATTGAAAATCAAGAAAATATTAATAGTCTTATGAATTCTTCATATACTTTCAATAAAAAATATGAAGAAATAGTAGACACTATTAGTCCACCAGATACAGCGGATTTCTATATTTGTGGAGGATCACAAGATACTTTACAAATTATTTTTAATGATTTTTGTATTCAAGATAACAATGTTCCATGTAACATTGATTCGTTAAGGTTTGAAATTGATGCTAATAAACCTTTGACAATTGAAAGTAATAGTAAAAGAGCAAAATCTTATGAATGGATTAATAAATACAAACATTTACACGATTTTAATTCATTTATAAAAGGATTATATGGTGAAATGTTAATTCATTCACAACAATTCCCAGTTGATCGAAATCAATCTGAACCATTTGTAAGTTATATAACTAATGAATCATTATCAAAATGTATTGATAATCATGAACAATTTTTTGAAAATATTGTTCATAATATAATAAGTGGTTTACAAGATTATTATAAAAAAGTTTGGAATAATAAGGACAAAATTCAACAAATCATCACTAAAAATAAAAATCGTTTTTACAGACAAGGAGATATTATTGGTATTCCTATTGATATTAATGCTAAATGTAAAGTCAAATCAATATTAGATGAAAATAATAATTATGACGTTTCAAATAAACATATTAATGATATTTGGAAAGTTGTTATGTATTTCTTTATAAAGAATTAAAAAATTTTAATCTAGCATTTCTCAATGATTCATTATCCAAATGATAATCATTATTTTCATTTATTCTAGATGCTTCGAAAGCAACGTCCGCTGCAATAGCGGCTTCTACTATAGATTTAATATATTCACGTTCTCTATCTAATCTTAAACTTTCTTCATATTCCCTATCTTGATTTTCTAACAATAATCTATCATTTGATTCAATTTGTTCACTATTTTCTATATGAGGAGTCTGATTAGAAAATGATGATATTTCATTATAATCTATTTCTTGTGAAACAGATGTACCAGTTGTATAATTATTTATTCTTGATAATAAATCCTTTTTTGTACCAGTTGTAGCAAGTCCAATCGAATCACAAATATTAATCAATTCATTTTTTTTTAATTTTGAGTATTTTGGAAGATTTATCATACTAGATGACATCTATATTGTTATAATATGTATGTGTCTTTAATCAATATCAAATGTTATATTATTTGATTCAATATTTAATCGTGAATATTTATTATTCTTCTTAGATGAACTAGATTTAGAGTGAAGCATCTTCAATTTTGCCTTTTCATCTATAGAAACATTCACACTTCCAGTACCACAAGGAGCAACATGACCAACCATTATATTTGATGATATACCACTAATCGTATCCTCTGAACCAGTTAAACTTGCATTATTTAAGTGATACAATACTTTCTCAAAAGAAGATTTCGCTAATACACCATTATTAAAATCATCCATTCCAGCACTATTTGCTTTACTAAGTGTACCATTTTGAACAAGCCTATCAACAAGAACAGATATGTGTCTTATATCTAACGGTGCAACTTCTTTTAATACTGAATGTAATTCTTTAATAAAAACTATTCTAGCAGCTTCAATCCCAAATACATTATAAGTATCTATTATATTGTTAGAATTTGTTAAACAAGTATCTATTGCAGGATTACATAACAGTTCTTCTAAATTAGTACCAGATGTCACTATCTTAAATGTTTTCTGAGGTACAACACAATCTAATATTTCATCGTATCTATTTATTGTTATATCTTCAACTTCTCCATTTCTTATATTTTTAAGTCCCTTGATTATTACTGGTTCCAATCCCTTCTTCATAATATTTGATATGTCATTTACATAAAAATCATTATTTTCATCAATTATCTTTTGACCATTTACTTTTGTTGCATCTACCACATTATAAACACTAATTCGAAATGTTATTGACTTTTCATTTGGTTCTAATATTGGATTGTGTACAAATGATAACTTTTCCAAACAACTCCAAATATCTGTTAGTCCAATATTTGAATCATCGAACATAATTTTTAATATCCATGGTGATGATGTATAACCAGTCGCATTTGTAATTTTTTCTAAGTTTACATAGTTTCGAATTTCGGGACCATCAATATTTGCAAAATAAAATTTATAAGAAACGATTACTTCCTTTAATGTTATAGAATTTATTTCATTATTTATTGTTATTGCATCCGATTTAACAAAACAATGAGGAGCTTTTAAATACACATCCGTTGTTGCCAAAATAGGTCTATTTTCAACATTTAAAAGTTCTTTAATACGTGGTAAACCTTGACTTCGACCAGCTCCTGCAAAATGAAAACTATTCAAAGTCAATTGTGTACATGGTTCACCCAAGGATTGAGCTGATAAAATACCAACTGCTTCTCCTGGTTCTATTTTAGAATATTTAAATGATTCTTCAATATTTTTTACAAAATATAAAAAAGCTTTCATTGTAACTCTATATTTACAAATTAATGCTTTTGGACCAGCATAAGCATATAACATATATTTTAATAATTCATTTCCTGGTATATATTTGTTGTTTTCACACTTTTTTATCAATTCATCATAAGATAATAAAATTGTTTTAGGATCTAAATCTGTTTTCACTTCTTTAGACAAACTAAATTTATTCACTAATAATTCTAATTTTCTTTCAAAATTTATAGGAAATCTTGCTTCATTATTATTTGATAACTTTTTACGGAAATTTTTTAATGTTTTATAATATTCTTCAAATAAATTGATGTCTTCTTTAATCGATTTACTTAATACACAATTCATCCAATCTTCTTTATTTATTGTTAAAGAATGGGTTATTTCTAAACTTATACCATCATTTTTAATACTAATATCATGGCTTTCCACTTTTTCACCAGTAAATCCATCTTCTCCATATAAAAACTGGACAATATTTCCTTGTGCATCGCTTACAACATTACTCCATTTAACATGAATATCTTCGAGAGTCTTAATTAACTCACGTTGAATATAACCAGTTTCACCAGTTTGCAATGCTTGCTCAATCAAACCTTCACGACCACCACCAGCGTGGAAGAAAAATTCGTGTGGATGTAAACCTTTACTAAACGAACTTTTGATAAATCCACGCGTTTCTATATTTTCAGAATATTTATGAAAATGAGGCAATGTTCTATATGAATATCCAGAATTTGTTCTTTGACCATTTACAATTTGTTGTCCTAGAAATCCTTTCATTTGTTTTACATTTTTCTTTTTTCCCTTTGAACCAGATTCTATCATTGGTTTAAATCGAGACCTTTCTTTTGAACCCAATAATTTCTCACATTTATTATCCAGTTCTGAATTTAATTCATTAACATATGACTCAAATAAATCATTATCACATGAACATTTACCCATATGTATTTGTGCTAATCTATTTGACAATTTACTAATCATTTTTGACAATAATTCATCTACCTCTGATTCAACTTCACCACCATCACGTATTAAATCTTTAGGACCTATAGTATACATATTTGCACTAAAATATTCGCCAAATAATTTTTGTAAAGTTGATATCGCATAGAAACACGCTTTATTACCATATTCATGATAAGTTTCTTTTATTATTTTCTTCAAACTGTTCTTATTCATATTTTCAAGATTTATATTCAAAAATTCAGGACTATAATATTTTAATATTTCACTACCTTTATAACCATCTTTATTGCAAATACCATAATAATATGGTGCACCTCTCGCAATTATGTTCATAACATCTTTTTTTGAAATTATTTTATTAGATGTTGTCATCATATGCGATGCAAGTACATTATCCTGAACAAATGGAATTGCTGGTTCAGAACTAGCAGGACTCATACACTGATTACTTAATCCAGCAATTGATGACAATTCTACATTACTATATGTACTCTGAGGTACATGCATATTCATTTCATCACCATCAAAATCAGCATTGTAAGGTTCAGTTACATTTACATTCAATCTAAAACTATATCCTTTAAATACTCTAACACGATGTCCCATCATTGATTTTTTATGTAACGTAGGAGCACGATTCATTATTACATAATCACCATTCACCAAATGTCTAAGAACTACATCACCCACTTTTATTAAATAATTTTTATCTTTAATTATTCTTTTGTTGTTTTTTGGAATTATTCCAACTGAACCAGGATATGTATCACCATTTTCAAAACATTTTGAAAGAAAACTTATATTTCTATGTGTTACTTTTTCTGGATAAGTCAATTGTTTTGCTATATATTCAGGAATCCCTATTTCATCTAAATCAATCATAGGATCTGGTGTTATTACTCTTCTAGCAGACATTTCCACACGTGTTGACATAAGATTTGCTCGAATTCTTCCTTCCTTAGGAATTTTTCCCTTGATTCTTTGAGCTATTGTTTGATGTATTTGAGATTTAGTTCCCTTAGGAATAAAACCATTTCCTGTTTCATTATCAAACAAAGTTGCCACATCATGGGCTAGAAATTCGCGCGCCTTTTCTCTTACCTTAATATCACTTGATAAAGTATTCTTTACAAGCTCATTTGATTTTAACACATCTTCATAACGTATCGTTAAATGATCTTGTGATACAAGTCCATTCCCTTGATCAATGTATGGTCTGCATATCGGGGGACATACAGGAATTGCATGTAATATTAAAGAAGATGGATGAGATGTTTCAGGATCAAAACCCAAAATATAACAATTTTTATTTGTTATTTTTTTAAATAATCTAAACACATATTCTGGATATATTTCTTTTGTTTCCTTTTTGTTTGAATAAAAAGCATCAATACAATCAACACCACGCATTGCATTCAAAACATATTTTGAAGGTTGTATACTTTTACAATACTTACACACAGATACATGTGACTTTTGTGATTCGCCCTTGAATTTTAAGGTTTTTAATTTATTTAACCTTCTATAAGCAGGCATATTCAACATATCTTCTTCTGAAGGATACGGCAAACTATCTTTTGGCATATCTAATATCTCTTCATATGTTGGACCAAATTCTTGTCCATACAATGGATGAACCAAATTACCACATTTTATACAAATTATATTCAATGTTTGTAATATTGTATTAATATTTGAATGTGAATATACTGGTAAATTTAACTCAATATGACCAAAATATCCAGGAGACTTTTTAGGAGGTAATAAATCTGTATCACATATTTCATTTGCACCAATTGTACCCATTTTTGTATCAAATAATCCATTTTCAACAGGAACACTTCCCTTATATAATTCTTGTTTATCTATTTTTACAACAGATTCGTTTCTTATTTCATTTGCACTTAATAATCCAAATTTCAAATTTGTTATTTTTGAAATTGGTAACTGCATTAAAATATATTCACAAAAAATGAACAGTGAATATTAATTCGAATTTAAGTAGTATACACATTTGAATTATATCATGGAGATAATACATGATCCTATTTACGGTGACATTGTTATGTCAGAATTAGCTATTAAAATTATTGATCATCCACATTTTAACAGAACTCAACACATTTATCAGACAGGTACTGCATATAAAGTATTCCCAAGTGCTACACATACTAGAAAAGCACATATGATTGGTACATATGCCCTCACAAATAAATTATTGACACATTTACAAGATAGTTTTGATATATGTGATAAAAAAAAAGAACTGATTTCTATTGGGGCATTGTGTCATGATATTGGTCATGGTCCAGGAAGCCATGGGTTTGATAAACATGTTATTCGAAAATTAATTGCCAATAAAATTATTAACAAAAATAATTCAATGATTTCACACGAAGAACGATCTTGCACTTTATTTGCAGAAATTGCTAAAAATATATTTGTCGAACAATTATCCGATGACGATGTTGATTTTGTCATGAATGTAATTGATCCACCCGATGATTTGATGCACCAGTGGGAATATACTATTGTTAATAACAGAATTAATGGTATGGATACAGATAAATTAGATTATATTGTACGTGATAATTATATTTTCGGACTTAAATTAGTTATTGATATTGATAAAATTATTAGAAATTCTAAAATCATTGACAATAAATGGTGTTTTGCAAGACATATTCATGATGAATTATTAAATGTCATATTCAATAGATACAGATTTCATAGAATTTTGAATCAAGCATCAATTGTTAAATTTGATTTATCTTTCAGAGATATTGTTGTTAATAGCCCAAAATTATACAAAGAAGTTTGCAATATATTCAAATCTGAAGATATTAATGCATTTTCAAAATTGACAGATGATTATATACTACAAAACGGAGATCCTGATCTAATTAAAAAATTTCAAGACAGAAACAATTATATTTTAGTCAACTCAGGATTATCTTCCAAACCTAACAAAAATGAGGAAGTCGTTAATTTATCAATTAATATTTGTAAACATTCCAATAATCCTATGAAAGAAATGTTCTTCTACACAAAAAAAGGTGTATTGTGCGATATTAATGATAGTCCTCTAGATGCCGCATTACCACAAAATGAAAAAATTCGATACATATTTAGAAAGAAATGACGAATCTAGTTATATTCAACATTCTTATATAACATATATGATTTGTTAAAGTTAGACTCACAACCACTATAATATATTATTCTCACACTTCTTTTTTCAATATTATTTCTATTTTTCATATTGTCTTTTAATAAATTATGTAGTTTATCATGCGCAGTCAAAAGTATATACATATATCCTGGAAGAATTTTAGACAATTCTTCAAAATTTTCTGATAAATATAAATAATCATTATTTGTTTTTGGTGTTTTGTATAACTTTAAATATTTTTCATATAAATTGTTAGATGATGACAAATTTGAATGTAAACCATATGTAGCATGATATAATACACTATCTATAATTTTCTTTTGCAAATCTACTTTCCTTTTTAATGTTTTACATGATTTTGAAATATAATTGTTTACTATACTATTAATATTCGCTAAACAACTAAACGTATCACTATAACATAAATATTTTGAAATATTTACAACATTTGAATAACCCAATTCTTCAAAATGAGATAACTTTTTTTTATTATATATCATCTTTTTAATCAAATTGTTGATTGTTAAAATTAACATATTTATTATATATAGAATCACACTTCATTTTTATTAATTTATGCACCCCGTTTTATGAGAATATTATTCTCTAACTCTTTCTTTAAACAAGTTATTTGCAATTCAACTATAACTGACTTATTTTCATCAAAACTTATTATGTCTCCACTAGGATTTAGAATATTTATTGTTATTTTTGATAATTCAATTCTAGGAGAAAATATTTTTGTCATATGACTTTCTTGAATATAATTCGTAATTGCATCAATATTTTCATCATAATTGAAATATAAATATCCATTGTTTTTTTTCGGTTCACTCAAATAACCAAAACAATTATTCATTACATCATTTGTACCATTTATATTAGAATTCAATTCATTGATTTTTAGCAATAAATAAGGATAACACAAAGATTCATCACTATCATAATCAGGAATTATTATTTTCTTTACAGTTAATGCATGTATTTCTGAAAATTGCCGCATTATATTGTTTGTTGAATCTAATCCAGAATCACCACTAATACTCGATGGTCCCAATGGAAATTGAAATGGATTTACATTAGGCCAATAACTAATATTTCTGTCTTTTGAATCAATTAATACACAATAAGATTTGTATGATAATGTTGGTGTCAAATCACCAACTGGTTCATTTTCTTCATTTATTCGCTTCTTTTCTAATTCATTTTCTATATTTAGATTACGAATCGCTTTTACTTGATTTATTTTCTCTATTAACGGATATACTTTAGTATGATATTCACGAACAGTATATACATCAATTTGTGCAGACTTAAAATCAGAAATAGGATCTTTACAGAATTTTGATATCATTAAATTAAGATCCTTAAATGTTAACCAAGGATATTCATCAATATATTTTTTATATAAAATTTGAGTAATCAAATCTATTTTCTTTCTCCCTACACTTACTAATTCATTTGATTCCATTAATTAAATATTTTTTTTAGTTCTACCCTTATATTTTTTAAATGAAAATTTTTTTCTTGATTTCTTTTTTTGTCCACCCCTTAGTGAAGGAGGAACAGGAGGTACATCATCATCTTCGTATACACTTTCATTCTCTTCACTAATTCGATACTCTCTACCAGGTCGAGATGGGGGTCTATCCTCAGGAACACTATTTGGTGGTCTTGGTCTAAGATGTTCCGGTGTACCAAATTCATCATATAAACGTCTCGGTATAGGCATTCGTAAAGGTGAACCATACAGAGTTGTGTCATTATCATCAATAGTTGCAAAATTAGAATTAGAACTCAATTGACTATTGTTAGTACTACTAGATGTTGGTGGTGAAAATGTTGGTGGTGGTGGTGACGGGATTGGTGGTGGATTATTAAAAATTTCATATTTTTCTAATAATTCATTTTCTTCTTCTTTTGTAAATTCACATTCAATAGTGTCAATATCCCATATTATTTCTCTATCTATTGCACCATCTCTCAACATATTACAATGCAATGCACCAGTTTCAAGTGAATTCCAAGGTAATTTAGCAATTGCAGGAACACTTCTCGATACGTATTTAGATAAATTTATACATTTTCCTTTAAAATCAATATTTCTTTCGTTTGACATAGTTGGCGCCAATATTTTAATTTTTTTTTCATAAACTTCTGTTACTTCAAACTTATTATTTTCTAAATAGTCTGTAATATTGCTACTATTTCTACTATCATTTTTGAACGTAACAAAATCACCTTCTTCAAAACATTTTGGTTCAAAAGTATTTTCAAAAATAATTTCGTAAAATGTGCCAGTTTGTTCAACATGTTTTACATCAAAAATAAATCCACATGGTTTGCGAACAGCAATACTTATCGGAGTTGTTTTGGCTTCAAGTAACAAACGACGAAACTTTTCAAAATCTACTAATACTCTTTTAGCAATTAGATTACCAAAACTAAAGTATGCAATCCAATTGTTAACATTATCATGTCCAGGTTTTATATGACGCGGTAAAGGATCATATTTGTCATTAGGACAAATTGAATCTATTGTATTCGGAATCCTTTTACCAGGTTCACATACTTTATTCTCACCATTTGCTTGATAACAAGGATAAACAATACCGTCTGCAAACTGTTTCTGAATATTTAGTCTACTAAACAAAAATATTTTAGACATAGATCTTCCATGCATATCCACATTCTCTTTAGAAGCTAAATCTTCAAAAAATAATATTACTGGTATTTCACCTTCTTCTAAAGTCTCTTTCACAAAATCATATATTGGAGTCTTATCAAGATAACCCAAACCACCAATTACATCTGCACCAACATTAGATGATTTTATTTTTGGCGATTCTACTCCAATTGATGACCAATAAGATGTTCTTTTTTTTGGAGTTTGTAATACATATTCATCATTTTGTGTAACGTTTGTTATATCTCTTAATGATCTTGACTCAATATTATCAGAACCAGCATGCATGAACGCATTTCTATTTCTATTTCTATTTCTATTTCTAACGCGACGTCCTACTGGCGGAGATTCCTCAATTTGAAGCACTGATTCATCGATTTTAGGCGACTGCTCATCAATTACATCCCATTTTTCAGGCAATTTTTCTCGTGTTAATGGATCCTCCCATTTGTCCAATTGTAACAATGTATCAACTTTATAACAATAACCAGATGGCAATTTTCGTAAATTAAGTTCTTCAAAATCAGACCTTTCAAATTTTTCAAAAGTTACCGGATCTTCAGTATTTTTACATCCACGAGGTCCGCCTCTATTAGATTCAGGCCACCGCAATTGTGCAACATTAGAAGCTCTTTCATAATCAACACCAAGTCTCTCCGCGCGGGCATTTATATCTTTAATTACTTCATTCCAATCTGATGGACCCCTCGACTCAGATACAGGCGCCTGGCGAACAGAAGGCGATGCGTCAACTGGAATAGATGAGGCAGCGCCACCTCCATTTATCAAAGAACCACCCCTTGGTTCTGGTGGACCCGTATATTTAGTCCAATACTTCTTCCGTCGCGCATTACGCGTATCTGTAGGAGGGG
>MDTG01335912.1_pt1 | contig 11787 bp, 12 predicted proteins | sample 811421 | NCBI WGS metagenome assembly MDTG01 (sample SAMN05326645, study PRJNA326480) | marine metagenome | isolation source: seawater | place: Pacific Ocean: South East | collected 2011 | reverse complement strand
TTTGTTGATGGAAAAAAAATGGCTGATGCTCAATGGTCAGCAACAATTGTTGATAGGAAATAATTAGCAATAAATTTTGATAAGCTTTTAGAATAAGTTTTGATATTAAAACTAATAATGCCTAATTCTTTTTTTAAAAATACTGGTCCTTATGAAATTAATTTTTTACTAAAATCTATAAATCTAACTGGGCAAGTATTTTCCTCTGATAAAGTCATTGATATTAAAGATTTGCATTCAGCAAAAAATAATGAAGTTAGCTTCTTACATTCAAATAAATATAGCGACATAGCTAGGACTACAAAAGCATCTTATTGTGTAATATCCGAAAGTCTAAAGTCGATTTTACCAAAATCTTGTATACCTATATTATCGAAAAACGTTATATTACACACTGCTAAAATAACAAAGATTTTTTATCCGGACTCTGTCACTGATGAATATGATAACTCAGCTAGAGATATAGATCATACAGAATTTAATAATACTGTAAAACATGGTAAAAACGTTTTAATTGGAAAAAATGTAAAGATTGGTTCTAACTGTACTATCGGTCATAACTCAATTATTGAAAAAAACGTATCTATAGGTAATAATTGTTCAATAGGTTCAAATGTAATTATCAAAAATTCAATAATAAAAAATAATGTTCATATATTGGATGGATGTGTAATTGGAAAAAAAGGATTTGGTTTTTTTCCAGACAAAAAGTCCAATTTTAGGTATCCACAAATTGGTATAGTTTTAATTGAAGACAATGTAGAAATTGGAAGCAGCTCAACAATTGATAGAGGGTCACTTTCAAATACAATAATCGGAAAAAATACATTTTTAGATAATCAAATACATATAGCCCATAATGTTAAAATAGGTGAAAATTGTATTATAGCAGGCCAAGCTGGATTTGCAGGAAGCTCAACATTAGGCAACAATGTAATGATAGGTGGACAAGCAGGAGTCTCTGGACATCTGAAAATTGGAAATAATGTACAAATTGGTGGTGGAAGCGGTGTAATAAAAAATGTTCCAGATAAAACAAAAGTAATGGGATATCCAGCAAAAAATTTAAAAAATTTTATAAGAGAAAATAAATGATTGATAAAACAGCAATTATTGATCAAAATGCAAAAATTCATCCAACTGTAAAAATTGGACCTTTTGTTGTAATTGGTTCTAATGTTGAGATAGGTGAGAATGTAATTATACATTCTCATGTAAATATTTCAGGCAATACCAAAATTGGAAAAGGAAATATTTTTTATCCATTTGCATCAATAGGAAACGACCCTCAAGATTTAAAATATAATGGTGAAAAAACTTTATTAGATATTGGAGATAACAATAAATTTAGAGAATTCGTCACAGTTAATCCAGGTACTGTTGGAGGGGGAGGATTAACAAAAATTGGAAATAATTGTCTATTCATGATTTCTTCACATATTGCCCATGACTGTTCTGTAGGGAATAATGTAATTATAGCTAACAATGTTCCTTTAGGTGGTCATGTAATGATAGAAAATAATGTAGTGATAGGTGGAAATTCTGCAGTACAACAATTTACTAGAATTGGTGAAATGGCAATGATTGGAGGCATGACAGGGGTTTTGAATGACGTAATTCCTTATGGTTTATCTGTTGGAAATAGAAATTATTTGCAAGGTTTAAATATAATAGGATTAAGAAGGGCAAGTTTTAAAAATAAAGATATAATAGGACTTACGGATGCTTACAAAGAAATATTTGCAACTAAAAACCTTACGGAAAATCTTAATAAGCTTAATGGAGTTTTTAAGGAAAATCCATTAGTAAAAAATGTTATAGAATTTATTAATAAAGATAAAAAGAGATCTATTTGTACACCTTTTTCAAAGTAGTAAAATGATTGGTTTAATTTTTGGAGAAACAAATTTTCCTCTAATAATACTTAAAAAAATTAAGAAAATAAAAAAAAAATATTTAATAATAGATTTAACAACCTCAAAAAAATTTAAAAGAGACAATAATTCCTTCCATGTTTCAACTGGTCAATTTGGAAAAATTATTAAAATTCTTAAAGACAATAATTGTAAAAAAGTACTATTTGCTGGAAGTGTACCAAAACCTATTTTTTCAAAATTAAAATTAGATGTAACGGGTATTTATTATATTCCAAGAATAATAAGAGCTTCGAAACTTGGTGATGCGGCTATGCTTAAGGAAATAATCAAAATTTTAAAGGAACAAAAGATTAAAACTATTAATTCATTAGAATTTAATCCTGAATTAACTTTAAAAAAGGGTAATTACACAAAAATAAAACCCAACAGCGAAGACAAAAAAGATATTAAAAAAGCAATTAAAACTTTATCTAATTTAAACAAATACAATTTTAGTCAGGGTACAGTTGTCAGAAATTGCAAAGTTATAGCAGTTGAGAATAATGATGGAACAGAACAAATGCTTAAAAAATGTAAATCTTTAAAATATAATAAGTGCGGTGTTTTAGTAAAATATCCTAAAAAAAAACAAGATTTAAGAATAGATCTACCGACTGTAGGCTTAAAAACTTTTAAACTATGTAAACGTGCAGGACTTAAAGGAATAGTACTAAAAAATAACCAGAATATTTTCTTAGAAAAAATTTCTTGTATTAATTATGCAAATAAAAATAAAATATTTATTTTAGTAAAATGAAAAAAAAAATATTTATATTAACTGGTGAACCCTCAGGTGATAAGTTAGCCTCAACTGTAATTATTAAGCTTAAAGAAAAATATTCTGATATAGAATATTTAAGTGTAGGTGGAACTCATTTGAATAAAATAGGTATTAAATCAATATTTCATCTTAAAGAGATAACATATATTGGATTTACGAGTGTAATATTAAACATATTTAAAATAAAAAGCAGGATTAACGAAACTGTTAGTAAAATTATTGAGTTTAATCCTGATATTTTATTAAGTGTTGATAGTCCTGATTTTACTTTAAGAGTTGCGGAAAAAGTGAAGAAAATCAACTTTAAAATTAAAACAATTCACTATGTTGCCCCACAAGTATGGGTATGGAGAGATGGAAGAGTCAAAAAATTTAAAAAATTCTTGGATCATGTACTCTTGTTATTTAATTTTGAAAAAAAATATTTCGATAAAGAAAATATTAGTAATTCTTTCGTTGGTCATCCTTTACTGGATGTTAAAGTAAATAATAAAGTAGATTTATCCAATTTAATTAATACTGACAAAAAAATAATATCTTTGTTTGCTGGAAGTAGGTCATCTGAAACATCAATTCTTTTACCAATACTATTAGAGTTTATAAAATTAATGAACGATAAATTTGACAAATATTATTTTGTATTTCATGCTACAGATCAAAATAAAAACTTAATAAGTGAGGATGTAAAAAAACATAAATTTCGAAATGTTGATATTATTTCTGATGAAAATATAAAAACGCAAGTTTTATCAAAATCAACATTTGCAATAGCTAAATCTGGTACTGTCTCACTAGAGATTTGCAATCTTAGAATTCCCTCCATAATAATTTATAAAATGAATTTTTTAAACTTTTTTATCGTTAAACTTTTAATTAAATCTAAGTATGCAAATATAATAAATATAATTAATCAAAAGGAAATTATACCAGAACTTATTCAAAAAGAATGCAATGCAAAAGAAATTTTTAAATCAGTTGTTTATTTTTTTAAAAATCCTAAACTTATGGATAAACAAATTAATCAAGTGGATAAAACTTTAAATGATATCAGATCTAAAACTTCTTCATCCGAAGAAGCCGCGGCTATAATATCAAACTATCTTAACACCTAATCTTTTTTGGACCTCTTCTTTACCAAGAGAAATAATTATGTCATATATACCTGGTCCAAATTTAGACCCAGTTAAAATGATTCTTAAGGGCTGACCAACACCTTTAAAATTTGTACTATTCGATTTAATTAAATCTTGTACAATTTTCTCTAACTTACCTCTGTCAAAATTGTCTAATTTTGCAATATTATTTGAAAATTGTTTGATAATATTTTTTGCGGCATCATCTATTAACTTTAAATCTTCTTTGTTAAAAGTAACCACATCATTAATTATATACTTTGAGTTGTTATATACATCCTCTAATGTTTTAGCTTTATTTTTTAAAAAAAATAATGATTTTTTAATTTTTTCTGATTTATTATTTGGTATTTTGCTTTTATATTTTTCACAATATGTGCTTAATTTATTAAATAGATCATTTTCATCAATATTTTTAACATAATGTTCATTTATAGATAAAATTCTACTCAAGTCCAATTTAGAAGGAGATTTTCCAATACCCTGTAAATTAAAATATTTAATACTCTCGTCTTTCGTAAAAATTTCCTTATCTTTATAAGACCAGCCTAGTCTTAAAAGGTAATTTCTCAAGGCCTCCGGAATAATTCCTATGGTTGAATAGTCATCAAATGTAGATGCTTTGTCTCTTTTTGAGAGTTTTTTCCCTTCAGTTGTATGAATTAAGGGTATATGTGCAAACGACGGTAAATTCCATTTCATTGCCAAATAAATTTGAATTTGTTTAAACGTATTAATCTTGTGGTCGTCACCTCTAATAATATGTGTGATATTCATTTTATGATCGTCGACTGATGCAGATAAATTGTATGTTGGTGTTCCGTCATTTCTTATTATAATAAAATCTTCAATTGTATTATTTTCTATCTCAACATTACCTTGCACTAAATCTTTTAGCACTGTTGATCCATCTATTTTGCTTTTAAATCTAATTGTATATTTTGAATTTTTTGGTGCATCAGCCTCACTCTTGTCTCTCCATTTCCTATCATATATATAAGGAATTTTTTTTTGCTTTGCCCTTTTTTTTTTGTTCTTCTATCTCCTCATTTGAGCAATAACATTTATATGCATATCCGTTGATAAGTAATTTGTTTGCAATATTTATATGATCATCAATATATTTTGATTGAATATAATCCTTTCCATCGCTTTCAATTCCAATCCATTTAAGTGATTTTATAATTTGATTTTTATATTCATCTTTTGATCTTTCTTTATCTGTGTCTTCAATTCTTAAATAAAACGACCCGTTTTTGTTCTTTGCATATAACCAATTGAATAAAGCTGTCCTTATCCCACCAATATGTAAAGGTCCAGTTGGGGAAGGAGCAAATCTAGTTGCTACTTTTGCCATCTTAAATATTTAAACTATTTTAGTGGAAGTTTCTATATAAAGATATAAGCACTCCTTGAACTTTAACTCTATCTGGGCCAAATATCTTTGTCTCGTAGTTTTTATTTGCACTTTCTAGTGCAATTGTTTTTCCTTTTTTTCTTAATCTTTTAAGCATTGCCTCATGGTCATCTATTAGTGCTACTACAATTTTACCGTTTTCAGCTGTATCTGTTTTTTTTATGATAACTGTATCACCATCATTTATTCCTTCCTCAATCATAGAATCTCCACTTACCTTTAGTCCAAAAAATTCTCCTTTATTCTCAATACTTTCAGGCAGAGGAATTCTAGTTATTTCATTTTGTATTGCATCTATAGGTGTTCCTGCAGCAATATCTCCAAGAACAGGCACTTCATTTTCATATTGGCCATTATTCTCATCTAACCCACCTCTAATTACACTTGGAGAAAAACTGTTATAAATATCGTTTGCAGAAGCAGTCTCTGGTAACTTTATAACTTCTAAAGCTCTGGCTTTATGAGCTAATCTTTTTATAAAACCTCTTTCCTCTAAGGCACTAATTAACCTATGAATGCCTGATTTTGACTTTAGATTAAGAGACTCTTTCATTTCTTCGTAAGAAGGGGAAACACCTGAACTTCTCAATCTTTTGTTGATGAATAATAATAAATTTTTTTGTTTTTTTGTAAGCATAAGAACAAATAAAGTACAAATAATGTTCTACAAAAGTTCTTACATTTAAACAATAGTAAAAAAAACTAGTAAAATTAATGTTTATTTAATTATAGCACTGAGAAAATTGAGTTATTATCAAGATTTTTTAAAAGTGATTCACCAATTAAAAATGTCCTAATAGAAGTTTTCTCCGATAAACTGATTAATTCGTGTTTTGATTTAAATCCGCTTTCAGAGATTAAGGGGCAAGAATGATTACTTAAAACACTGTGAATAGCAAAAGTTGTATTTATATCTGTTTCGAGGGTTTTTAAGTTTCTGTTATTTATACCAATTAGAGCATCCTTAAATTTTAGTGCTTTGTTAGCTTCTTCAACAGTATGTACTTCTACTATAACAGACATTTTGTACTTCAAAGCTTCATCATACAACTCGTTTGCAACATAATCTGAAACCCCAGCTAAAATAATCAATATTGCATCAGCCCCATAGCTTTTTGCAAGTGGTATTTGAAATTTATCAACAAAAAAATCTTTACAAAGAACAGGTAAGTCAATTTCTTTTTTAATTTTATTAATATGTAATAAATCACCTAAAAAAAAATCCTCTTCTGTTAAAACAGATAAACATGTAGCATTATTTTTTTTATATATATTTGCAATTTTTACAGGATCATAATTTTCGATTAATATTCCAGCTGATGGACTTGCTTTTTTTATTTCAGCAATGATCGAATATTTTTTTTTTTCATGTCTGTGTTGAATTTTTTCTTTAAAATTTATATATGTGTTATTCTCTCTAATCGTATTGTTGAGTAAATTTATATCAAATAGTTTTTTTAGTTCAGATACTTTATGCTTTTTCTTTTTTATGATTTTTTCTAGTATATTTTCAGTCATTTATAATTTTTTGAAGGTGCTTAAATGTTTTGCCTGACAAAATAAATTCTCTTGCACTTGTATACGAATTATGAAAATTTTCATAATTTCCATTAACAACTAAACCTGCAGCTGCATTTAGACAAACAGCTTTAGAAAAATCATTATCCATACCTTTAAATATTTCAATCATCTTGTTTGCATTATATTTTGCGTCATTTCCAATAAGATTTTCAAATTTCTCTGCGTTAATACTTAGTTTTTTTGGGTCAATAATAATTTCTGATATAACATTATTTTTTAGCTGTATAACATTAGTTTTTGTGTAAGGAGAAATTTCATCTAATCCGTCTTCACTATTAACAATCCATGCAAATTTAATATCTAAATTTTTTAAAGCTTCAGCAAATATCTTTAGCAATTTTTTATCAAAAACTCCAATTACTTGTTTTTTTGTCAAAGCGGGATTACTCAGTGGACCAATCATATTGAATATTGTTCTTTTTCCAATTTTTTTCCTGACTGGACCAACAAACCTCATTGCACTATGGTAGTTGGGAGCAAACATAAATCCAAAATTATTTTTTTGAATTTGATCTTCTACTTCTTTCGGATCCATTTGGATTTTTATACTTAAAGCTTCCAAAACATCACCTGACCCACATTTCGATGAAACTGCTTTATTCCCATGTTTGGCAACTCTTATACCCATACTTGATAACAGTAGAGCTGATGCTGTAGATATGTTAAGTGTATTCATTCCGTCTCCACCTGTTCCACACGTATCGATACAATTATCTATATTCACCCTTTTTGACTTATTTCTGAGAACATGAACACCACCAGCTATTTCATTCGGACTTTCACCTTTTGATGAAAGTAAAGTCAAAAAATTATAAATATCTTGTTCATTTGATTTGCCTTCCATTATTAATTTGAAAGCTGACTTACTTTCGTCAAATGTTAAATTTTTTTTGTTTCTTATTTTCTCGATAAATTCTTCCATAAATTAAATCCTTATAAAATTTTCTAATAATTTTATACCAACTTTAGTTTTAATACTTTCTGGATGAAATTGTACGCCGTGTAAATTATAGACTTTATGTTGTATACCCATTATTAGTCCGTCTTTGGTTTGTGCGGTAATTATAAGATCTTTTGATAATGTTTTCTTATCAATTATCAAACTGTGATATCTAGTTGCCTCAAAATTCTTAGGTAAATTTTTAAGAATTCCAATTTTTTTAGAGATTATATTGCTTGTCTTTCCATGCATTAATTTTTTTGCCTGTATAATTTTTGACCCAAAAACTTGTCCTATTATCTGATGTCCTAAACAAACTCCTAAAATTGGCATTTTAGTGTATAAAGATTTTACAATATTTAAACAATTTCCAGCCTGGTCAGGATTTCCTGGGCCAGGTGAAATAACTATTTTATCATACTTTCTTTTTAAAATTTTAATATTAGATATTTTATCATTTCTTACAACGTCAACTTTTGACCCTAGTTTAGATAAATAATGATAGAGGTTGTATGTAAAACTATCATAATTATCTAATAAAATAATTTTCATTACTTCAAAGCATTTATTAAAGCCTTGGCTTTATTTACTGTTTCGTTAAATTCATTTATTGGTTTACTATCTGCAACAATACCTGCTCCAGCTTGTACATAAAATTTATTGTTTTTTACTATTGCCGTTCTTAATGCAATACAAGTATCAAAATCACCATTTGCAGAAAAATAACCTATACCACCAGCATAAATCTTCCTCTTTGTTTTTTCCAATTCATCTATAATCTCCATAGCTCTTATTTTTGGTGCTCCCGACACAGTCCCTGCAGGGAAACCAGAAAGCAAGGTTTCAAAATTTGTGAATTTATCGTTAAATACTCCCTCTACATTTGAGACAATATGCATTACATGCGAATATTTCTCTATTATAAATTTTTCATTTACTTTAACTGATCCAACTTTAGATACTTTTCCGGCATCGTTTCTTCCTAAGTCAAGAAGCATCAAATGTTCTGAAATTTCTTTCTTGTCTTTTAATAAATCTTTAGCAAGCAAAGCATCCTCCTTTTTAGTTTTCCCTCTTGGTCTTGTCCCGGCTATTGGTCTCACCGTTACTTTTTTATCTCTAAGTCTTACAAGTATTTCAGGACTTGCACCTATTATTTGAAAATCATCAAAATTAAAAAAATACATAAAAGGCGATGGATTAGTTATTCTTAATTTTTTATATATTTCTAAAGGTTTTTTAGCAATTTTAGTTTCAAACCGTTGGCTTAAAACCACCTGGAATATATCACCAATTTTGATAAATTTTTTTGCTTTTTTAACATTTTTAATAAAATCTTTTTTTTTAACGTTAGATTTAATTTTATTTAATTTATAACTTTTATCGGATGATTTGCCTAAATCTAAATTTGACAAGAAAATGTTATATTCAAGCTTATTATATATTTCCGTATATTTTTTTTTGTAATTTGAAATTTTTTCGTCTTTAAAGCAATTGTATATATAATAAATTTTTTTAAGTAAGTTATCGTGTATAATTAATAATGTTGGTCTTAAAATCCTTGAGTCGGGCAATTTCAAGTCATCTTTACATTTGTTAGGTATTTTTTCAACATAACGAATAATATCATAAGAAAAGTAGCCAGCTATAATTGAGCTGATTTTAGGTAATTCCTTTGGTAACGTAAATTTAAACTGATTTAAAATTTTTTCTAAATTTTTTTTTGGATTACCTTTTATTAATTTTTTTTTATCTGTTATTATATATCCTTTGCTTTCATTAAACTCCCATATTTTATCAGGTTTTTTACCAAATATTGTAAATCTTCCCCTAATTTTACCTTTTTCAACAGATTCAAATATAAAACTATTCTTTTCATTCAAGAAATTGTTTATAAGATTCTCAATTTCTTTTTTGCCGTTTGAAGATTTTACTAAGTATAAAACCTGATTACTTTTTCTTTTATGATTTTTCTCAAATTCATTTATAGAATGATTAAGCATTATCTAAAAAAATTCTTAACCCTTTCTAAGGTATTTTCATTTATCACTACTTTATATTTCTCACCTAATAAATCATCATAAGTTAATGATATGTCGTTTTTTAATTTAAAATTAGATCTTATGAAAAATTTTTCAAAATCCTCCGAATTTTTATAAATCGTTTTATAATTAAACTTAACAACTTTTGTTAAGTATACATTTTTATCATTATCTATTATTAGTAAGAAATCATTTTCTGGTATTGTATAAAGTAAGTTAAGTGAGTCTACATCAAAAAAAGAATTATCATTTTTTGAAATTATATTTAATTTTTCTATTTTATTATCCTCTGTTTCAAGATCTTTAAATTGTTTATTATTAAATTTTCCTAGTTCGATTTCCTTTAATATTTCTTTATTAAAATTAAATTTATACTTGGATCTTAATTTTTTATTAACTTCATCATAAAAAACTTTATCATTTAAATTTGGATTTAATCTTTTAATATCTTTAATTTCATAAATTAGGTAATAATTTTCTTTATCAATTATTTGAAATTTATTTTCATTTCTTTTGTTATAAATTTCATTTAAAATTTTGTATTCATCATCCTTTTCATTTTTTATATAATTTTTTATGTTTGTTAAATCAAAATTGTATTTTGTAGATATTAAATTAAGATCTATATTATTTGATATATCGTTATCTATATCATCAATTTTAGAAAAAAATTCATTATTAAATTGTTCTGAATTTACCAAATTCAAAGGTGTTAATTTTGCATAGGAAATATCTATTATATCTTTACTTAACCCACTTTTATTTTCTTCAATATATTTTATCATTTCCTCATTTGTGAACTCTTTTTTTTTATAAAAAGTTTCTAGATTTAAATATTCAACCTGAATTTCTTTAGTTTCATCCAGAAAAAGATTCTGTACAAGAAAGTTTGGACTTCGCATACCTCCATTAACAAATGCGAAAAGATCTTTTTGAAGTTCACTATCTCTTATTTTTTGTTCAAAAGCAATTGCTGAAGTATTATTTTCTAACAAAAATTTCTCATATTTTATTCTAGAAAATTTATTATTTTCGTCAAAAAACTTTTTATCATTAACAATTCTATCAAATAAACTTTGATCAGATAATGTTACCTCTAAATTTTCTATTTCTAAATTAAGAAGATTTAAAGATATAAGCTGAGTTAGTATTTCCTCGATAATATTTTTGTCAATATTCTTTTTAATTGCGTTAGGGTCAAGATTAGATGTATTTACAAAATCTATAAAATCTTGGGTAGATATGTTTTTGTTATTTATTTTTACTAAACTGTTTGTATTCCCTCCACTAAATACACTCCCCATACCCCAGAATACAAATGGAATAATTATTATAACAATTAAAACACCAGCTAATTTTGATTTTGAGAAGTTTCTTAATTTATCAAGCATATATATACGTTATTTATTGATTATAAAAACCAAAGCTATAAATTATATTTATTATAATGACAAATAATATTTATTTAATAGCAAATTGGAAGATGTATGGTTCAATAAAATCTGTGAACTCAATAAATAAAGTAATTCAATTGTCAAAAAAACCGTTATTAAAAAATATTAACATAGTATATTGCCCACCATTTACGTTGTCACATATATTTGCTAAGAAATTAAAAAATTCAAAAATTAATGTTGGAGCTCAAGATTGTTACATTCATCACGATACTGGACCATTCACTGGAAATATAAGTGCTAAACAATTAAAAAATATCGGATTAAAATACGTTATTTTGGGTCACTCAGAGAAACGAAATGATGGTGATACAAACAAAATTATTAATAAAAAAATATTTGCGGCGATTAAAAACAAACTTAAAGTGATACTTTGTATTGGTGAAAAATATGAGGAAAACATCAAAAAATTAACAATTAAAACACTGAAAAAACAAATTAATGATTGTTTAAAAAATATACCAAAAAAAAATGTCATTTTTATTGCTTATGAACCAGTTTGGTCTATTGGGACCGGCTTAAT
>MDTG01268294.1_pt1 | contig 11787 bp, 9 predicted proteins | sample 811421 | NCBI WGS metagenome assembly MDTG01 (sample SAMN05326645, study PRJNA326480) | marine metagenome | isolation source: seawater | place: Pacific Ocean: South East | collected 2011 | reverse complement strand
CTCGAACCACTTGTGGGAACAGTCCTTGCACTGGTAGTGCTGGGTGTGGTCCCTGGACGCCGCTCTTCTCATGGAGGAATTGGCAATCGTGTTGGTGCTGTCGCACACGATGCAAGCGACCCCCTGCACTCCCGTGACCACGCAGGAGTGCTTGTGCGGGTCATGAATGGGGCCCTCGTGCCTCGAAAGGTCGGTCGCCTCGCTTGAGGAGATCATGCTCGAAAGGTCAAACGACTCACCGGTCATGGGGTCGGTGAAAGTGCAATCTTTCCCATCATCTCCCGATATGGGGCCGAAGTAACCGCATCTGTAATCCTGACACTTTACCCAACCTCTGGAATCAGGGTATGAAAGACTACCACAACATGGACAAAACATATTCTATCACTAATTGCAAGTAATAGATTTTTCGAGTTGCAAACTATGCAGTCGTTCGATCCGGACGATTTCCTTTCCTCACATCCTCGACTTCCTTCTGGACCATGATTCAGCGACCCTCTCTTGGCTGGCTGCTCTGAGCAACTCGTCCCTGATGTACCTCACTGCAGAGCCCGCACTGGTAATATCTTCTGGCAGCGAGTCCAAGATAGAGTCCAGTTCCTCTGTGGTGTCAATGCCCTCCCTTTCGGGTTTCTCGGGCAACTCATTTGCGCGTTCAACCAATTGTGAGAAGTGGGTATGCGGATCATCCGACTCGAGGTACTGCTCAAGCAGATGCGTCCAGATCTGCATGGCTCCGCATCGCAATAACTCCCTGAGCCGGGGGTGTGTCGGCAGGCTCCCCGGACAGGACTCCCTAGCGATCCCCGGGCCTATGGATATGGCAGCACCAGACACCTCGCCCCACAAGTCGTCCATGGTGACCGCCTTCTGGTACGGCTCGGGAAGGCATAGGACGACTCTGTCGCCCTCCGAAAGCTGGATCCTACCCAGCCCCCCATGTGGAAGACCGCTCCACTGTTCCGGGCTTGGCCCCTTTCCTGTGAAAGTCGACTGGTAACTCGGAATGATGTCGGTTGTCTTCAGCAGCCCCCCTCCCGCTGAGACGATCCATATGCACCCCTCCTCGGATCGTTCTTCTATCATCCGGCATTGCTTTGAGAAGGAGTCCCCGACGTACATCTCCCTAGCAGGCGAACCTCCATCGATGGCAGAACTCCAAGCCTCCGACCATCCTGCGACGGTAGACTCAGATCCCCATTCCAAATCTCTGGAAGACTTCTCTGCTTTCCTGTTTGAACATGCTATCAGGTAGTGCGTGGCCATTGCTTCACCTTATCCTGCTCCAGTTCCTCAGCCAGGACTCATCCCCTTGGAGGTCCGATTCCGAGGCCCTGTCCATTAGCTCTTCGATTTTGGACAGCAACCAGTCCATTACGTGTGCATTGTGGGCCACTCGGCCCATGTTGTGCTCCGTGGAACCCATCATCCGCGGATCCGCGCAGTGGCGGCTCTCGACCCCATTCTCTAGATCGCTCTTCCTCTTCCAGCACCGGGGGCTCGTGCACCTGGCCCTCCCGAGGTACCTGCATGCTGGGCAGTCGCACCTAGTGTTCAACTCGCCTACCATAACTTCGTTGGCCGGGACAAGGACCCCCTCGTCGATGCGCCAAACCCATTCCTCTGCACCCATCTTCTTCACCGCCAGTTTGTGGTAGAGGTCCGAGACCCTGACGGGCTTCTCCGGGGCCTCTCGACCGTACTTCCCGTCCTTCGGAAGCCAGTACCAGCCATTGGCCGCTCCCTCCGTGGAAAGTTTTGATCCATCGAACGAGTCCATCCCCAGCCTGTACCACCACCTGCACCAGTCGGGGCTGTTCAGTCCGAACATGTGCAGCCTGACTCCGTCCCTCCTGCATCTAGAGAGGATGCTGTCCCCCCCAACGCTCGGATCGTCTTGGTCTTCCGTGTCGCACACGATGTCCAGCACCTTGCCGGTCTTCCCCGAGAAAGGGACCATCCCCCCCAGGGCCACGTAGTCGAACCCCATCGAGACGAACTCGTCATACTGTTCCTTCCGCTCGGCCACCGTCCTGCCGTGGATAACCGCCACGGGAGTCACCCGATCCACCTCGGACGCCGCGTCTAGGAATCCGGGGGCGTTGGAAATGGTGTACTCTAGCCTCGTCTTTGCCTCTTCGTCTGTCATGTCCTCTGTTACGATGTGGTCCGGGGAGCAGAGGAGGATCTCCTCCCAGTTATCCGTCCTATCACCCAGGTGTGCCTTCTTGTACATCTCCCAGGCAGAGGAGTGGTCCAGCAACGTACCATCTCCTAGTTGGGGGGTGCTCATGTCTCTGAATTGGAATGCGCCGCAGTCTGCGAACACCCGCCTGGGCTTCGTCCACGGTAGATCCCCGGCTAGGATGTCCGAGCACCTGTGGTCGCCGCATCGCTCGGAGCACTCGTAGTGAATACTGGAGTCGAATGACAGGCTGAATAGCAGGTTGTCCCTGATCCTCTCGGGCAGGAACCTGATGTTGCTCTGCCTCTCAGACCCTTCATCCCCCTCCTTGAAGCATGCCATGTTGTCCGTGTGGGCCAATGCCGCGTAGAACTTCGGTGCACTGGGTTTCGGCATCGGAGTACCTCGGGCGCAGGCGGTATAAGAGCTCATCGCATGCCTAGGTTGTCAGCGAACTTCCTACAGAAGAAAACAACGTCTTCTGAGGAGAACTTGTTCTTCGCGAAGTTGTACATCCTCACCACAACGTCAACGTTGTCAGGGGTGTATCCCTTGCCGGGAACTCTCTGATCAAGGCTCCTAGCGAAGGGTCCCGAGGTATCGGAGAACTCAATTCCCGTGATCTCGCAATGGGTCAGACTCTCCTTGTCAACTATCCACTCCTCGTCCAACTCGAAGGGAATCTTCCTCCTGTTCCTTGTGGTGAAAGTGGTCCCCCCATCCGATCTTGATTTAGCCTGTCGGGCAAGGCTCCTGATGTCAGCTGCCTCGGGCTCTTCCTCGAAGGAATCGATCACGTCTCCCTCGCGGAATATGCTGACATTCTGCTCGACGATGGAGATCCATCCCTCGCTATCGAATCTTAGCATATCACAGCAGTGGACCACTGCAGACCGCTGAGCCATGGGCCTCCATCCTTGCTGGACCCTGCCGTTGTTGCGGTTGATGGCGTTAACAATCTGCGAGACTGCCTCTTTCGAGATTTCTTTCTCCGCACCTCTCGCATCATAGATGTGGGGGACGTCACCAATTACGACGAATTGGAAACTCTCCGACCCGTCACTTGATCTGCAAGAGTTGTTTTCACTTCCTTCGATAAATGAGTTCTCTTGTACTTCCCTCCACACATCTGTTGGATCAAGAAGGACTCTGCTTCTATCTTCTTCGGTAAGTAGCCGGTAGTGCTTCCTTTTGGGATTGGAAAGAACTCCTTCTTGTACGACCAGCGTATAGCAGGCGAATCTGATTTCATGCGGATACTTCATGTCGGTCATTTCTTGCCCATCGTGAATCATGGGGGTAGACCAATCAGGATGACCAGGGTCCCTCATCCTGAATTCGCTGGTGATCTCGTCCAAGGACAAGGGCTCTGGATAGGAAGCCTCGCATAACTCAATTATTAGTGGCCAGAGCCTTTTCCCGAATTGTCCCTCGAACATCAAATTCCCCTGTAATGAACTATCGAGCAACTCTTCGTCCCGCCGAACTCAGGACCCCTCATCCCTCTTCCTACCATTTGTATGAATAGGGATGACCCTGGGTCTATATTCTTCCTGGCAATGACGACCGCATCGGTCTTCGGGGCATCGAAACCCGTGGTCAGGATCCCGAAGTTGAGGAGGACTTGGATTTCTCCCTCCCTGAATCCAGAGATTATTCTGTCTCTCGACGCGAATGGGGTGTGGTGATCCAAGTACTCCGCATTCACCGGTTCTTCTGACATCCTCAAAATTGCACTGATCTCCTGCGCCTGTTCCACAGACTCGGTGAAAACCAATACTGACTTCCTATTCCTTTCGAATAGTTCCCCTATGATAGAAAGAATCGCCCCGTTGTCTCTTGAGTTACCCCTCACCAGATTCTCATAAGGCAAATCTTCTCTCTCTGATATTATCCCCATCTTCTGCATTCCCCTGAGCATTACTCTGGCGTCTGTAGCACCTCCTTCTATCGGGCTGTAGGTTTGGTCGAATATCCTCGCTAACCTAACTGTCTCTAGAGTCCGAAGCCTCATCGGCGTGGCGGTCAAACCAATCATCGGAGGATTGGAGGCACCCGATCTGAGTTTCTCATCAAATCTCTCCAACCAGTCTAGGTTCCTGTGTGACTCATCCACGATCACGAGGTCTGAATTCTCCACAAGAGTGGTTGCCGCTCTGTCTCCAGACTCCAGCCTCCTTCTGAACTGCTGGACCGATGTAACTGTGATGCCCGGTACTATCGGACCGTCCACGGTTGGGGTTACTAAAGCATCCATGGAGTGGAAGTACCTCCAGATGTCTAGGGTCTCGTTGAACTCCACCCTTCCATATTCTCTGATTCCTAGATCCTGGTAGACAGAGACCATCGTCTGAACCGCCTGCTCGCACAACTCATCCCGATCTGCCACCCATAGGATGGAGAACGGCCAACGCATCCCACTAATCGCGTGGGTCAGCGCGGCCTCAGTTGTTGTCCTTGTCTTCCCGGACCCAGTTGGCATGCATAGCACAGCCCGACCACCCTTCTTTGACATGGTATCCCATAATTGTTCGACAATCCTTACTTGGAAGTCCCTGAGAGGGAAGATTGGCTTTGGCATGTTGACAGCCAAATGTGACTCTCTGCGATCCCCGGTCCCCTTGGATGAGTATGATATGGGAATTCCGGATAACTGGCAGATTGACTTGGCGAAACCACCGTTCATCTTCAGGGGTATGGCTAGGAAATCCTCGATTTCATTTCCAGTTAGAAGGGAGTCGTCAGAGTACTCACTCAATAGTCCATTGAAACTCCTCGGATCCGTTTCAAGCAGTTGCTCGCCCAAGATCCTCCTGACCCCAACTAGCGAGAGAAGCCCATCCTCGATGAAATCGATGAGGAACCTGATCGCGAATTTAGCCGGTATTCTCCTATAACCAGGAGAAGCCCATCCTAGAGCTTCACCGACTGCCTCCCTCCTTGCGACAAAGGCCTCTGTGAAACTCTCCTCTTCAGATCCTCCGTACACCAGTTCACGCAACCAGTCTTCCGGAATCTGACCCACTTCATCCAAGGCAGACAGAATGTGCTTCTCTGCAACTTCTCTGTCTTCCAATGATGGCATTTGATCACTAATATCCGGAGAACTCTGGGTTGTTGAACACCAATTCTTCCGATTCCCCACCATCGCCGACAGCATTCTTCCAACACCCGCTGATTTTGAGTATCGGGTGGTTCCTGACGTTTCCAAATTCGATGGTCAGTTCTGCGTATGGCTCCTCGCCTGTTGGAATGCCCCCCATCTCCCAAGACACCCTCCTGGACTTGTACCCCTCTCTTGCTTTAGGCAGAGACTCCCAGACATCCCTCCCTGGCACATAATATCGAACCGTCCAAACCTCCGAAAGAGCGTTTGGCGGCATCTCCATCCTAATGACCAGGGGCCTGCCATCTTCGGGCCAATCATTCTGTGATTCCCGAACAATCTCCGCATCCGCTGGCTTTGATATCAGACCCTTGCCAGGCTCTCCACGAATATCCTGGTCCAGTATGTCCTCTTCGCTTTCCACAGTTTCTGCGTCGATTGCCCTCTTTATCCATTCTGCGAGGTGCTTTCTGTTTGTGTTTGTACGACCTCCTAGTATACTACGAACGCGAGGATGCCTCCAGTCCACGTTAGTAAGGGGTGCCAGGGCTTCTTCGAACTGGTCCTGAGAAATGGGCCTGGAGGATTCATTTGAGCCAATGATCCTCCTTACCACGAATGGGTATACCATCAGAAGTGCTGGAAACGGCCCCATAAACTGGAACAACTGCTTCCTCTTGTTCGATCCGGTTGCCCACAAGTCAAACCTTAATCGATTGCAAATATCCCTGAAAGCGCACAAGTAGTTCAGAATCTCTTGATTGTGGAAACCATCAATCTCATTCATGCCCCGGAACTCTTCTTCTAGGTCCAACTCGTCTTCAAAGCGGGATATGGGAGAATAGATGTTTCCCGGTAAGAACCAATCCCTTGTGTTTTCAACCCAAATACTGGAACTTGACACAAGATGGTGGGAAGCTCGTTGACCAGCAGGCTTCTGGAACTGGATGCAGTCCTTCAATGGGCTTTCCTCATCAGTGGCAATCATCAGTGCTGACTCGTAGGCCCTCCTATTGGCCCAACTTCCTCTGATCATGCTCCTGCCTACATCCTCCAGATCTCCCCTATCATCGTAGTTCTCCCAGTGATCACTAGGGCTATCACTGGGCATATTGAAAGAGTACTTCAGGAAGAGTTTGTGCAACTTCTCCAAGGGCGATGCACCAGTGTTGATTTCTGTGAATACTCTAGCGATAAGATCCTTTGTGTCACCTTCGTAGCCTTCATCATCCATAAGGAGTACAATGGGGACTTCCAATCTAGATCCCCGGACACTTGACCCGAATCCTCTGGTGCGATGCTGCCCATCAACAAGCCAGAGAGGCCTCTGGTCCTGACCTGGATCTGGCCTGATGACAAAGTCTCTGTAAGAACCTGGCCTCCCATAGAGGAAGTCGAAATTAATTCTGACTGAAGCCAACCCCCCACTACCCCTTTCAAAGGATACAATGGGATCATCACCACTTAGGTGCTCAGGTGGAACATACAGAGTGATTGGATTGAACATTGTGTTATTGGCAGACTCTGCGAATGTCCTGATTGCAACTATTCTCCTAGCATCTATCTTCCTCTGCCACTGGGTCTTCATCCTGTTGTCGAGAACATTGTTTGCAAAATCTTCGGACGAAAGGCCCGGATCGATCCAAGGGACCTGGCTGACGGCCTCGATCTCATCGAAATTAGCTATTCCTACATAGGCCACTAGGCCCAAATCGCTGCCTTGGTTGACCGACTGAGGCAATAGGGTCCAATTAACTGGATCAGGGTAGTCGGAATAGATATGCTGGATGATTGAACTAGTAGTGAGTAATTGGCTAGTGATCAACTTGTCTCCCGATGAGTAACCTATCCACTCGTCGGATTCTTTGTCTTTTAGCAATACTAAATCTGCTGACCAAAAACCCCAAGTGAGGCTCGGCTCGTAAAGTACCGAAACCCCATACCAGAATTCCTTGACAAGGTTAGCAGGTGGCAACTCACCAGTATCACGAACATGCCTGTACAAAGACTGCAAGGAAACTCTTGAATCGGCAGGATCATTCCTATGCGAGTCATCTAGCCATGGAAGTAATCTATCAGCAATCTCTTCTTCATCCATGTCAGATAGGGTATGGTTTCTCCACCGTTGGTTTTGAATTGTATCCTTCATTTGCTGCTCGAACCGCATGAATTCAGCTGTATTGTCGAATTCTCCTAATCTTGGCATTAGCAGTACCTCCTCAGTAATTCATGGCCACCAGGATTAGCAGCCAGCTTCACGATTGTTTCGAATATCATATTTCTCTACATCTCCTCGTTGACATACTTAGCGCATGTATGAGTATCTAATAAGATTTGGCTTATGAATTTGACATTGATTTACTAGTAACATTACAAGCGAACCTTTATGACCCAACCCCTTGTGTGCGGTACCATGCAGAACAGAAACACAGCGAATACGGGCCCGCTGAACGAATGGCGTGCTATTACCTGCGATGGCAGTAAAGATACGACCAGCTCCAGTAAGCGGGCCCCACTGACGCTCCTGTCTGCTACGCGTATTAAGAAATTTTTCAGATACAACACTAACATCTTTACTTGCAAGTATTGAGGCATTTCCATGAATAAAGCTACCAAGAGTAATGGCGTTCCTCGCTCAAGGGTCGCTGAGATTCTTTTTGAATTGCTCGACTCGGATTACTTCGAAGATGAGGAGAGTGATGAATAATGGCTATCTGGCATCCTGAACTTAGAGGCAAACTCAGGACTGGTGGTACTAAACTTCTGGGTAATTTTGGCAGATGGGGCAAGCCTTCTTCTGCCGGCAGAGAGCCACCTCAGAATTCACAAGATAACGATGATGGCTCTGGAAAACCCGTAATTGTTAGGTATACTTTCGGAGTCATGAATGATTTCGAATATGCTAAGAAATTGCTTCCACAGAACCCCTGGATAGATCACGTCAGCCATCCTAAGAACAAATTGGTCACTATGCAGGGTATCCATGATCACATCAGATTACATGGTATGCCATATCTATTGATTGAGGACTTCAACACCACTGGCCTAGTAGGTGACGCATTCCAATTCCATCCCGATGAAGATGTCAACGGCGTAATGACAGACGCTTCATCACAAAATGGCGTGATTTGGTTCCTCCGGGCCACTGATGTCTCCACTCCAAGGCCGGGAAGAGGAGGGAGCCATGGGATGGGCAAACTAGCTTTCCCCGATTCTTCTGAGGTATGCACGATGTTTGTCGTAACATCAAGGGACGATGAGCAACATCCGAGATTCCTTTCAGGCATGAGCGTGCTAGAAAATCGAGTTCGTCCAATAAAACAACCCGATGGTTCGTACAAAGACGCTCATTTTGGTTCAGAAATGTACTTCTGTTCCAAATGTGACTCGCCTGACGAATGGGAGCCTATCGTCGATAATTCGGAGATTGAAGAATTTTGCAAACATTTCGGAATCGATAGGCCTGCCGAAAAGAAGGGAACTTCCATCCTCATTCCGTTCCCTCATAAGACTCTAACACCAGACAGTATCGCCATGAGCGTGATTTCAAACTACGCTCTCCCGATTCAACAGAGCAAGGTTATTTTCGAGATTTCAAACAAGAAACACCCAATAGATGCCAATACGGTCAGGGAATTCGCCAATGAACTCCCTTGGCACACAATGAAGAAGACCGTTTCAGGAAATATCAATACCGCATGGTCGACCAAGGACAGGATTGGAGAGATTCTTGATCTCGGTTCCGCTCTCTCCGATCCAGAGGAGGATAGAGTCGTCTTCCCGATTGGAAGTTTCAGCAGGGGGGGAGCTCCAGATTGGAGTCAGGAGGGATTACTGCCGGATCCAAAGGACAAACAAGTGGAAATCTGCAAAAGTGCCCTCAATGAAGGGAAGGCCATTCACCTAGTATGTTCTGACATCCCGGTGAAGTCGAAGAACCCCGATTCAATAACCAACGGAAGTTTCCACCTAATAATCAAGAAATCCAAAGAAGAAGAGGATTCGGAGGCATTCTTCTACAGAGGACAGGTAAGCCTACCATCTAACACGAATAGGAAGGCAAGTGTGCCTGGCTTCTCCTCACTCCTATTCGTGGATAAGGAAGACCCCCTGGGGGAAATGCTGGTAACCTCCGAGGGACCAGCCCATATGAAGTGGGAAAGCACCATAGAATTGGAATCAGACTACCATTGGGGGCCATCGACATACCGACTCCTGATTAAATCCGTAGATGCCATATTTGGAGTCTTCAACAAGCCCACCGGTGAGGCCGAGGACTTCCTCACCGAGATTTTCTTGGGTTCTGAAACCAGGGACAAGAAGGATGGTTTTGGCCCTACGACTATTTCGTCGAATGACTATACCGAAAGTTCCCTGCGAGTCTCCCCCAGGGTAAGCGAATACGAGCATGGCTACGTCATCACGCCTCTCCCTTATGAGGATACCAAAATTGAACCTGCAGATTGGATTGGAAGAAAATACGTCTTCAAGATTGGTTATTCCAAGGCAGATTCGACTCCCCTTATCCCCAAAAATGCCGCAGATAGTAGGGTTATCGATATCAGAGGAAAATACTCGCCAATAAAGGGAGTCAGGGTCGACCCAGTTTTCGCAGATGATGGTTCCGAGTGCCCTGATAGGTTCATGTTCACAATCACTTCACCCGATTTCGAAGTCGACGTCCATGGGCTCAACATCAAACTTCTCGCCCATTCAGTGGCAACCAGGTATACAGACGGGAGTAAGTAAAATGGTAGAAAAAAATCGAACACATAGAAACTCATGGGGCTCTTGCAGGATAATCCAAGAACACCAGATAGACTTGGAAATCGATGTTGAATCAAACCCTCCTCGAATCTCCAATTTCTCGATAGATGAGAGAGCTCTAAGGGACCTGGATGAGTCGGCTAAAGTCAGGCTATACATCAATAGGAAACTGAGGAGGCAGAGTTTCGACTGTGGAAAAGTGGGCAGAATCCTCTCGTCCCCAAAGGATCTGATCTCCGGAGATTCAGCCCTGAGAACTGTGGGGATTGGCAGGTATCAATGGGTTGTCCGAATCTCCGATCAGTCCGGTTACGTGATCTGTCAGAACAAGAGGAGCCTATACGGCTCAGAACCCTTCATCGGCACGGGAGAAAATGCGATTCTCAGAATCTCACAGGGAGAAGTCAGTAACAACAAGGTTTGGGAGATAGATTTCACCGAGGGGAATGATCTCCCAGTTGTGGTAGTAGACAATTCCTGCGAAAGCCAATTCTCATCCTTCATGAAAAGAGAGCAGGAGTTGTGGCACTGTTTCCCTCAAATGGTCTCGTCAATTATTGACGAATTGATTGAACTTCATTGTGATGGGCTTGGAATAGGAAGCCATCCTGAGGGTACTTGGCAGAACAGTTGGGTCGATTCACTATCAAATAGGTTCGATTCCCCGCTTCCGGTTGAGTCCGAATACAACTCTCCTACGGACGCATTACCCCTAATGGGATGGAAGAAGAAATGTATCGACAAAATCTGCAATGATGTGGATATCCGTGAGAAACTTGAGAATAGTGAGGTGCAAGAATGAAAGTAGAACTGAGAAGGCTTAATGATTCAGGATTGGCTATGATGGAACAATTCCACACCAGAATATACTATCACGATTCCAAGGAGGATCCCCCTTCCGGGATTCTAACTGACGACACATATAGTGAGCCGTTTTTACTTGCCGATGGCTCAAATGTTTTTATCGAAGAGACAATCAAATTCGACAGATTATTCGATCTTGGAAGGTATCTGACCGAAGTCTTCACTACACGAGAAGATCTAAACAGACTCCTGGAGGATGTAGGCGTAGGAGCATGGATTACTCTCCTATACTTTGATCAAATTTGTGAAAGAAAGGAAGGCCTGGATTGGTCCGCTTTGCAGAAAGACCGGTACATCCCAGATATGGACAAGAACAGGTACTATCGTCATCATATCTTCAACTCTGCTTTGATGTATTCCACCCATGGCGATGCTAGCAGGATTCTACTCTACACCCCTCCTTCCAAACTTTCCGAGTTTGGAAGGTTTCTTTCAGAATTTCCAGATTTAGTCTTGAATCCAGAGATGATCAAAGTGGTAGACGGACTATACTGGGATGAAAAAGAAGGGAAACCAAAGCCCGGTGCTGTCGGAAGCAAAAAACCACATGTTGATGGTGCACTTCGGAGATTTGCTGGTAGATTCTCATTCTACTTCCAGCATGATCCGACCTGGGACTTCTGGGCCATGGAAGCAGAAACTATCTGGCAAATGCTTCCAGATGAATTTGATCGTTGGAAAAATGCATAAATTTCCCCTATTCTACGGCCTATCGTCACTCTAGTTGAGGCAATAGTGAGGAAGCTAATCGAGGCAATCTCGGACTGACTATTTTTCCTCTGACAACTCGAGGATCCCCTGCAGAACCCTGTCCCATGCCGCTTGGTCCTCTGACCACTGGTGCTCGATCCCATTCTCGCTCAGG
>MDTG01191930.1_pt1 | contig 11787 bp, 7 predicted proteins | sample 811421 | NCBI WGS metagenome assembly MDTG01 (sample SAMN05326645, study PRJNA326480) | marine metagenome | isolation source: seawater | place: Pacific Ocean: South East | collected 2011 | reverse complement strand
GATAGTTGCTATATGAATATTTATCATTAATTAGATTGTCGTATAGTAATTTAGACCTATTATTTAAAATACTATTTAGAGAAACTATAATTATATCGACAGAAAATTTAACAACTAAATCTAAATGAAAATTTACTAAATTTTTTTCATTGTCGTCTAAAATCCAAATTTGTCCAAGTTCATGATATTCAAGTATGATTCTCATTTCAGATTTATCAGTAAAGACTGGAATTTTTAAACTCATTCTAGCTTTTTCTAAGATCTTGTCATCACTACTTTTTATAAGACAACATTTATATATGTTAATTTTATCTTTTTTTTCTTTAAGTATTTTTTGTATTGACTCTATGGATCCTACTAACATGATATTTCTCTGAATAAGATTATTATCCATAAGATTATTGTAATATTTATCTAAAATATATCTAATTAAGAATAGATTAAAAATAATAAAAGCTAACAAATAGACATCAACTAATTCTATTTTATAATTAACTTTTAATATAAAAAATAAGTATAGCGTAATAGGTATTGTAACAATAAAAGGAATAATGTCATTTAACAAAAAAGAAAAAAAATGAACAACATATCTTTTTTTTGTTACTCTAAAAACTAATGAAAAAAAAAAATAAATAATAGGAAAAAATATTGATATATAAAAATATTTTGACTCTTTGTAGAAATCAATATTTAATAAATCATAGATTGAATTAAGTTCTAAAATAGAAAAAATATATATTGATAAAAAAATAAAAAAACTTTTTAAAAAGATGGAGATATTAATATAAAAGTTATCATCCTTTTGAAAAATTTTTTCCAGTCTAAACATTAATTATGTTTTACTGTAATATCTAGATGAATAATTGTAGTTATAGTTATAATTATAATAACTATCTTTTGAAGTATCTAGATCGTTAATAATGATACCATCAATTTTTGCCCCTACATTTTGAATTTTTTTAATGGAAGACATTGTGGCAAGTGTCTTTGAAGAGTCTGACCTAATAATAAAAAAATTATGATCTACAGCTTGAGTAAGAATTAATGTATCTGATACAGGTTGAACGGGTGGTGAGTCAATTATTAGATAATCATATTCTTGTTTCAGTACATCAAAAAATTTATTAATTTGTTCTTTGGTAACAATATCAGACATATCAAATCTTTTTGCTCCAGAGGTTATGATTTCTAATTTTGTGCCTGGTACTGTAAAAATTGTTTCTTTCAGGCTCGCGTTAGAAGAGATAATTTCACCTAGTCCATTAATTTCCTGATCAAATTTATAAAAACTATTTAATACAGAAGGTCTTCTAATATCTGCTTCTACAAATAAAACTCTATTATTTTTCTCTAAGGATAAGGCTAGGTTAAAAGCATAACTAGTTTTACCCTCAGAGGGGTTACTAGATGTAATCAAAAAGCTCTTATTTTTTTTAAATTTTGACTCAATAATAGTTCTAGAAGATCTTATGGCTTCAGAAAAATTAGATTCACTGTCTTCTAGGAAATTTTGAAGTATATGATAACCTTTTTTAATATCTTGTACCTTTGGCAAAACACCTATCTGTGGGATATTTAAATGATCTAAAGCTTCAGGTGTCTTTATAACTGACGAATTCATCTCTCTATAAAATATTAGGGAATAAAATAAAACTAGGGATGAAATTAAAGCTACAAAAAAGTTTTTTTTTGGCTCTGGTGCAAATGGCTCAACATTTAAGGTTGGCCTTTCAATTATTTGTAATTTTGAGATTTGTAAATTTTGTGCTTCATTAGTTTCTTTTTGTCTTTGCAGAAAAGTTTCATATAATTTTCTGCTACTTTCAACTTCTCTTACAAAATTTAACATGCCAGCTTCTTTTTCTTCAATTTCTCTTAAATCATTTTTTGCTATTTCTAAATTTTTTTTAGAACTTTCCATATAGTTAATTATGTTACTTAATTCAAAAACTTTTCTTTCAATTACATCTTCAACAATATGTTTCATCTGATGCTTTAAACTCGCATTTAATTCATAGGCTTGTTTAACTTTTGGATGTTCTTTAGTGTATATTAATAATAAGGATTGAATATTATTTTCATTTGCAGACAAATTATTTTCTATATTCGAAATTTCTTTTCGTTCGTTAAGATCTTTAATTGCTAAAAGAATATCCATATCTCCATTAGCAGTTTTTACAGAATTTAGATCATTTTCATGTTTTTGTTGTTCTTGTTTAGAAAGAAGAATATTATTTGAAATAGATTGTATTTCTTTTATTTTTAACTCTTTTACATTTCCTGTATCCACTAAATTATGCTCTTTTTTATATTCCGCCAGATTTTTATCTGCAATAGCCATCTGAACTTTTAATTCTTTTAGTCTGTCCTTAACTTTAAGATTTGCATAACTATTTATTTGAATCTTATTATCAACTTCATAGCGTTGATATGACTTTATAATATTGTTTAATGCTAATTGAGATATTTTTGGATTATTTGAAATAAATGATAAGGTTAAAACATCACTTTTTCTTATATTCCTGACGTCAAAGTTATTAATTAGAATAAATTTTAAGTAATCTTTATTTACAACAGTTTTCTTGCTAAATATTCTACGTAATATATTTTTATCTTCTTGAGAGTAAAGAGATCTAAATTCTAGTTGATTTTTTTCATCACTTATAATGTATTCAATAACTTCGTCACTTTTCAATACGGCTATAACATTATTTATTCTGTTACTGTATTGTTCTCCAAATTGTAATGGGGTGTTATCTTCATTTAAATTAATGATTTTATTTTCCACGGGCTCAACAACAATAGTTGCTTCACTTAAATATTTTTTTTCTAAATTAAGTGAAATAAAAAATACAATCATCGACACTAAAAGAGATACAAAAATTAAGAATTTTAAATTTTTTTTTGCTATTAATATAAAAAATTTTAAATCAGCTATATCAAATACTTTTAATAATTGGGTTGTTTTGCTATCCATATTATTTTTGTACTAAATGCATTAAGATATTGTATAAATTAAACAGGTAATAAATTTACACTAATATGCTATAACTATCAATGAATTCAACTAATAGGCGAAAATTTGTACAAAATAATTAAAATATTTTTTATACTGTTGTTTACTTATAGCTGTTCGAGTTTACCTGGCATAAATGAAGATCCTAAAGAACAAAAAAAATCAAAAGCAATTATTAATGATTATACCATAAATGATATCAACATAAGCATCATAGATATTAATAAACTTAAAAGGTATCAATTAGAAAATTATAACAGCTCAAATCTCAGAGAAATTAAATATTCAATTAATCAATTTCCAAATATATATAATTATAAATACGAGTACGCTTTAGGACCATCAGATGTAATTTCAATTAATTTAACTGATACTGAAGATTTGGATGGATCATATATAATTGGACCCAATGGTAATGTAGATTTGCCTTTTGTAGGAAAAATAAATATTTTAGATTTAACTTTAAATCAAACCAAAGAAAAACTAATTTCAGTATTAAAGAAATATTATAAAAATTATGATTTACAAATAAACATAGATGAATTTAATAGTAGTAAAGCATATGTTCTAGGTGCTGTAAGAAATCAAATTACAATAGATTTAAATCAAAAACCAATCAAACTAATTGATGCAGCTATTAAGGCAAATTATAATCCAAATTCAGCAGATAAGAATTTTGGTAACAAAGGTTTATTACGAAGAGATGATAAAGTTTATAAGATTGATATTAATAGTATATTTCAAAGTACTAATTCAAAAGATAATTTTTATTTAAAAAAAGATGATGTGCTTTTTATTGATAGAAATTACGATGCATTGCATATTTTTGGAGAAGTAACAAAACCTGGTGTGTATTATCCAAATAGAGATTATAGTTTGACAGAATTAATTTCAAATGCAGGATTAAATAATCTAACTGCAAATGCAACAGCAGTATATGTTATCAGAGAAGATTATAATTCTTATTTAAAATTAGATGTATTTAAAATTGATTTAAAAAATCCTATTAATTTAGTAGTTGGTAAAAAATTTTTATTAAAACCAAAAGATATTGTTTTTATTCCTCCAACTGAACTTGTTAAATGGAATAGGGTTATAACTTTATTACTAAGACAAACTGATTTATTTAAATCTTATAATCCAATTGTTCAAGAGGGTATGAAATCCAATTCTACTGACCTCACTGAATAAAATTATTTATTGGATATATAATCAACACTTTGAATTTGATTATTATTAATACTAAATAACAGAACAAATAAAAACTGGATTATTGGTATATGAAAAGAAAAATCAAAAATTAAGATAAAAATCAAACAGTATGATAATAAAAAATTCTTAAATGAAAAAAAATTTTTATTAATACATAGAAATGAAATACTTAAAATTATTAAAGAAAAACCAATAATACCAAATTCACCAAGAAATTGTATGAAATCAGAGTGAGCGTGAACGGCATACATTGTTGAAGAGTTTTCGAAATTAATTTTGAACAAATATTCAAATCCTCCGGTTCCGTAACCAAAAAAAATAAATTTTTTAAATTCAAATAAAGCAAATTTAGCAATACCTGCTCTGGTTATCTTAGTATCTAATGAGGAGGGTAAATATCCAACCATTTCATCTTGTAAAAATGCAAATCTAGTTATCAATTTTTCAGAACCAAAATAAAACCCAAGAACTATTACGTCCAATAATACGATGAATATTAAAGTAATTAAAAAAAACCTGTTACTTTTGTCATTTATGTAAATTGCATGGGAAATATATAATATAATAGTTGAAATAAATAAAAAATTTCCCAGTCTTGAAAAAGATGTAATAATTCCAATAGTAATTAATAGAATAAAAATTCTAACATAGATTTTATTAAAAAAATCTTCCCTATAATTTTTTTCATGAAAATTAATATTTTTCAAATATTCAATTCCACTTAAAAAACATAATAATAAAAAACAGGAAAATACTGTTCTATTTTTAAAAAAACCAGTCGCATATGATTTTATATGACTATTTTTTAATATCAAAAAATCTGGATTACCTATCAAATAAAAATATATAGCAACACTTGAGGTAAATGCCCCTAAAAATGCAAAATAAAAGTAAAGACGAAAGATATTTTTTTTTTTATAAAACAGACTTTTGAAGATAATAATAAATAAAAATATTGATAAATAATTTAATATGTAAAAATACGAATTGAAAGAACTCAAACTTATGGAAGCAAAATTTGAGTCAAATTCCAATCTTTCTAAATAAAGATATTTTTCTTGAGAAAAAAAACTTAACCATTCGAGAGGTAGAGGTAAAATTTGAAAGATTAAAAAAAATATGAATAATGTATATAATGTTATAGCTAATTTATTAGCTGAAAATATTTTTTTTATATGAGCTAAATAATTTTTTTCTCTTATAATTAACAAAAAAAAAATGGAAATTAATATAAAATTCACTTGAATATATAAATTGCTGTTACCTCCATTAAAAATCACCATTAATAGTATGATTGTAAAGAGGGTATATTGATAAATCTTGTTTTTGTTACCGAGCATAATTTAATTTATGCCTCAGAAGCTTCTTCATCATAAGCAGGATCATATTCATTTGCAGCGTTGTAGCCTGAACTATTGAATCCTGCTGAATTATATCCATCATTATCATACAGAGTCCCGGTATCTCGGTGAAAATATGGAGATGATGTATTAAATCCTTTTTCATCATACTCAATAACATCTATACTAAAGGATGATGTCGAAATTTGATAAGTAGGTTCAACAGAATCTGTAGCAGTAATAATTACACTGTAATTTCCAGCCATTTGAAATGTTCCTGTAATATCACCACTTATCGAGTCTATAGAGACTCCATCTGGCAAACCCGTGGCTGAATAATCTATTCCATTTGCTGCTGGTGAAGACTCTGCTTCAGCAGGAACATTAATATTATCATTAAGTTCATACTCTGCATTAAAAGTGGGTTGCGTAACCCAAGTAGGATTATCACCACCGCTGCTATCATTTACTAATGGGAATGAAACAACTAAATTTTCATCATTACCATCTTCATCTGTTGCAGTGAAAGTAACACTGGTTGCAGGTTGTGCTGCTGTTGAGGGAGTTCCCGAAACTATACCCGCTATTAATTCTATTCCATCAGGAAAAGTCCCTGTATAAGTATAGGATATTGTTCCAACTCCTGTCGCTGATAAAGATATTGAAGAAATAGGATCATCTACTGTTAAAGTAGAAGGAAAATCTGCAGATGTTGTATTCCAAGTTACAACTTCCCCTCCTTCACCAGAAGAAACTGAGAATGTAAAAGTCGCTGTAGAAATTTGATAAGTAGGTTCAACAGAATCTGTTGCTGTTACCATAACGCTAAAAGTTCCTGTTTCATTTGGAGTTCCCGTAATATCACCACTTATCGAGTCAATAGTCACACCACCTGGCAACCCTGTAGCTGAATAATCTACTCCATTTGCAGCAGGTGTAGACTCTGCGTTAGCAGTAACGCTTATGTTATCACTTGTGGTATAACTTGCTGAGAAAGTTGGTTCCATTACCCACGTAGGGTATGAAACGCTGTCACCTCCATCTTCTGAATTACCATACTTATCAAATCCCTCAGGATTATATTCTGTTCCTGTATCTCTATGATAGTAAGGTGGAACCATACTAAATCCTTCATCATCATATGTATCATCACCAGAGTCCTCGGTGTTACCATATTTATCTAATCCATCCATATTATAGAGGGTTCCTGTGTCTCTATGATAGTAAGGTGGAACCATACTAAATCCCTCAGTATCATATGAATCATCATAATCCTCTTCGTCAGTTGCGGTATCTGTGTTTCCAAATTTGTCAAATCCCTCAGGATTATATTCTGTTCCTGTATCTCTATGATAGTAAGGTGGAACTATACCAAATCCCTCAGCATCGTATATATTATCGTTATCTTCTGTATCAGTTGAGGTGTTGGTTGTGTTATTTTCTGGATTTGTGTAAGCGATCGTATCAACTAAATCATAAATCTGATTCATTTGATCATCATCCAGATAACTATTGTCAAATGTTTCTGTACTTACAACTGAAGATAAAACTTGTGCTACAAGAGTAGAGTTTGGATCATTTAATGAAATATCAGAAATAGTTTCAAACATTGTTTCAGCCATACTAGAATCTGAATTAGTAATTATTGATGCCAACATTTCTGCGCCATCGTCATTCTCAGCTGCCATATAAACAGCATCCTCCATCATTTCATCAAACAGATCCTGTCCTTCATCATTAAACTCAACATCATCAAACTCATCGGTCTCTGCCATAGATGACAAAACTTCTAACGCTAGTGTTGAGTCTAAAACAGTGTCGCTCACATCTACAATTGTATCCATAATAAAACTAACACTTTCAGCATCCCCGTTAGTGATTACACTTGCCAACATTGCTCCACCATCTTCACTCTCAGCTGCCATATAAACAGCATCCTCCATCATTTCATCAAACAGATCCTGTCCTTCATCGCTAAATTCAATCATATTAAGTGTATCGTTATCTGCCATGGATGATAAAACTTCTAGAGTAATTGTAGAGTCAGCAATGGTTTCATTAACTGCTTGAATAGTTTCTATCATTAGATCTACATTAGCAACGTCAGATTTTGAAATTATTTCACCAATTATTTCTGCGTTATTAATTTCATTATCAGAAACATTTAACATTTGAGTAAATATTTTTTCCTTAATTTCATTATTTTCTTCTAGATCAGATCCCGTCCATATCTGATTAGTTAAAAATAAATTGTCCTTACTTGCTAGATTGGTAACGACAGCTGAAATTAAATAATCATCTCCGGTTTCAAGAATCATTTCCATCGATTGACCAATACTTCCGGGGTCTGAAAAATTTAAAACATTTGATAAAAATTCAGAGTTTTCTGAAGATGAATAATCAACAAGAAAATTTATTTTTTCTTGTTTTCCAAATTTGATATTATCTCTATAAATATCAAAATCATTATCATCAATTATTCCATCATTGTTTACATCAACAAGTTCACCATTTACTAATTTTTCTGTTAATTTTGATTGAATTAAAGCTTCATCAATAGAATTGCTTTCAACGAAATCATTAGATACCTCAATTAATTCCTGCATTTCATCATCTGTTTTTGGTCTTTCAGATAATCCAGTTGTATTATTTACAGAAACTACTTGTTCAATATTAAATAAAGTTTTGGACTCTCCCTCTGCTAAAATATTTATTGATCCAACATTACCAAAACTATCTTTTGCTAAACTAACCTCTGAAGTACCGTTAGGTTTAATATTTACATTGAATCTAGTCCCTTTTATATCAAGAGACATCGTTGGAAGTTCAATAATCATCGATCCATTATCTTCTTTTGCAATCATCCCTGACTCAATAATGACAGACCCTAAATCAACTTTACCTAAATAAATTTTATCTAAACTTAGAATATCAAATTCTGTTACCTCAAATGAAGATGTCTCTTTTACTATTATAGTTGAATAATCAATATAATCGATAGTTACAGTAGATAGATCGTTAGTTATAACTTTATCTTTTAGAAAGATTTCATCATATAAATCTAATATTCTTTTTTCTCCAACAGCATTTATAGCAACAACTTCATTTTTTAAATTTACAATAGTTCCTATTTTTTCGGTAGTATTGGCTTTATTTATAAAAAATAAAATTAAACAAAAATTTAAAATTAATAATAAATAGATTTTTTTAAGTGATATATTAATCATATGAAAAAAATTAGTTTTTTTAACTTTTTAAAAATCAATATTATCTTACTGTTAGCTTATAATATTTTTACCATAGCTATACTTTATTTTCCGTCAACCAATATTAAAAAAAGTTTATGGCAGTGGACACCTTATAATTACGAGCAAATACTATATTTCCCAAATAATTTGAGAAATTTGCCACTTTTAAGCAAAAATAATAGAGATCTAACCATAGGTTTTATGAATAAAAATATATACAAAGATTATTTAAATATAGATTTTTGGGATTATAAACAAATACTAGAAAGCATTGATAAAAAAAATATTAAAGCATTGGAACAAAGTTTCTTTAAAGCTTTTATTTTATCAAAAAATAACGAAAAAATTAATAAGGAATTAAGAGATTATTTTATTAAGAATTATTCTAAGTTTTCTAATGAATATAAAAATAAAATTTTAAAAAATTTTTTTGATTAGTGATGTTTAAGACAATATTTCATCTTTATAATATTATAATTATATTTCTATTTGTTTTCCCAGGCAGTTTCTTAGGTCTGGTTCTTAATAACGATATTTCAAAAGAGCCAGCAATATTTCCAGATTTTATATTTTCTTTAAACCATTTTTATGCGTTTTTTTTATTATCTTCACTAGGTCTAATAGGTTACTATGAAAAATCACTAAAAATTATTATTTATTTAATATCAGCCTCAATAATTTTAGAATTAATTCACTTATTTTTACCAGTCAGAGAATTTCAATATTCAGACATGATTGCCAATATAGTTGGAATTTTAGTTCCTATTATTTTATTAATTTTGTTTAAATTTTGGAAAAAAAAATGAACAAAATATCTAGAATAAAAACTGGCAAAGTTATTACTTATTAAGGTAAAAACAATATTTGTGTTTACTATTTATATTGAATAACATTCCATTAGAAGAGAATGTGTGATCCATCACTTTAATATTTTTTTTATCGAGTTTAATCCAATTATTTTTTATGTAAAAATTAATCAATTTTTTTTTACAAATTAAAAATGAAAAAAGACCAGTTTCTCTAATTATTGTATTATTAAAAACCATTAATAATCTAGAAATTTTTTTATTTCTGAAATTTTTATGTATTACTAATGTGTCAAATAAAATATATTTTTTTTTTCTTTTATTGTTGTTCAAGTTATATGTTCTTCTTCTTAAGAGTGTGTATCCAATAAGTTTGGATTTTATATAAAATAAATTATGAATATCATTTTTTTTAATATTTTTTTTAAACCATTTAGTTTGTGATTTAAGACCAAACTTCCATTGTGAGTCTTTTAATTTATTAATTTGTATAATCTTATCTTTGCCTAATTTAGTACTAGTTAGTGATAATAAATTATAATCCATAGTTATATAAATATATCACAGCTTTACATATCGTGTATTTTTTAATTACAGATGATAATAAACTCTGTGAAAGCTTGCAATCCTACAAGAAAAATTTAATTTAAATTAATAAGAATGAATTATACATATAAATCCTAAACAAATATATCAATGAAAAATAAATCTAATTATCGATATCTAGAAGTGGTAATTGTCTTAATCTTAATTGTTGCATTTTTCAAATTTCGTTTAAATGAAATTTCTTATGGTCTACCATATTTTTGGAATCAAGATGAAATAGCTTTTCAAGGAAGTATACTGTCTTCTTTTAGTATTCTTACAGGTTATTTTGAAAGTAATTATAACCCGTTTTATGTATCATTTTTTAATTTAGTATTAATTTTAAATTCTATTTTTTTAAATGAATTTTTAATCAATTCATTAGATTTTGATCAAATTAAGTTAAAGATTTATTTTAATACAGAACTGTTCGTTTTCTATGGAAGACTTGCAAGCTTAATTATTTCTTCATTTTCAATTTTTATTCTCTATCTTATCTTTAAAAGATTTAAAATAAATTCTGTTATTAGAATTACACTTTTAATTACATTTATAACATCGTTAGTATTGTTTAACGTTTCAACTATTATGAGTAAAAACTCATCTTATTTATTGATATATTTATTACAATTATACTATCTAATTAAATTTCAAATAAAAATAGAAAAGTTTAATTTTAAATCATATTTAATTTTTGGTATTTTAGCTTCATTAGCATGGGGAGTGAATTATTGGTCAGCTTTTGTATCTATTTATGCTGTATGTATATTGCATATTATTAAATATAGATTTTCAAAAATAAATTACTTTGTAAGTTTCCTTATTACTTTTTTATTGTTTGGCATAATTGCAAATTCATTTTTTACAGGTGGTAAAGGACCAATTTATTGGATGGTCCCTTCAGATCATTTAGAAAATTTTACATTAAGTTTGTTAATTAAATTAGCTATAACCGATATAATTGAGGGGTTTAGAATAATTTTTTTAACAGAAAAAAATTTTTATTTATTATTAATAGTATCACCAATATTTTTACTAAGTAGATTTACTAAATTCAAAAAAGAATTTCTAATAGTATTATTTTTAATTTTCGAACCGATAATATTATTTGCTCTTTCTGAAAAAATGATACCTCAATTAAGATACTTCGCTGGAATTAACTGTATAATATTAATATTAACAGCATTAGTTTTTAATGAACTTAACAAGATTAATTCAAAATATTTTATTATGTTTTTACTAATTTTTAATATTTATCTAATTAGTGATAATGTCCTAAAAAATAATCAAATTAATAATTTACTTTCAAAAAATAATACTTTTTTTCATTTTAATGAGAATATCGGAGTCAGTTACCCTAAGGTTCTCTACTTAGTTGATTTAAATTTTCAAGAGAGTTTAAAACAAAATAATTATTATGTAAAATTATATAATAATGGCTTAATTAAAAAAAATGATATTACTAAAAAATTTTATAATAACATTAAACAAAAAATAGTTAAAATTAAAAATACTGGAAAAGTTACAATCGACGATATAAATCTAAAAAAAAATTTATTATATTTTAATTGTACATATTT
>MDTG01020485.1_pt1 | contig 11787 bp, 8 predicted proteins | sample 811421 | NCBI WGS metagenome assembly MDTG01 (sample SAMN05326645, study PRJNA326480) | marine metagenome | isolation source: seawater | place: Pacific Ocean: South East | collected 2011 | reverse complement strand
TATTTCTCCAATGTCATGTACTTGAAAATCCATTGTTATATCGTCTGAATCTAATTTTGCCATATGAAATATCTCATCAATAAGCTGCTTTAACTTTTTTGATTTCATTGATATTATCTCAAGATACTCTTGTCTTTCTTCTTCACCTGAGGCCATGCCATCCTTTAGTGCATCCACATATCCAATGATCGATGTTAAAGGTGTCCTAATGTCATGGGATACATTGACCATTAATTTTCTTCTAGCTTCTTCAGCTAAAATCTCATTCTCACATGTCATCTGGAGCTTTTCAATTATCTTATTAAAGTTACATGCTAAATCACCAATCAACCCATCTTCTCTTACTAAAACCCTGGCATTAAGATTGCCAGAGGCAACTCTCTGGACTTGTTCGCTCATCCTTTTAATCTTATACACACTTTTATGCTTTATATAAATTTGAACTATTGAAACTATTATTATTAAAACATCAAGGACTATCAAATAGGGATTAACTATATTAAGAAAATAGAATGCTCCCAACATCATACATGAGAGAAGTGGTACTATCCAATTTAAGACAATAAATATTTTACCTAGTCCCTTCATAGCATCATTCTCCTACAAATTTATAGCCAATTCCCCAAACCGTTTGAATAAACTTCGGTTTATCAGGGTTTTCCTCTATCTTTTTCCTTAGTCTTCTAATATAAACCATTACAGTATTATCATCCTCAATATATGTATCATCCCATACATTTTTAAATATTTGAGCCTTAGTAAATACTTGGTTTGGATTGTTTGCAAAGAATTTTAATAGTTCAAATTCCTTTGCAGTGAGTTGTATCTCAGCATCTCCACGATGAACAACGTAGCTCTTCAAATCAATTTCTAAATTCCTAAATGCTATAACCGAATTTTCCGGAGACCATATCCCTCCACTAAGAACAAAATATCTCCTTAAGTGTGCATTTATCCTAGCAACAAACTCATTCATGCTAAAGGGCTTTGTTATATAGTCATCAGCACCTATCCTAAGACCTAACACCTTATCAATCTCATCCCCCTTAGCAGTTAACATAACTATCGGTGCATTAGTTTTATTTCGAAGTCTTTTACAAACTTCTATACCATCTACTTTAGGCATCATTACATCTAGAATTATAAGATCATACCTCTTTCTACTGAAAAGCTGTAATCCCTCTTGTCCATCGGAAGCTGAATCAACATTATAGCCTTCTCTTTCAAGGTACATTCTCAGTAGATTCAATATCTCGATCTCATCATCAACAATTAACACATTTACTTCTTTCATTTTATCCCCCAATTCAAATATTGATTACTAATACCCTTAACCCTAACTATTATCCATGTACTAGTATATTTCTCTAAATTTTATCTATTACCTTCAAATCTCTAAACCATATTAAGACTTAAAATGAATCTATTTCTCTCCAATCAAAAAAGAGTATAATTTAATTGAATCCAATTAAATTATACTCCAAATAACTCTATCTTTAAAGGTTATATAGCTTCTCAAATTTATTTTCTAAATACTCTATGAAATAGATTGGGTTTAACTCTTCTCCAGTTACATCCTTTATAATTTCATTTGGCTTTTTCAAACATCCATGCTTATGGATATTCTCCCTTAACCAATCAAGTATCTCATTAAATTCTCCTGCCTCTAGAAGCCCGTCAATATCTAATGATTTCCTCATGGTGTGTTCAAACTGAGCAGCATAGGCATTACCTAAAGCATATGATGGGAAATAAGCGAATAGTCCATCCGACCAATGCACATCTTGAAGTACACCCAGCTTATCATTTGGTGGAGTAATTCCTAAATATTCTTCAATCTTTTCGTTCCATATCTTAGGTAAATCTCTAACCTCTATTTTTCCCTCTATTAACATTTTTTCTATCTCATATCTAACCATTATATGTAATGAATATGTAAGTTCATCTGCTTCTATTCTTATTAATGAATTTTCTGATTTATTTACAGCTTCATAGAATTCATCTACTGATACTTTTGAAAGCTGGCTTGGAAACTTTTCCGCAAGCTTCGGATAAAAATACTTCCAGAAATTCATATTACGACCAAAGGCATTTTCAAACATTCTAGATTGAGATTCGTGAATCCCCATGGAAGTACCTGTTCCCAGTATGGTTTCAGCTATATCTTCGCCAATATTCTGTTCATATATGGCATGACCGCCTTCATGTATAGTACTATATATTGCTGATGAAAATTTATTTTCAAAATAATGCGTTGTTATTCTAACATCGTTGCGTGTGAAGTTTATTGTGAATGGATGCTCACTTTCCTTTAACATTCCTGCATCCTTATCAAATCCTATTTTATCAAGAAGATAATGCGAAAACTCCTCTTGTTTTTTAGTGGAGTAGCTTTCACTTAAAAAGTCTGTTTGTATTACCTTATCACTATTTTGAATCTTCTTTACCAAAGGAACAATGCGCTCCTTTAAAGCTCCAAAAAACTCGTCTAGCTTCTCTGTAGTCATTCCAGGTTCATAATCATCTAAAAGAGTATTATATGGATGCCCAGTGTATCCCCTATATTCAACGAATTTTCTTAACATACCAATGATTTTTTCTAAAAAGGGTTCAAATATTGAAAAATCCGACTTATTTTTTGCTTCTTCCCACATCATATTTGACTTTCCTAGCAGCTCTGCATATTCTCTATATTCTTCAGCAGGAATTTTGGTAAGATTACTATATTCCTTACGCATTTCTTTTACCATGGCATTTGTTATCTTATCAAGCTTATCACTTTCTTTCTCTAAAACCCCTAAGCATTCCTTCATATCATCTGAAACTGTAAGCTTGAAAACCTCTCCTGCTAAGACTCCTTGTATCTTTGACCGGTTATCTACAGCCTTCTTAGGTGCGCCGGTTGCCGAATCCCAATACATAAGAGATCTTGAGTGATTATATGCATTAATTTTCTCTAGAATATCGTTAAATTGCTTTTTAGCTTGTTCTAAGTTCATAATCCTCCTCCTTAATTATGCCAAGTTATATATAGGCTTAAAAAATCTCTTTAATATAATATATTTATATACAATATAATAATACAAATTTTTTTATATGTCTAATAATTTTTATAAGTAAAAATATTTAAATAATTTCCAATCTATTATCCTGCTATCTCTACACTTCTCACTACACATATCTTAATCCATCTCCGAATAACATTTAAATCCAACCAAAGGTGTAGCTAGCTTGACTGCCCTTAATACCGCCTGTTCCATAACCCTTGCGCCTAAAAGGCCTACTGAGTTTACATCTGCTTCCACTTTCCCTGTTGCCATGGTGAATATTGTATCTCCATCAAACATAGAATGGGCTGGCCTCATTGTCCTTGCATATCCATTATGAGCCATGGACGCTACTTTTTTTGCCTGTGATTTATTAAACTTAGCATTTGTAACAATTACACCGATGGTTGTGTTACCACTAAAGAGATTTTTTTTGCTATTATACTGTTTTAGCATCTGCTCTTCAGTATTAAGAAATCCAGTCTTATCCGCACTTAAAAGACCTGCTATTATGTTCCCATTCACGGGGTCAACAATATCCCCTAGACAGTTCACTGCAACTATTGCTCCAACCATTAACTCTCCTGCCTGAAGTGCAAAGGTTCCAAGACCTCCCTTCATTGCATATTCGTTGCCTAAAAGCTTTCCTATGGTAGCCCCTGTTCCCGCTCCAACACTGCCTTCACTGCATCCTTCCCCTTCGGAATCCAGGCAAGCTTCAAAGCCCATTTTCTTATCGGGTCTAATTTTATAATCTCCAGCAGTTAAATCAAATAATACTGCTCCACATACAATTGGAACCTTGGTAACCTGCACGTCAAATCCAACACCATTCTTCTCAAGGTAATCCATTACCCCAGACGCTGCATCAAGCCCAAAGGCACTTCCACCCCCAAGCATGACAGCATGGATTTTTTCAACTAAGTTTACGGGATCTAAAAGATCTGTTTCCCTAGTACCTGGCGCACCGCCTCTTACATCAACTCCAGCATTTGCCCCTTCTTCGCATATAATAACTGTACAACCAGTTGCCGCTTCGTAATTTTGAGCATGGCCAACTCTAATTCCATCTATATCAGTGAATTTAATTTCTTTCATTTTTTATCAACTCCAATGGTATGGTTCTATGACATGAAAATAGCTTTATCATAGATTATGATTTTCTGATTAGTTTATTTGTTTTCCTTATGCGAGGTGCGAAGTGCGTGGTGCGGTAAAAGAATATTGAAAAGAATAATAATTTAAAGCACTCTAAAAAGCGCATTAATGGCTCTTGAATGATTTATATTCTTTTTCTTATCGCACGTCGCACGTCGCACCTCGCACTCTAATAAAACTCTTAAATTAAAGTAAACCTACTTCTTTAAAATAAAATTTCAAATTTAAAATAAACTCCTATATTACCCCATAGTCACAACCTTAATAATCGCTATAATTACTCCTGTAACTCCTTCTCCTCCGAGCATTCCAGAGGATATGATGATTCCCGTTTCTTTAAACTGTGGTTTTGTCTTCGATACTATAAAGTTTAGCAAGCCTCCGATGAAGGCAGTTGTAGATATAAACATTGGTAGATATATTCCGATACCTAATGTCATACCAGGAATATTTAGGAGATACAGCATAGCACCTATTATGAGTCCTACATAGAATGCCGATACATTTGGAAGACCTCCCACCATTGTAGAAACAGCGTATGCCTGAGGTGCTGGCAGCTCAGTTCCCGGCCCCATGGCCCCGTAGGCCTTAAACATTACAAAGAGAACTATTACCGATACTATAGCACCTATAATTCCTCCAATTGACTCTGAGATTAACTGAGCCTTTGAATTTGTTTTTAAAATGTATCCTGATTTAAAATCGTTTAGTACATCTCCAGTTAAGCCACATGCAACAGCCACAACCCCAGCAATTAGGAACGCTTCGATTTCACCTATTTGACTCACTGCCTTTATGGCCAATAGAACAATTATGCCAAATATCTCCATAGGATTAATACCAGTTTGTCCTGTTATGGAAGCTGCCATGGCTGTAGTCAGCCAAACTCCAAGTATTGTTAATATACTAGGTATTAACCTCATTTCAGTAAATGCAGTTAAAGCAAATGCTATAACTGCAAAGGCTATAGGAATCCACTTAAGGCTTAAACCACCTTCCTTTGCCGCCTTACCACTTATGATGGGTCCATATATCTCCTTTGCTTTAGGTATTATTCCTTTAATTAGTATTCCAAAGCCGGTTCCCACCATCAGCCCAATTCCCAGACTGTTTTTAAAGGCTGTAGCAGCTGCAACATCTGCAAACCATCCCTGTCCTACGCCTACAGGTATTATAAAGAAGTAAGTAATAACAGCTCCTAAGAACCATACTCCTGTAAATAGAGGGCCTATTATGTAACCTATGGCCACAGCCATAGGCGAAATCCATAGGCCAAACTGTATGTTTTTCTCCCAAAGCTTAGTTGCCATCCATGCCCCAGGAATTTTTCCAAACCAATCCCTTATGGCTGTAAAAATTGCTGTAAATCCGAGAGTGGTAAACAAGGTTTTTGCCTTTGATCCCCCTTCATCACCTGCTAAAACAGTTTCGGATGCGGCAATCCCCATTGGAAAAGGTAGCTTTTCCCTCTCAACGAAGTATTTCCTTACAAGTGCCGTAAAAATCACACCAAGTACCGTACCAGATAATGTAACCATGAGTAAAGTAATAAATTTTACATCTGCATTAGGATTTAACATCCATATACCTGGAATTGTAAAGGCAAGTCCCCCTGACACCATTGAGCCCGCTGACATTGCGGTATGGGTGACATTTATTTCATTAAGGTTAGTATTTTTTAAGGTTTTAAGGACTGTCATTGACATAACAGCCACAAAGATTGTGGGCCACGGCAGAGCACCCATTCTTAGAGCCACATACATTGAACTAGTAGTAATTATAATTGCACCGATGGCTCCGATAATCATCCCCCTTAAGGTAAGCTGCTCCTTAAAGCTCGATGCGTACCTAGCATCTTTTCTTGAATTATCCATATATTTTCCTCCTTTTGCTGCAAAGACATCTCAGTCCTAACAAGTACTAACTTAAAATTCCTTTGCTATACTTGATTTTACTCTACTTGTATCCCGCTAATGGCTAATAGCAAAAGATATGAAAGTAAATCTTCTAAGTCACAATTAACATAATATAATGACTATTGTCATTATTAACTTTACTGCTTTTAGTCCATAGATTCATTAGTTCTATGTAATTAAAAATATTCCTCTAGAATTATAATAAGATTTTATTTTTTTGAAATGTAAATAAATATTTGTTTTTGTGTTTACTTTTTGGAAAAATTATGATATTATATCCTTGTATTATAATACATAATTTTACATATATGTAAACCCATCGCTAAGTCTCTTCAAACTATTGTAGCCATATTTTATTAGCTGCAATACTATTTCAAAGGAACTGACACAAAAGCATCACTAATAATCCCATTAGCACTTCTACTTTAATTTAATTACTAATATTCCTAATGGGCTTAAAATTTAAATTTAGGAGGATATTATAATGCAAAAAAAAATGTATTCAATATTAACTACATTTCTGATTATGACATTAATATTTTCACTATCTGCGCCGGCCTTTGCCTTAGAAAATTCTAACGATTCCACTACAGTACAAGAATATGAATTCGATTTGGAAGAGCTTAATAAAGAATTGAAAAAAGCACAGTCTCAACCGATCTATACTGATAAGGGTATTGAAACCATCGAAACTACTAAGTCAATGGTCAGCCAAAGTAGTACTGGTACATATCCAACTCGAAGAGGTGTTATCCTAGTTACATCGGATAAGTATAAAGGCATTATTCCTTTAGGACATGCTGCTATTATATGGACGTCCTCTACTGTTGTTGAATCCCTTCAGGAGGGTGTAACTACCGGTAGAAATGATTGGAATACATCTCGAGAAACTTGCTATGGTGTTACACCCTATGATTCAACAACTGATCAAGATAACGAGGCTGCAAGCTGGTGCTATAATCAAATCGGTAAACCTTATAATTACAATTACCCAGATAAGTGGACTAGAAGTAAATTCTACTGTTCACAGCTTGTATACGCTGCTTATAAAGACTTATATAATATCGATTTAGATACATCTAGTTTCTTATCAGCAGTACACCCTATGGAGCTTGTTAATACCGATGAGACCTATACTATTTACACTAAATAAACTTAAACTTAGATTTTTCTAGATGGGGGATTTATATGAAGGTTGTTAAAACTTATATATTTTTGATAATCTCCCTAACTATGATTTTACTTTCAAGTTGTCATCATAGAAAAGAAAATGTCATATATGATGACAACTTTTTTCTGGGAGTTATTGAAACGACAGGTCAAGAAAACAAAAGCTTTTTAACCTTTTATGACGAGGAACTAAATAAGAAAAGTTCTATTGAGATGGATTATGGTTCAATGGGTTCTTATTTCGATTTGCCTAAAGTTTTTGAAAACTCATTATATGTTATTCCAAAGGGGCTGGGAAATCTTAAAGAAATGACCAGCGTTTTAAAGTTCGATTTCAAGACTGGCGAACACAGCCTTTATGATATTGGAGAGCCTAATATGAATAGTTTCTGTGTTGATAATAACTTTATTTACACAGTGAATACATTAAACGGTAATTCTATCATTAGTCGATTTGATAAGAAGACACATTCTATAGAAAAGTTAAAACTGAATAAAACTTTCATTGGTAAGCTTGATATATACAATGGAATTTTATATGGATTTGGATTTAGGGATACTGATGACTTAGGAATGGAATCCTCACTATACATAATTAACCCTGATACGCTATCCATAGTAGAAGAAATTGATATTACTAAACATGGTCAAGACCAATTGGGATCGTTGCTTAATGGAGACACTATGTATTTTACTAACTCTTTAAAATATGTTGCTGGTAATGGCGAAGTAAAAGCAGCTACCTTAAGCGAATTAAATATAAATGATAATTCTATTACAAGTATCGAGCTTGAAGAATACTACCCATTTCAAGTATTGGAATACGAAGGCAAGCTTTTTATATCCCATTTTAACTTAGTATTAGGTGAAGGAAATAAGTTGACTATATATGACCCTCTTTTAAACGAAACGATTACTACACTTAGTTTTGACCATAATGTTGCTCAGATTGAAATTAAGGATAATAATATCTATATATCCGACGGAAAAGATCTCTATGCCTATAAGATTGTAGATACTTCTTTAGAACTTGTAAAGGTAGTGGATATTAGCACCAAGGAAACAGAAGAATCTTATTTCTATGTATCAGGTTTTTTTATTAAATAAACAAATTGCATAATTTATTGTACTTACTACCCCTCCAGCCTCCCCAAGAGCCCAATTTCATCGTACCTTGAGCTTTAGGGGAGGCTTATCATACCGTTGAGTCTCAAAAATATTGTTAGGATATATCTCTATGGCGGATTTTCTTTATATAAAAAAAGTCCAGCTCTATATTAATTGAACTGAACTTACTTCTAACTTTCTACATTATTACGGCCAAGATACTTTGCCTGAAAAAGCGCTCTATCGGCACGGTATATTAGCTCTTCAACAGAATTTTGACTCTGGGGAAATAGAGTTGCAGTTCCCAGGCTAACCGTTACATATGGTGAAACGCTGGAATGTTCATGTCTAATAGCCAAAGATTCCACTTGACTTCTTATTCTCTCAGCTACAAAAACTGCACCGTCTCTATCGGATTCCGGTAGTACTACGACAAACTCTTCCCCTCCATACCTTGCCACTAGATCGGCTGGTCTTTGAGTGGAGGACACAATGGCCTTTGCCACCTTCTCGAGACATCTATCTCCCGCTTGATGTCCATAATAGTCGTTAAATTCTTTAAAATGATCTATATCTATCATTATTAAGGATATCATTGTTTTTGAACGTATCGCTCTTTTCCATTCAGCTTTAATTTTCTCTTCAAAGCTCCTTCTATTTGATATACCCGTCAGAACATCTATAGATGAGAGATGCTCTAGCTTACTGTTTAACTCCCTAAGCCTCATAAGCTCATCCACTTTTTCCTGAAGCACCTCTGCTTGCTTCCTTAGTTGTTCCTTCTGTCTATGCAGCTCAATAAAAACATTTACCTTACTCTTCAATATTAAGGGCTCTATGGGCTTGAATAGGTAATCTACAGCTCCAATTTCATATCCCTTAAACATACATTTTTTATTTTTATTGATGGCTGTAACAAATATGATTGGAATATTTTTAGTTCTTTCACTTCCGCGCATAAGCTCAGCCGTTTCGAAACCATCCATTTCGGGCATTTGTACATCTAGCAAAACAAGGGCAAAATCATATTCAAGCATTAAAGCCAATGCCTGATTTCCTGATGTAGCCTTTACAATATTCAGATCTAACTCCTCCAATATACTCTCTAAAACAAGTAGATTTTCCGGTCTATCATCAACAATTAGTATATTGATTTTATCTTGGGATATCATATACCTATCCTCCCCCGACAATTAACAAGCCTAGTTTTTTTGCATATAAATTATATTTGTCTAATACTTGGGCTTAGTTTAGCTTAATCTCCAAATTTTTTTCTAAATATATTTTCATCCTGTATATAGGATTCATATTTGTTATAATAATCAGTAAATCTGATACTTTCCTTAGACCCAAGGCCCAAAAATCCACCATAGCATAAACTATCATAGAACAGCTTCATTACACGATTTTGAAGTTCCTTATTGAAATATATTAAAACATTTCTGCATATAATTAAATTCATTTCTCCGAATACTCCATCGGTTACTAGGTTATGATCTGCAAATATTATTTTTTCTCTAAGTTCTTTATTAAAAATGACTGAATTATATCTAGCTATGAAATAGTCTGAAAGCGAAGCTGACCCTCCTGATTTTTGATAATTCTGGCAATATTCCTTAATATTATCAATTGAATATATTCCTTCTTTAGCCCTTTGTAATACCCTCTCATTGATATCTGTAGCATAAATCAATGACTTATCGTAAAGTCCTTCTTCCTTCAATAGAATAGCCATAGAATATACTTCTTCTCCCGTTGCACATCCTGCATGCCAGATCCTTATAAAGGGATATGTTCTTAATAGAGGTATTACATCTTCTCTGATAGCTTTGTAAAATGATGGATCTCTAAACATTTCCGTAACATTTATTGAAAAGTCCTGTAATAAAGTATTAAAGAACTCCTTATCGTAAAGTATTTTATGCTGCATCTCAGAAATCGAGCTGAAATTCGACATACTTAACCGATGGAATATACGCCTTCTAACGTGATCCTTAGAATAATTCCTATAATCATATCCATATTTTTGATATATAGCTTCTAACAAAAGTCTAATCTCTATTTCTTCATTTAAAGTACTTGACCCTATGTTTTGTGATTTTATCAATATAACCACACCCTTAGGAGTGAAATTAGTTTATCAGTATCAACTGGCTTTGTCAAATAGTCATTTGCCCCTGCTTCAATGCATTTGTTTCTATCCTCCTTCATAGCCTTTGCAGTAAGTGCTATAATAGGTATGTTTTTATATTCTTCAGATTTTCGTATTTCCTCCATAGCTGTATATCCATCCATTTCAGGCATCATGATATCCATTAGAATCAAATCTATATCCTGAGTTTCTTTGAGCTTATTAATTCCTTCCCTACCATCCTTACCAACAATTACATTCATACTATTTTCTTCAAGCACACTGGTAAGTGCAAAAACGTTCCTCATATCATCATCAATTATCAATACCTTTTTTCCTCTTAAGCCTGCTTCTTTTATATGTCCACTCTTAACTGTTTTCATCTTTTTCTCATATAGTCTTGAATCTACACTATGAAGAAATAAAGATACCTCTGATGTCAATCGTTCCATAGATTTAGGACCCTTTACTATAATGGTCTGGGCATATTTTTTCAACTTTCTTTCTTCTTCACTTGTTATTTCCTTCCCCGTATATATTATTACTGGTATTTGTAATAGCTCTTCTTTCTTTAATATTTCCAGCAAGTTAAATCCAGTCATATCACTTAGCCCTAGATCTAGTATCATACAATCAAAGGAATCATTTTTTAAGAGCTTATATGCTTCCTCACCATCGCCAACTGCTGTGGTTTTGGCTCCCTGCCTACTCATTAGCTCAGAAATACTGAATCTCTGGCTCTTATTATCTTCGACTATCAATATATTTTTAAATGACTTTCCTTCATCATTTCTAATGCTTCCGAATATTTCATTAATATCTTCTAGTTTAGCTGGTTTGTTTAAGTATCCAACTACGCCAGTCTTTAGCTTTTCAATATTTTTATCCTCATATCCTGATATAACGTGTACTGGAATATCCTTAGTCCCTTGATTATCTTTAAGTTTCTTTACTACTTCCCAGCCATCAATTCCTGGAAGTCCGATATCAAGTATAATTGCTGCTGGTCTATTCTTAATGGCTAAGCTTACTCCAACCTCACCATTTTTAGCTTCAATACATCTAAAGCCCTTTTCCCTAGCTAGTGCTGTTAATATATTGGAGAAGTGAGGGTCATCTTCGATGATTAAAATACTTTCACAACCCTGGATTTCAATATCATCGGCATAGGTTACAGCAATTTCCTCATCGCCAGCTCTATCTAAATGGTTGTTAATATCTTCAGCTACATCTCTGCCGTAGCTAAGCTGTCCTTCTT